>ERZ1292623.2350-Hain-H51-01um-R1-2350-length-17048-cov-4_pt1 | contig 12445 bp, 11 predicted proteins | sample MGYA00564398_ERZ1292623 | MGnify/ENA primary metagenome ERZ1292623 (study PRJEB36523, sample SAMEA6512633) | groundwater metagenome | collected 2019-01-07 | study: AquaDiva: Metagenomics assemblies of 32 groundwater samples | reverse complement strand
CCCGGGCCAAACCGCGCAATCTTGAGAAAGAGATTTCTTCCGTTTCATTCTTTCGCAATAAGGCGAAGGCAATCATTGCCGCAGCGAACGTTATCGAGAAAGACTTCAAGGGCAAGGTACCCCGCACAGTCCAAGAGCTCACGACTCTTCCCGGTGTCGCATACAAAACGGCCAACGTCGTTCTCGGCGAGCTCTATGATATCTGGGAGGGGATACCGACCGACACGCACGTGCGCCGCTTCGCGCTCCGCTTCGACCTCGTCGACAGCGTGGACCTTACGAAAATCTCAAAAGAACTCGAAGCTCTTGTCCCGAAAAAAGACTGGGGGTACGTCAACAATGGCCTCGTCTTATACGGCCGCTACATCTGCACCGCCCGCCTGCACGATTGCATCGCGCATCCGCTTACCAAGCTCTATCCGAAGGCAGCGAACATTTGGCCGAAGGCCAAATAGTTATTTATTTGTCCGGAGTTTCCGTTGCTTCTCGAATCGCTCAATAGCGAGTTTGATAAGCTTGTCGATAAGTTGAGAGTAGGAGATACCGGAAGCTTCCCACATCTTGGGGTACATGCTGATGTTGGTGAATCCCGGTATCGTGTTTATCTCGTTGACGAATACACGTCCGTCGTCGGTGACGAACGAATCGACACGACCCATACCTTCGCAGCACAAAACCTTGAACGTTTTCACGGCGGCTTCTTGGACTGCTTTTTTGGTCTCCTCCGGAAGGTCGGCGGGGATCTGTAACGAGGCTCCGTTCTCGTCGAGGTATTTCGCGTCGTAGGAATAAAATTCACTGTGAACGATAACTTCGCCGGGAACTGAAGCGATGGGGTTCTCGTTGCCCAGAACAGAACATTCTATCTCGCGTCCTTTTATGAATTCTTCGATGATAACCTTCGTGTCGTACGCGAACGCTTCTTGCATGGCTTCGCGGTAACTCTCCTCGTCTTTGACCTTGCTGATGCCGATAGAAGAGCCGAGGTTTGCAGGCTTGATGAACATGGGCAACCCGAGCTCCGCCTTTGCCTGCGCGAACGGAACGGGATTTGTTTCCGTTGAGACAAGGAATTTGCCGATGCGAATTCCGGCATCGCGGAGCAAGCGCTTCATCACGTCTTTGTCCATGCCGACCGCAGAACCAAGTACACCGGCGCCGACGAACGGCACATTTGCAAGACGCAGAAGTCCCTGAACGGTACCGTCCTCGCCGAACGGTCCGTGCAAAATGGGGAAGACGACGTCAATCTGTCCGGCCTGCGGCTCCTCGGCGCTTGTGATAAGGCCGTTTTCCCCGGGTGCGAGCGCGATGCTTGTTTCCGACGGGGGAACGCTTGGTTTGCCGAGAAGTGCCGCCGATTTCTGAGGCGGAAGCCAGTGGCCCTGCTTATCAATGCCTATAAGCGCGACATCATACTTGCTCTTGTCCATCGCATCGGCGACGTTCTTTGCCGACCGGATGGACACTTCGTGCTCGGCCGATTTTCCGCCAAAAAGTATCGCCACCCGTATCTTTCGTTTCATCAAGCCAGAATAGCACTTTCGGGAGGGTCGCAAACAGCATCATTTTGTGTACCATGGGGGCATGGCGGAAAAAAGGAAAGTGGCGGTATTTGATGTGGACGGAACGATTTTCCGCTCGTCACTTTTGATACAGCTTGTGGACAAGCTCATTGAGCGCGGAGCGTTTCCCGGTGATGCGCAAAAAGTGTATGAAAAAGAGCATCAGAAGTGGCTCGACCGCGAAGGGGATTACGAGGAGTACATCGAAGCGGTCGTGAAAGCGTTTCGTGCACACCTCAAAGGTGTGCACTATGGCGAACTCGCCGACGCGGCCGAAGAGCTCGTCGAAGAGCAATGGAAGCGCACCTATCGATACACTCGCGACCTTTTGAAAGAGCTGAAAGGGAAGGGGTACTTTCTGCTTGCGGTGTCGCACTCGCCGAAAACCGTGCTCGACAAATTTTGCCCGAAGATGGGTTTTGATAAGGCATACGGCATCGTGTACGACATCGGCCCGCAGGAACTCTTCACCGGCGGTATCGCAGACGAGCACCTCATCATGAACAAGGCCAACATCCTCAAGCGTGCCGTCGAAAAAGGGAATCTTACGCTCGCGCACTCTATCGGAGTGGGTGATACCGAGACCGACATCCCCATCCTCGACATGGTCGCGAAGCCTATTTGCTTCAACCCCAATGCGAAACTCTATAAATACGCGAAGCGGATGAAATGGAAAGTCGTCGTCGAACGCAAAGACGTCGTGTACGAGTTGTGATGCGTGCGGCATTTTCTCCCGCCGAACACGGATTTTGAACCATGCCTGATTTCAGAGCGGCGAAGGACGAAGTGCACGGCGGGTCGGTGGTAGGCGATGTTCGTCGCAGAGAAAATGCCGCACGCTTGCGCACTTTTCGTTCAACCGTGTGGAGATATTGGAAAAAAGAGGGAAGGCATGACTTGCCGTGGCGCAAGACCAAAGACCCGTACCGCATTCTCGTTTCCGAAATGATGCTCCAGCAGACGCAGGTGCCGCGAGTCATCGGGAAGTACAAAGAGTTTCTCAAAGCATTTCCGACTGTAAAAGCCTTGGCAAAAGCCTCGCTTTCCGATGTGCTCAAGATCTGGAGCGGGCTCGGCTATAACAGGCGCGCCAAGTATCTGCACGACGCTACAAAAATCCTCACCAAAAACGGGGTACATTTTAACAAGCCGACCGGCCTGTTAAAATGTACCGGCGTGGGCCCGTATACGCGGGCGGCAGTGAGGGTTTTCGCGTTCAACAAACCTCTTACGATGATAGAAACGAACATCCGTACTGTATACATGTATCACTTTTATAATTCCCGTAATTCAAGCTATAGCAGAAAAGACGGGACAGTGACCGATAAAGAGATTTTGGTGTTGGCGGAGAAAGCGGCGGAAGGGCAGGATTCGCGCACGTGGCATTGGGCGCTGATGGATTACGGTGCACATCTCAAAAAGAGCGGCGTTCGCAACAATAACCGCAGTGCGCACTACACGAAGCAATCAAAATTCGAGGGCAGCCTGCGCCAAATCCGCGGCGCAATATTGCGCGCATTACATTCCGGTCCAAAGGCCGAAAAAACCCTGAATTTACCAAGGTCGGACCTTGGTAAAAGTAAAAAGGCATTGGCGGGGCTCGCGCGCGACGGGCTTATCGTGAAGGAGAAAGGGAAGTGGCGGGCGGCATCGTAGTCAAAATGGCAAGGTCGAACCTTGCCATTTTTCGTATACGTATTCGAGCTAGCGTGATTTTGTAGCTCAGTCACTGACATCCCATCCGAGCCACGGGTTGCTACGCTTTGCCCGGGCCTTCTGAACGGCAGCGTCGTAATGGGTCGCTGGCAGGCTTGCCAAAATCTCGAGGCTGTTGTCGCCGGCGACGTAGGTAATCGACTCCACGCGCACGCGAGTATCGCGATCGATCCGGATGAAGTCCATGCGGCCTTCGTAGCTGATGGGAAAGTCCTTCTTCGTCAAGCTCTGCGAGACTTTGACTTTCTTGCCGTCGCGATCCTGTTTCAGGATCATTATCGTTGCGTCATATTCAGCCATCTACCGTCTCCCTGTTGGTCGGGCGACATCGGTCGCTCACGGCTTTATATAGCCGAACACCTCGACTGTCAAAGACAGTTAGATAGAGACAATCACCGGAATCACGATGGGACGCTTCATGGTGCGTTGCAAGAGGAAGCGGGAGACGGCCTCGGCGAGGTCGTCGCGGGCGACGTCGAGGTCTGCGGCGCGTGGGTTGCGCATGCTGGTTTCCACCGACTTGCGGATGATGAGGCGCGTCTGGTCCATCAGCTCTTTGTTGTCACGCAGGTAGACGAATCCGCGGGAGATGATGTCGGGCGACTTGTGGAGCTTGCCCGTGCGGCGGTCTACCGTCGCAACGACGACGCAGAATCCTTCCTGACCGAGCGCTTTGCGGTCGCGCATAAGGACATCGCTCAGTTCAGAGACGGTCTGGCCTTCGACGACGCGCAATTCGGACGGCGCCTTGATGGCGTGCTTCGCGATTTTCTCGCCTGCAATTATTTCGACGACGGAAGAGTTGTCGGGTATACAGACATTTTGCGGCTGTACGCCCATTTCGACGGCGAGGTCGCCGTGCACGCGCAACATGTAGTGATAACCGTGGACGGGGATGAAGAATTTCGGCCGGATTTGTTTGTGTATCCATGCCGCTTCCTCGCGATTGCCGTGGCCGGAGGCATGCACGTCGCTCGCATGATAGGTGATGATGTGCGCGCCTTGGCGTGAGAGATTGTCTTTGAGCTTTTGCACCGCGCGCTCATTGCCCGGAATGACGGACGAGGAAAGAACGATGGTGTCTGTCGGCTCAAGGCGGATGTATTTGTGCGATTTGTTGCCGATGCGGGCGAGCGAGGCGAATTCGTCACCCTGCGCGCCCGTCGCGAGAATGATGATGCGCTCTTTGGGGTACTGACCCATGTTCTCGACAGCGATAACGGTATCATCTTTGTACTTGATGAGACCGAGCTCGCGCGCTATTTCGATGTTGGTGCGCATCGAGCGGCCATCGATGACTATTTTCTTGCCGTACTGCTCGGCGAAGTGCACGACACGAATGAGGCGTTCGAGGTGCGAGGCGAACATTGCGATGATGAGGCGGCCTTTGGAGTCCTCGATGATTTTCTCAAGCGTGCGGTACACCGTGCTCTCGGGAATCGAGAAGCCCGGCTGCCAGACGTTGGTCGAGTCCATGAGGAGCGCGAGTACCTTGCGCTCTTTGAAAATGCCAAATTCGCGCTTCTCCTCGTCGGAGGGTTCGCCGTTCTCGTGATTGAGTTTGATGTCGCCGGTGAAGACGACGTCGCCGTACGGCGTTTCGATGATGATACCCATGCTATCGGGCACCGTGTGCGTCACGCCGAAAAAGCGGATTGTCGCAGCGCCGAGTTTTATCACTTCATCTTTTTCGACTTCGCGGATGGTGACGGGGACCGTTTGCGCGAATTCTTCCTGACGCTTCTGAATCATTTTGCCCGTGAGCTTGCGGGTGTAGATGGTCGGATTGCCGATGCGGTCGAGGATGTAGGGGATACCGCCGATGTGGTCGAGGTGGCCGTGCGAGATGATGAGACCGCGGATTTTGTCGCGACGCTCTTCGAGATAACCTGTATTCGGAAGGATGTAATCGATACCCGGTGTTTCGTCCTCGCTGAATTGGAATCCGCAGTCGAGAATGAAGATGTCGTTGCCGAATTCGACGGCCGTCATGTTCCGTCCGACTTCTTCGACGCCGCCGAGCGGAATGATGCGCACCGTGTCGGGCGCGGGCGGCGGGATGGCGGGGCCGGCGTGCATAGAGCGGCTCGTCGGAGCCTGATGCTCGACCTTCGTGCGTCCGCGGGGCGGGCGCGCAGGTCGCAGGTGGAGCGGTCGGCGGCGCGGTGCGCTACCGGGGCGTCCGCGTGCGGGTCCGCGCTGGGGTTCACGCTGTGGGCCGTGGCGTGAGGGGGTTCCTCGTGAAGGACTGTGTCGCGCGGGCCCGCTTTGGCCGCGCCCCTGCGGGGCCGGCCCGCCTCGCGTTGGCTCGTTGCGAGTCGACCCATCTCGACCGTCGCGAGACGAGGCGGAGGCGGGTACGTAGGCGCCGCCTGCCTGCCGCGCGTATTCGCCCGACGCAGGCAGGCCTTTGTTGGAGAATTCAGGGCTTGCCCCGTGAGAGAGGGCGTCGGAATTGTTACTGTAGTTTTTGTTCATAGTATGTTCTGTGTTTTTCTGGAAGACCGGAGTATTTCTCTCACGGGGTGAAGTTCCACCCCGTTAGAAATAGGGCGGTGCCCCGAAACTGAATGCCTGTTGTTTGATTGGTTCATAAATTTTGTTTTTGATAAGTTACCCCGTTTGTTTTACAGTCCGTAATTTCTAACGGGGTTCCATAAAATAGTTAGTAGTGAATAGTAATTAGTTGTTAGAAGTAAAGAAGCTCCAGACGTGCTGTGTATCGGTGTACCAACGGTATACATTGAGGAAACGTTCAGCCGGCGTCGTGAGCGCGCCCAGCTCAATGCCCTCGATGTTCTTCGGGACGACGTAGACAAACTCCGGTGCGTAGAGGAATACGGCCGGGTCGTCTTTTTTCACCAGCGATGCGAACTGCGCATAGAGTTTGTCGCGGTCCGCCGCGTTGGTCGTAGAGCGGGCCTGCGAAAGCAGGGAGTCCGCCTTGCTGTTGGTGTACAGCGAGAGGTTTAGTCCCGGGTCGTTGCGCTGAGACGAATGCCAAAAAGCGAACAGGTCGACTTCGCGCCCGACGACCTCGCCGAAGAGCAGTGCGTCGTATTGTCGCGGGCGCAAGACGGACGTGTTGAGGTCGGAGAGGGAGTATACCTGCACTTTTACGTCCACGCCGAGTTTTTTCCACGCGTCCGCGACGGCGTTCGCCGTTGCGACGAGCTGGGGCGAGTCGGCGGTCGAGAGCGTAAAGCCGAGTGTCTGCTTTCCGCCGGAGGCGGATCCGCCTTTGGCGGATTTCTTACTCCATGTATTCGACTCGGCATCATACGTCCAGCCGCCTTTTGCGAGAATTGCATGCGCGTCGGCAATCGTCTCGTCGGTGAACGCGCTCTGCACGAGCGTGCTCGATGCATTGACGCCCCGCGACGCGTCTCCCATGAGTCCGGGCGGAATGGGGGAGTCGAGTCCGGCGCCATAGCCCTTGAGGACAAGGTCGACGAGGCGACTTTTTTCGATCGCGGTGTCGAGCGCAAATCGCACAGAGCTGTCGGCGAGCACGACGGAGTGTCCCTGATTGAAAAAGACACCGAAGACCCGCGGCAAGAGTGCGGTCATTGTCGTGAGGTCCGGGCGGCGGATTTCGTCGAGCGTCTCCGGTGAGACGCCGGCTATAGCATCGATTTCACGCGCGTTCAGCGCCTGAATCATCGCCGCGTCGTTCTGGTAGAACAGGAAGGTGATGCGCTTGAGGTACGGCGCGCCGAGCGTAAATTTTGCAAACGATGACAATTCGTAGCGCGTCGCGCTACCGGTCGCGTCTATGCTTTCGTCGCTCACTTGGTACGGACCGGTGCCCACTGGATGCGTATTGAGCAGGCTAAACGGGAATTCATCGGCCGACACATTCTTCCAGAGGTGTTGAGGAAGAACGCCCATGGTCGTGTTCTGAATAAAGGGAGCGTAGGCGCGCGGCAATTTGAAAATCACTGTGTATTTGTCGGGAGCAGAGGCGGCGACACCCTCCCAATCCGCGCGATGCGGACTCTTGATTTCGGGGTTTTGAGCAAGCTGTACGGTGAAGAGAACGTCGGCGGAAGTCGCGGGCGTATTGTCGTGGAAGACAGCGTCGCGTCGCAGGTGAAATGTGTAGGTCGTACCGTCGGTCGATACTTCATAGTCTGAAGCAAGGTCGGGGATGACGGTGCCGTCGGGAAGTGTGCGCGTGAGACCGGAATAGATGAGCGCGGTGAGGTCCTCGTCGGCCCGGCTAAGCGTCAGAACCGGATTGATAAAACGCACGGGCCCCACTTCGCCTTCGGTGAGCGAACCGCCTTGCGCGGGAATGACGACAGAGACGGCCTTGTTGGCGGCCGCAAGAAGCGCGAGCGTGGACAGACCAAGCAGGATGGAGAACACATACAGAGCGAGGCGCTCCGCGGGTGAGAAGGTTTTCAGGAGTTCTTCGACGCGACGCAACCAAGAGAGGCGGCGCTCGGTCGTTAATTTAGTTTTTAGCTCCGCCCCGTTAGAAATAAACGGTATGCGGGAACTATCGTCATGAGGAGAATTGTCTTCCATATCTGTCTTGGAGAGGGTGGGCGTTTGACTATGTGTGCCCGCGATTTCTAACGGGGTCCGATATATCGGTTGCCCGCGAAATGTTTTTCTAGCTGGTTAGGAGGTTAATAAGTGCTGACAAGGCAAACAAAATACCGAGCACAATGGTCGTATAGAAGAGTGTCTTTTCCAATCCGCGGCGTGTGTGGAAGCCCGACGAGAAGTTGTCGGCACCGAATGCTCCGCCGAGGCTTGCCCCCGTGCGCTGTAGAAGAATACACACGATGAGGAGTGCGGACAGAATTATCTGTACGTACGGCAGAACGCCGTGGAGAAGAGCCATGCCCAGCTAATGTAACAAATGGCCGCGGGGAAGTCAAAGGTATGAAAAGTTTGCGCGGCGAGACCCGGTCGTGGGTCCCGCCGCGAGTTTTGTCTGAGTCTCATGTCCTTCTCCGATTCTGGAAAAGGTCAAACATTCCAAGTGCTGCAAACGCCAGTAGACCGATGCCCGCTCCCAGTTGTACAGATCCACTGAGAAGACCAACGACCACCATTGCGATTGCGGCGACAATGAACGAACTCAGCATGAAGCACCTCCAAAAATCTTGAACGGCAATTGTACTACCAATGACTGCTATTGTCAAGTTGCCCCTCGGGCGCTATTTCGTGTATATTGAGCCCTCCGCGGTATAGAGCCGCAAAATCCAATTATCAGCTCATACCAAAAACGTATGAAGAAAGACAAGAAAAACGCACAGCAGACTACCAAGATTAAATTCAAGCCCGCGGGCGACCGCGTGCTCGTGAAGCCCGAAGTTGCGGAGGACCAGAAAACCGCCTCCGGCATTATCATTCCCGACACCGCACAAAAGGAAAAGCCCGAGCGGGGCACTATCGTTGCTGTCGGCGAGGGAAAGCGCAACGACAAGGGCGACGTGCTCCCGATGCGTTACAAGGTGGGCGACAAGGTGATGTTCTCCAAGTACGGCTACGACGAAGTCACCATCGACGAGGAAGATTACTACGTCATCACGGAGAACAACATCCTCGGAACATTTTAATCGATACCGAGGTCGGACCTTCAGGAATACCAAGGTCCGACCTCGGTAACCAAAAAAACATATGGCAAAACAGGTAATTTTTGACACAGAAGTCCGCGCGGCGCTCAAGCGCGGCGTGGATATCGTCGCGGGCGCGGTGCGCGTCACGCTCGGTCCCAAAGGACGCAATGTCGCCCTCGATAAATCGTGGGGCGGTCCCACCATTACCAACGACGGCGTTTCTATCGCCAAGGAAATCACGCTTGCCGACAAATTCGAGAACATGGGCGCGAGCATCGTGAAAGAAGTCGCGACCAAGACCAACGACAAGGCCGGTGACGGCACGACTACCGCAGTCGTTCTCACGCAGGCAATCATTCACGAGGGACTCAAGCGCACCGCGATGGGCGCGAATTCTATGATGGTGCGCCACGGTATCGAAGCGGCTGCGGCTGACGCTGTCGCCGCGCTCAAAACGATGGCGAAGCCGGTCAAAGGCAAAGAAGACGTGCGCCAAGTTGCGACCATAGCCGCCGAAAGCGCGGAGCTCGGCAAAGCGATTGCGGACATCGTCGAGAAAGTCGGCAAGGACGGCGTCGTTACGGTAGAAGAATCACAATCTATCGGCATCGAGACCGACTATGTGGAAGGAATGGAGTTCGACAAGGGCTACGTCTCGGCGTACATGATTACCAACGCGGAACGCATGGAAGCCGAAGCGAAAGACGCGTCCATTCTCATCACCGACAAAAAGATTTCCGTCATCAAAGACATTCTCCCCCTGCTCGAAAAATTGGCGCAGAGCGGCAAGCGGGACCTTGTCATCATCGCCGATGACGTGGACGGGGAAGCGCTCGCGACATTCGTCGTCAATAAATTGAAAGGTGTGTTCAACGTGCTTGCGGTCAAAGCGCCGGGATACGGCGACCGCAAGAAAGAAATGCTCTCTGACATCGCCATCACGGTGGGCGCGCAGGTCATCACCGAAGACCTCGGTCTCTCGCTCGAAAAAGCGGAATTGAACATGCTCGGCCGCGCGAATCGCGTCATCGCGACGAAAGACTCGACGACCATCGTCTGCGGCAAGGGCAAGAAGGCCGACATCGAGAAGCGTGTGGTCCAACTGCGCGCGCAGATAGAGCAGACCGATTCCAAGTTCGACAAAGAGAAACTCGATGAGCGCATCGCAAAACTCTCGGGTGGGGTAGCCGTCATCCGCGTCGGTGCTGCGACGGAAACGGAAATGAAATATCTCAAAGACAAAATTGAAGACGCGGTGAACGCGACGAAAGCGGCGATTGCCGAAGGTATCGTGCCAGGAGGCGGAGCGGCGCTCGCCAAGGTCAGCGCGAAGCTTGCGAAGAATATCGAGGGAATCGCAAAATCAAAAGGCGATGAGTTTGCAGTCGGCTACAGCATTCTCGTCGGCGCACTCACTGCTCCGTTTAAACAAATCGTGCGCAATGCCGGACGTGAAGACGAGATGGTCCTGCTCGCCGAGATTTCGTCGGGTGGCAACAAGGGCTTCAACGCTGCGACCGGCGAGGTGGTGGACATGGTGGAAGCCGGCGTCATCGACCCTGTCAAAGTGACTCGCAGTGGTGTGGAAAACGCGGCTTCTGCCGCAGCTGTACTCCTCACGACTGAAGCGGCAGTTGCCGATATTCCCGAAGAAAAGAAGCCATCCGCAGGCGGTATGGGAGGCGGGATGGGGGACATGGAGTAACGCTCGGCGGCAGGTTTCTGAAAAGACACGCGTTTCCGCCCGCTGGCGGAACGGCTCCTCTCGCCGCCGTCGCGGTTGCGAGGGGCCTTTCAGAAACCTGCCACACTCGCTTGAGAAGGTAAATTGGACGACGCACTCGAAAGCCTCTAAAAATCACTGCCGCCTCGTTTGAGGAAGACAAAAACCTGCTTCGTTCGCTAGAAATAGAAAAAACGCCGCGTTTCCGCGGCGTTTCCGAGCGAACCTCCGAAAGCGTTCAGAGGAGGCGCTCCCTTAATCTGACTGCGCGCTGGGCCGGCTTCAGCGCCGGTGGCAGGAATCGTTCCGATGCCAAGCTGTCCGGTACGAACGCTTGGTCGGGTGTCGCCCCGCCGCCGACGAGCTTGCCGGCCTCGAATTCCCACATCAGCGAGAATATATTTGCCGGCGGGTTGACGCGCATGACCTTGAGGTTGTACACCGTTTCCTGCGCGGCTCCCAACGAAGGGGAGAGCGCGATGGCGGCGCACGCAAGCAGTGCCTGCAGCATCTTGTTCATGATGGTCCTCCGTTGGCTCTATGCCTGACCAAATGGAAGTTTACCATAAGGTCTCAAAAATGTCAATAGGGGCTAGAACTGACACAGTCAGCCTCTTACCCTCTACCGACCCGGTAGGCAGTGTAACGCATGACCCAGACCCACCTCTTGATATGCTCTCACAAAAAGCTGTGAAGACAGTGAAGCCATGGTGATAACTTTCGCTTAGGATTCAATCGCACTGCTACAATGGGGCCATGTACCAGAGTCGCATAGCGACTACTTTTGTCCTATCGGCCTTTTTGAGTCTTGGAATTGTAACGGTTGCACATGCACAGCTGCAATCCACAGCCCCGATTGTTCCTGCCGGATTTACCGGCGGCTCAACCGGTCCTGATGCGTTGTCGAAAACAGCAGACAAGCAATGTCCGAAACCTGACAATACGCACAAGTATGACAAGACGAAAGGGAAGTATTGGCTTGAAAACAATGTAACGATAACGAATCTACATGGGAAGGTTTGTAGGGATGTGCGAAATGATGTAGAGGTTGTAGAGGGGAAATGTGTCGCGGAAGATAAATGCGAGGGCACTGAGTGTTATGGCACGACTTGTAAGAAACCGGAGACAAACACCGGGTCGACGGAACCGACGACGCCGACTCAACCTGCAACTAACCCTGCCACAGCTCCGGGCAATGCGTCAACCGATCCGACGAACGTGTTCTCTGATCCGAATAAATCAACGCTATCAGGAGGGTTCCCCACGGCTGACAACCTCGGAGACAATGCCGGGAATACGCTTCAGTCCGGCGTGTCGATTGCTGATCAAGTTGCTTCTCAATTTTTCAACCCTACGCCAATTGCCGAACAATCGTTTGGACTGTCAGGTGGATTTTTGGACAACAGTCCGGCCTCAAACTACACCGCCTTCACTTCCGGTTCGATTTCAGAAATGGCTGCCCCGCTGTCCGGCGGAACGAGCCCTTCATTCAGTGCACAAGCTGTTCCCACGGAGTCATTCACGGGTTTTACGTCTCAACCCATACCCGGCAGCATCCCGACGGGAGGCCTGAACGGAACATTTGCGCCGTCCTCTGGATTCGCGCCGGCCACAATCACCAACGTCCCGACGAATCCGTGGCTTACTCCTACGCCGGTTCAAACTGTCCCCATCGCGCCTCTTGTCGCAGGCACGTTACCTCAAGTTGGCAGTCAGGTAGCAAGCTCGGGCGTATTCACCCCACCCATATCCACCAGCTGGACGGCTCCGGCGAACGGGTCGCTTGCAAACACCCCGCTTCTGTATCCGTACAATGCGGCCAATGTAATAGCCGCGAACTTTGCCCGACCTGATGCCGATCTACA
>ERZ1292623.3929-Hain-H51-01um-R1-3929-length-12447-cov-4_pt1 | contig 12447 bp, 22 predicted proteins | sample MGYA00564398_ERZ1292623 | MGnify/ENA primary metagenome ERZ1292623 (study PRJEB36523, sample SAMEA6512633) | groundwater metagenome | collected 2019-01-07 | study: AquaDiva: Metagenomics assemblies of 32 groundwater samples | reverse complement strand
TTTCTCAAAAGTGAGAATGCTTTCTCAAAAGTGAGAATGTCACCCCTGGGTCTGGATCCCCCCAGTCTGACTGACGGGCGCGCCCTGGACCTGGCCGGGTTCACCACGGCGGACATCGTGAGGTTCACCGGGCCAGACGGGGCGATCACGGAAGTCAGCGTGGTCCAGGGATCAGGGGACCCGGTAATCAGAATGAGTACGGACTTGGTACAATCCCTAGTCGGCTGGCTGGGCGCGGCTGCCACTCTCCACCCCAGCCGACAAACTGGGTGGAGTGGGCCCTTGCCCCCAGCCGCCCCAGCCGAGCCGACCTTCAGGCCCCTGGGCTTCAGGCCCCTGGGACCCTGGGCCAGCCGCCACAGCCCCCAAACAACGGCAGGCCCGGCCTCTTTGACCACTCTTTGGCCCCTCTTTGACCCCTCTTTGCCCCCTGTTTGTGCCGGGACACCGCTGGACGCCGGACGCCGAAGGGCTGGGGGCCATTCGGTGGGACCCAAGCCCCGGCCCATAGAGAGATAATCAACCCGCCACACCCAGTCTTCTTCCCTACCGGCCGTTACTTGTGGAGACGTGTGCGCGGGTCGCGAATTTTAAGGCGTTTCGCAGGGACGCAGCAAATCTTTAGCTAGCTTGGGCGTGATTGGGACGGCGTGACTTAAAGCGAGACGGAGGGGAAGTGCGGTTAGGAGGCTAACCGGCCCGTCCTTGTTGTTTTCGACTGGGCTTTTGGCGATGGAGGCGAATTGAACCGCAGAGTAGGCAGTGAGGTCTAGCGGCGCGGATGGCTTCGACGGGCGACATTTTTTGTTGTGCACCGCAGTCACGGCAAATCCAGAGTGCGTTTTTTTTCACTGAGTGGAACACTGCTGGGATGTCTCTCGGCGCACGAAAATTACCTACCCCGCCCGGCTACTTTTTTTAGCGTCACTCGCGTGTGGAAAGTGTAGCCAACGACTCATGCCGGGGATCACCTGGCAGGAGGCCCCTTTCCATCTTTTCACACGCCGCACTTCTTGTTGCCCGGCGGCTGGTGGCCGATCATCCGGTGTTCAACAAGCAGACGGCCCGCATCCGACAAGGAACGTCCATCGCAGCCTTCAATGGTCTGCGACACGCCCCAATGGCGGACCGCCGTTTCCGGGTTTGGGTTAAAAGTCACCGAGACAACGATCCTTTGCTGTCAGGGCAGCGGGACTACCCGTTTGGTCCCTCGTGAGTGGCCCTCTACACATCCCCCTTCCTGGGCGACAGGCCTTACGCTCTTAGATCGCTCACGATCGGCGTGTTCATCCTTGATTTCCTTGCGTCCTTGCCTTCGAGTTATACGTTAAGTGGCGTCTGACAAACTGGTTGCAATTCGCGGACGTACAGTTCACGCAGTCCGGTCTGCGGTTTTTTCGCGACTCATAGTGGTCAAGGGTGATGGTCGTGAGGCACCAATTGCATTGGTACAGGTGTTGTTTGCTTCCTGGCGGGGATGGTGGGCAATTTCCGATCCGTTTCAGAACGTTTCCGCAGGCGGCGCAGCGATTCCCTGGGATCCACTTTGCGCGGAAAGTGTATCCGCAAGATTTGCAGACGTAGCGGCGAATCGTTTGGCTGCGAAGGTCAGGAGTGGTGAATGGACCTGACATAACCGTGGCATTGTATCCAGGTCCCAGAAACAACGCAAGCCAGAGGCTTTGAATTCCTCCGGCTTGCGCTGCGTTATGTCAGATAGGCTTTACGCCTGAACGGGTTATCGCAGGTTCCGGGATCTGACGCAAGGGCAAAAAACAGAATTTCTGGTTAGGCCCTCATTTTGGCTGCGGCCTGGCGAAGCGTCTCGGCGACTTGCTTTCGGTTGTATGCCAGTGCCCAAACGTAGTCCGAGATAATCCCCCGAAGGTCGGCTAGGGCGTCGCACCAGCCCTTCCAGTCGCAAGGTTTGCCGCGCACGGCGGCGACGATGGCGGCCGGTCAGGCTTGGAAGATTAGGCGTGGACATGCCCTTACATATCCCGTGAGTTCGTCTCCCGTGACTTCGTCACTGCATCCTTGGATCCAGGAAAAACCGCCCTTCCAGCGGTCTGCGGCGGTGGCGGCGACTTCGAGTTCGTAGGCGGTCAGCATCATCAGGCCTTTCCGTTGCGATTTGGCTGGAGTCTCCGGTGCAGCTCCCTTATGGCCAGGTTAAGGTAGGAGGGCAGCGGCTTCCGACTACTTCGCATTGTTTTCAGGATTTTTTCGAGTGTCCCGATCAGGGGGTCCACGGAGACGTTTTCGGCGTCGGCGTAGATCCTAAGCATGGCGATGGTCTGATGGCAGCCGCGTCGGTAGGCGGCTTCGCAATCCTCGTCCGTTACTGGTTTCTGCTGTTTCATGGTTTGGCGACCTTCTTTGGTTCGCATCGAAGCCTTAACGAGCTGCCGCTGCTTGTTGAAGCGCGCGGGGTAGTGCTCCCAATTCTCGACGGTCGCGACGGTCCAGCCGCAGTCTTTGAGCAGTTGCGCAGTGGGGGCCGTTAAACTCCTGGGCATCAAAACAGGGTAGTGTCCTAATTTCGCGCAGCCATGACATTGGATTGGCACACCAGTACAAGATTGACACCCAGTCCATACTCTGATACGATCCATCAACGTCCAAGCCTCAGTGCAAGGGCGCAGTTTCCACAATGGCCCGAAAGGCGGTTTCGACGCGAGCTTGCGAGGCAATCGTCGAAAAGCGACTTAGAGCCGTCTCCCGGTTTGCAATGAACCCTCGTACTGGATGCGAGGGTTTTTTTGCGCTTGTTCCGAACTAGCGCAACGATTGGAAGGGCGAGTTCCGCGGCTGCTCTTCCGCGCGCCATACCTTCCCTGTCGCGCCAGCTGGCCGTCCGTGGCTCAGTAGGAGGAGAAACACAATGAACCGACGCGATTGGTTTGGCTGCCTTGTGGCGCTGTTGGCGACGCCGCTTGCGAAGGGTATGCAAGGAAAGAACAAGGGCAGGCCAACAGCCAGCGAGCTCGTCTTGGGGCATACGACCGTGACAGTTGGTTCTGGAAGGCACTTTGTGCCCTTCTGGATCGATGGTCGCTGGGAGATCATCTCCGTTGAATGCTAGGCCAATGACCGCCCTTAGCAAGTGGCACAGAGGCGATGGTGCCATTCATACCTCATCCGGCACGATCACGATGAACGATCGACTGCACTCGTGACACCATGCGATTCCCAAAGTTTTACACTTCGTCTCTTGGAGCATTTCAAGGTTGGCAGTATGGCGGTTTCGACACGTCCGGCAATCGCCGGTTTTTTCAGTCTCAAGAAATCGCATGGTGCGATTTAAATGCTTGCCTCTGTTCACGCTCTCGCGATCCTCCTCCCATGCTCCCAGTAGGCGCGGTGCCTGCCGAGCAGCCGGACGATCTGCGGCGCCAAGTTGCGTTTGCCGCCGAACCAGGGGGCGATGGCCTTGATCTTCACACCATCTCCTCGCGGACCAGGTGCCCTTTGGCGCTCAACTGTTCGAGCAATGCCACCTGGGATTTCACGCAGGCCTGAAGCGTTGAAAGTGGTAGATTGATAAACGGATCGGCTTGACCGTTGACCATCGCTTCAATCGAATTGCCTCCCGTGCTCACGATCAGGTCCCGATACCGCTCCATCCACTGCGGCATCCGCCACAGTTCCGCCTTGGTGTTCATCATTCGACTCCTTCTTTGTCATACCGCCTCCGATTGCAAAAGCTTCAGAACCTGGGCGATGGTCAAGTCCTCGAATTGCGGGACTTTCGTCTCCGCTTTCACCCTGGACCAGTTGAGTTTTTTGGATTTCCATTCGGCCTTGAGGATGTCCATCCATGTGTGCGTCTTCGGGGCGGCCCCCAGGGCAAGGTGGGCGGCTGCGTCGGCCACGGAGGCGATTTGGGCCGTGTCCGTGATTGGCCAGAGGGACTGACACCACTGGCCGCTTTCGTGCCAGACGCGGGTTGCCAGGCACATCCCGGTTCCGTTTTGCGAGAAGACGTGCTGCGTCACCGCGAGGCCATGTCGTCCAGCGACGGCGGACAAGGACTGCCCGTTGGCATCCGGCCAGGCCACGGCCAACTTGCAGAGGGCCGCCGCCAGCGACTTCGTGTCCTGACTGGACCAGATGCCGAAGTATCCCAGGCTGTTCTTGGCGGCCAGCTTGTCTTCAAACTCCGGCATAGACTGATTCCGTTCGCGGTTTGCGGCTGCTTCCAATTCGCTGCCCGATGATCTGCGTCGCGCGGGTCTTGCTGACGTTTGGATTCAGACCCCATCGCATCAGCAGCCGTCGCTGCTTGTAGGTTGCCAGGTTTGCATCAGCGTCGCCGATGAGCTTGTCGAGCATGCTGCTGGCCTGGTGGCGGCTCATGCCGACCAGCAGATTCTCCTCGACGCCCAATATGAGGAGTTTATCTAGTTGCGGCCCGGTGATCTCCTTGCCACGGAAGTAGTCCGGCTCAGTGCCAACGACAATCCCCGCGATCGAGAACGGATCGACCGCCTGGAATCGGTAAGAGACCTCGGCGCGGATGGCCTTGCGTTCGTTTTCGTGGTCCAGCCGGCTTTTGTTCAGCAGCGATGACACATCGTGATCGTCGCTTTCCGCAGCGGCCCTCTTGGCCCGTTCGAGTACTTCGGGCAGGTCCTTGCCGCCGAGAATGTCTAGCATGCAGACCAGCTTGTGCCGGCCGGCGTTTCCTGAGAAGTCGATTACCTGGCAGAAAGGCTTTGGGCTGTTGGCGATTGCCAAACGGCGTGCGTCGGGCGTGGCGTTGGCGTCGGCGACGCCTTTGAGGGGCCGGCAGATTCGTCCGGCCATCTGACTGTATAGGGCGCGCGAGCGGGTTGGTCTGGCGACAAAGGCCCTGTCGGCGTTTGGTAGATCAACGCCCTCGGTGTTTCCTGTGACCGTGACGGTACCGCGTCGCCGCGTCACGATGAACCCCGTGGTTGATTTCACGCACCACACCAATTCCGGTCGCCAGCCATCCTCAAAGCGCAGACGATATTTGGTCATGTGGTGTTGATCGCGGTGCGACAGGCTGAGAATGCCAAGTGGGTGTCCGTGGTTGTTCTTCCATGAGACGTTGGCTCGGTATCCACGACAAGCCGAAATAGCTTGGAGCAAGTCGAGCAATTGTCGGTTGGACGAAAAGATTAGAAACGATCGCGGGAGACTTGTCTTGTGATAATGATTCCCGTCTGCACACCACAACCCCTCTAGGAACGCGTCGAATTGGGTGTGGGACATGGACCAAAGCAGTGGCGATCCGTTTTTGTCCAGGTATGCTTCGATGGGAAACAGGCCGCCGTCGCGATGCTGCGGTCCAAACCCGGTTCCGCGACAAAATGACCACTTCGTGAGCCACTGTATCCTTCCCGCCCTTGGTTGTTGCCGATGTTTTCTGAATGCGAATCCGCAGCGGTGGCTGAGGTCCTCAAACCACGTAGCGATTTCCGGCCACTGATCTGATCCAGATACGACGTATTCAACGCCTCCTGTCTGTAACCGCGATCGGGTGCCGTCACCGATCCAGAAGCCAATCCAGCGGCAATGGTCCAGTGATAATTCTTGCGGTTGGAGATAACGCAAGGCATCGCACTCAGCGATTCGTCTCTTGGCTTCTTTTGTCGCGTCATTTGGTGACAGGCCCTGGTTGCGAAGACGCGTGCAGTTGCTCACGATTCTTTTGGACGATCGTTGTTTGGCTGGTGTTTCCACCATTTGCACCAATGGCGCAGAAACGCCATGGAGTGGTAGCTTGCATGCTTTCCCCACGAGGTCTTTCGCGAGGGCAACTTGCCACTTTCCTTTTTCCCACGTCCGGTAAAGCATGCGATGGTCTTCGGTGACTCTGATTGATCTGTTTTTCGTTTCGAGTACGACCATCCTCTCGTTTCTGTGGCGCTGGCGGACTTCGACGGCGAGTGGCTTGGCGAAGACGATCTTCCCTTGATCCCATGACGCGACCTCGTGTTCTGGACTGATCTGCGCTGGGCCCATCCAACCATCCTGGGTAAGTATTTCGGTTTGTTCGTCCAGACAGGCGATCTGAACATTGACCAAAACCTTGATTTCGCTGTTCTTGAAGCGGCGTCGGATGTCCTTGCGGTCGTCGGGGTGCGTCTCCTCGGTCAGGCAGGATGCCCACTGCGTGCCCTGGCGGTTGAGGATGTCGGTTAGGATGTTTGCCTGCCGAATGCCGGCGCAGAAGACGATGCTGGAGTGATTCTCTACGTCCTCTAGGACCGGGGCCGCGACGCCGTGTAGGACCCGCTCCTCCAACATGCACCGCTCCAGGGCCGCCTGGTCCAAGTCTCCGCCCTTGATTCGCACGGCGGACAGGTTCAGCTCCTCGATGTGGCAAAAGTGCTGGTGAATGGGCACGATCCAGCCCTGTTGTATGGCTTCCGGCAGCGTGTACTCATAGGCCACGTGCTCGAAGACGTTGCCCAGGGCGATCTCGTCGAGCCGGTCGGGCGTCGCCGTGACGCCAAGGACATTGGCCGACTCGAAGAAGTTCAAGATGGTCAAAAAGCTTTGCGTCACGACATGATGCGCCTCGTCAAAAACCACCAAATCGAACTGACTTGGCTGGTAGCGGGCGATGCGTTTGGGGCGTGTAATTGTTGCGATAGAGCCGACGATGATCTTGCTGTGCGTCGAACGGTTCTCGGCCATCTCGATGCCGGCGCGAAAGCCCCAGTGGTCATCCATTCGTTCCCATGCCTGCCACACGAGATCCTTGCGGTGTGCGAGGATGAGCGTGCGTGAATCCATCCGCCGGGCGACTTCCAGAAAGACCTCGGTCTTGCCGCAGCCGGTAGGCATGACGATGAGGACTCGTCGCTTACCCTCGGCAAAGGCCGAGAGAACGGACTCGACGGCGGCTAGTTGGTAGTCGCGGAGCTTCATCCCAGGAGTTCCTTGCGCAGTTTGCGTCCAAATGCCGCGACTGCGGTTCTTCGAGTTCCGCCGTCAAAACCACCGAGGACGGCGGCCAGCGGGCAACACTGATGTTCTGCGTGCAGGACCTTGGTGTCCCACTCAATGCCCCAATGATTTGCGACAATGACGTGCCCGGCATTCTTCGCCTTCGTGACTGCTTTGCGGACTTGTTCTTCAGGCGTCATGTCTTGGTCTCCTGTTCTCGAACCGTCCATCCGCGTTTGCCGCAGTGTGCGCAGCCTTTTCCTTTGCACTTCACGCAGACCGCATGGGGGCACCGGGCCGTAATCGCCACGTGCAGTTCGTCCAGCGAGTGCAGGATGGCCGGCTGGTCGATCAGGGCCAGCCCCGGGTGCCCCTCCAGGTCACGCATGATGCGTTTGGCCGTTGCGATGGCTGATGCGGCGCTGCGCAGCTTGACCCTCGCCTCAAAGATGCCCTTCAGGTCTTCCGGGACCGGCTGGCGATTGGCGTCCTGCGTGCCCGCCACTTGTCGGTATGCTGCTGAGACGTTCTTGTCCAAGATGTCACTGAGCTTCTCGGATTCCTGTTGCTTCCCTTCATCTTTCAATGCGGCAACGACCTCCCGGACCTTCGCCGCCTTGTCAGCCGTAGGCTGCGATATGCCAGCCTTCTTGGCCGCGGTGGTCCGTCGCAGCCGCTTGGGCTTGGCCGAAGGTGAAAAATTTTTTCCACTTTCCGGCGAAGGTGCCGTGCTCCTTGCTCGACGCAACACCTGATACTCACGCTCTTTCTGCCCGTTTGTCTTGACTCTCTGGCAGTTGAAGTGCACCGCCATCTCATCCGGCTTCTCTGGGTCAAGGTAGTGCACTGGAACTCGCTTTAGACCGTTGAGTTTGGCGGCATCAAGGCGTCTGGCGCCGGAGATCACTTGGTGGTTGCTCATGACGGCCAATGGTTCGATCACTCCGTACTTGCCGACGCTGGCGATCAGATCCTCGTCGGCGCCGTCGCCGTAAACCTCGGCGTGGACGGTATGTACTTGAAGCTTGTCGGTTTCTGCGTAGTCCATTGCGCGCGCACCTCGTTCCGTATGAAAAACCCGCTGCGACGCATCTTCCAAAAAACGATTGTGTTTGTCAAGCACTTTGTCTAGAATGACGCGAACCTTGAAAGACCGGAGGCGAAATGAGCGCGGCCATGAAGAAACACCTGCTCGTCGCTTCGGTTTTCTTGCTTTCGGCCGCCGGCAAGGCTGACGTCGGCTGACCGAATTGTCCTAACGAGCGTGGCTCGTTCTTCCGGTTTCAAGGGCCTCGGCTGCGCATGCCCGAAGTCGAGGTCAACCCGCATCTCCTCTGGCAGGGCCTGGTGCCACGGAGTCGCGACCCTGTGTCGCCTTCTGTTCTGCCAGAGGATTCTCTCGAAAGCCGCGCCAGTGTCATCGTGCGGCACGGGCCGCAGAACACCAAAGCGGTTGGCAGCGGCACGGTAATCGACGCCGACGCCGTAAGGGCCTACGTGTTAACGGTCGCGCACTTCTGTGAACGCCCGAATTGCGATTATCCGTGGTCAGTTCAATCGGGAACCAAGAGCTTTGATGCTCGGCTGGTCGGGATTGATCATCAAGCAGACCTTGCTTTGTTAGCTATCGTGAAGGACGGATCGCCTACCCCGGTCTCGCTCGCGGAGGCTGATCCCAGGATGGGACAGACCGGGGCTTTCTACGGCTACGGTCCTGGTAAGCTTGTGCGGCGCGACGTGCGCGTGGTGGGAGTCAATGCGGATGAAGTCGTGTTTTCGGTCAATACTCAACGGGGAGACCGCGGCGGAGCCAATCCTCAACAGGGAGACAGTGGCGGTGGCACTTTCATTTCCGGCAAGCTTTGTGGCGTGGTACAGACGGCTGGCGGTGGTGCTGGCGTTCGGCCCGTCTCGATCATTCGCCGCTTCCTAGAACGTTGTCGCGGCAAACGGATACCGCCGGCCCCTGACACCGGACCTGGAGACCCTCCGGGTGCCGTGGGGCCGGCGGGTCCGCCTGGTCCGGTCGGTTCTCCTGGCGCTGTTGGCCCGAAGGGCGACCAGGGGCCGGCTGGGCCTGTGGCGGATGCAGGCCGCATTGCTGCGATGGAGAAAGAGCTGACCGCGCTGCGTGACACGCCGTTGACAATCGAATTTACGTTCCCGAACGGGAAGACCATTACCAAGACGATCAAGCTGGGCGAGCTGGCGCGTGATCGTTTCCGCGTGAAGCTCGACCTGCCGGAAGGAAAGTGAAATGCGGGATGTCTGGCATATCTGGTTGTTTGGCGGCGGAGTGCTGTTGGGAATGTTTGGCGAGCGGTTCTTGTTGTCCGAGATTCGTCAATGCGAGTGGTATCGCATGGATGCAGCGGTAGCCCTGCGGTTGGCCTGTCTTGTGGTTGGCGTGGCGATTACAGTCTGGCTTCTACGGGGAAGGAAAGTAGGTGATTTATGGCGGAAGTGACCCAGGCGCTGGCCTCTGAGGATTATGCGTTCTTTACGAAGCGGTTGTTCGGCTATCTCACGCAATCCGGCGAGGGCCATGCCTTCGCTTTGGAATCGCTGCGGCTTGGCCATCTTGAAGGCAAGCTCGGTGCTCGCGAGAGTTTGAGCCATCGGATCATCAGCGAAGCCGGGGCCGGCCAAGCCCGCGCGCAGTTGCCTGGTGGCGCTGGCGGCGTTCCAACGGTGACGAAGGGACCGGGCGAATAAATGTATGAGTCTGCTAGACAGGCTCTTCAGAAGATCATCGAAATCATCGAACGGATAGAAAGCCGATGTATGGCGGCTGATGGCCCAGTAACGCCAACTATCCAGGAGATAATCGAAGCCGACCTTCGGGAAATCTATTGGATTGCGAAATCCTGTGTCGATGAATAGTCCTACTGTCAACGGTTCCGTTGTGCCGCAGCTTGAGCCGACTCGGCTGCGGCATGCCTTTCTCTCTGGAAGGCTAACGCATGAATTCCTCCGCCAGTGGCAACCATTCCGAGAGTCCCTTGGGGCAATTGAAGGAGAACTTGCTGGCCAAGCTCAGCAAGGTCCAGGTGGCCGAGGAGGCGTCCCATCTTCTGGATCAGGACCAGTTGCAGGCGAAGAACCGGGTGCAGGTTGAGGCCTTTGAGCGGCATCTCATGCGGCGGCAGGGCATTGACGTGGCCGAGACGCCAAAAAGCCAGATTACCGTTTGTGATGACGTGACAAACAATTATCAGTCCAGCAACGGCTGGGGGAAGGGTGCATTGATTGGTGCCGCGCTTGCGACTGGTATGGGTGGTGCCGCCCTCGGTCTTGGTCTTCTTGACCACGTACTGAATCGCCAGCCGCCGGCAGTTGTTCAGCCCGGTCGGCCCGTTGACGTTGACCGTCGTTACAACCTTGATGGAGAGTTCCTACCATGAACTTGAACCAGTTCGCCAAGGAGATTGCCGACGAGGAAGGAAAGAAGCAGGAGCTGTCGATCGCGCAGATCAAAGAGGTACTTGCCTGCGCCGGGCGGATTATGGCCCAAATGTCCAGTGGGGACATGCTGGACTTGTGCGCGAAGATCGTAAAGTGTGGTGAGAAGGTCGTGGGAAGAGTCTAACCATGACTGACCGCTCTGCCGAAGAACTCTGGGGGGCAATCAAAATGACCGACCAGGTAATCGGGCTGGTAAAACTGGCCCTCGTCCTGCTGTTCCTCTTCGGCGTGCTCTACTTCAACGCAAATCGGTTCGATTCCAACGAAATCCGCATCCTGATCGAAGTGGCGGCCGGCATCCTCGGCGGCAAGGGGCTGATGGCCTGGCTGAACGGAAAGAAAGAGCAGTAGCGATGACCAAGGTGTACGTTCGTAGTCCGGTTTTTGTCAGCAACACAATCGTACGCCGTCAAATGGAGAAGGCAATCATCGAGGCCCGAATTGTCGAGTACTCTCGCCGCCTTGAGAAAGAGGACTACGAGAAGATCAAGCGATCGCTGTGCGATCCGCCAATTTCAACTGACGAGTGGTCCAATTATGCAAAGAGTGCCATAAATTGACAGAGCCGAACCAGAAGCCGAAGAAGACTGACAGCGATCTTGTGCGACAGCAGGTCGCGAAACTGTCGCCGTCGGTCCTGGTGCAGTTGGCGATGCTTATTGGATTGATCGGCGGCGGCCTCACTTGGCTTTCGCAGTATTTCTTCTTCAGTCGCTCCGAAGGCACGGTGCTGGTCCACCAAATGACGGAGATCAGCAAGCTGATTGACAAGATTGCCGACGCCGCTGTCGCGCGAGATCATGTGTTGACGCGACTGACGGTGCTTCTGGATCGCGTGGATGACGAACAGACGCGGCGCATGCCGATAGTTGACGGCTACCTCGAACAAACCAAGATCAACATGCACAACGTGGAACGGATCGCGACTGCGGTGGGTGAGCTTCAGAAAGAGGCCCAGCGGTCCCGCGACTTTCGCGTGCGGCACGAAAAGCGTCAGGAAGAAGGGGCGAATGCTCAGCCGAAATCCAAAAAGGACTCGGCGACCATTGCCGGGCCGGGAGAGTAACCTGCAAGATACAGCCTGGTGGGTCAAGAGGCGTGACGTAAGGACGAGTTGCCCATGAACGTTGGCCTGTGGTCCGGCGGATTTCTGCCGCCGACCATTATCAATCTGACCCATAATCTGGAAGTTGCCAAGCGACTGCACGCTGCCGGCATCCGATGGCACCGAGCGATTCCCCGTTGGCTTGATCCAGAGTCGGACTTCTCCGAACATTGTGGTTTGGTGCGAACGCTGGATATGTTGTACACCTACCGCATTTCCGTGGGGCTGCGACCATTTCGCAGCGAGAGTGAATGGCTTGGCGTGGCGAGTTGCAAAGCCGATCTAGACGTGATTAAGGACTTGAATGGGCATCCCGCAGTGTCCTATATCTTTGGCGGCCACGAAGTCCATCGGCACCTCGGCAGCCCAGCGTTGCGGGCGCAGGTGCTCGGTGCTGTCCAAGAGGTGATGCCGAGCACGCGGGTGATGCTGTATTACGGACCGGCGTACAGGGTGGTAGAGCAGGTCCAGGTCGGCGAATCGCGTCACCTGGTCTCGTTTGAGACGAATCGCAACGGCGAGAGCCTGAGTTCTCTGGCGACCATGTGGCGCGCCCAGCGTACACGCGATCATTTGGAACGAGTCTGCAATGCAATCCCGCTCTGGTACGCGCACGTGAATCTCAGAGCTGACGCGGACGATGCCGGCTGGCTGCTGGCGGAGGAATCGCTGAAGGGTTTGATCCGAATGCAACCGGAGGGCGTGATGCTTCGCCTGCACGACGGCGACGGCAAAAGCGTGCAAGAGATTCCCGACCGGGCGCTGAAGATGTTGGGGGAAATCGCCCGGCGGGCCTAGCCGGCGGCGTGCTACACTTTTGCCGGTTCGTCAGCGGCATGGTTAATCCCTGATGCCGACTGGCGCGCCGGGCGACTTGGGAGAGGAAACGATGGCCGTACTCACTATCGCGCAGCTTGCCGAGATTCGCCAGGGCGTGACCAAAGCGTGTCACG
>ERZ1292623.3928-Hain-H51-01um-R1-3928-length-12448-cov-4_pt1 | contig 12448 bp, 15 predicted proteins | sample MGYA00564398_ERZ1292623 | MGnify/ENA primary metagenome ERZ1292623 (study PRJEB36523, sample SAMEA6512633) | groundwater metagenome | collected 2019-01-07 | study: AquaDiva: Metagenomics assemblies of 32 groundwater samples | reverse complement strand
AAATTTCATAAACTGATTATTATCAGCCTTAAGAACTAATTTTCGGATACTACATTTCTATTCTCAAGGATTTCCCAATAACTTTAAATATCCAAAAATCTTGAATATTTTATGGCAAAAAAAGATGTGAAAAGAGAAAAAAGAAAAAGCATGGGCGGTCTGTTTATTCCAGCAGGAATCTTAATCGGCATGGGCCTAGGATTTCTTCTAGGAAATCTTGTAGCCTACTTATTTTTAGGCTTTGGAGCAGGATTTTTAGTCTGGGCTATTTATGAAATCTTAAGAAAAAAGTAAACTTATTTTATTTCTTTTCTTCTTTATCTTCCTTCATTCATAAACAGCACTCTGCAACAGCAAGATATACAGAGCATTGCAGAGGCAAGTGTGCCTATTGTTGAAAAATATAGATTAAGTGTAAGAAAAGTTACAGCAAGTATGTAAAGTCCTGAAAATGTAATTATAGAGGTTTGCAGAGTTATTAATGCCTTTTTCATTTTAAATCCATAATATACTTGTGGGATAAGTGCATCGTAACATTAAAGGGAGTTAAATTAGAAATCATTTAATTGTAACTCTCATTATCCTGATTATTTTAGTAAATAATTTTTTAACTCTCTAATATTATCAACAACAAAAATTGGCTTCCCTTTGGTTAAGGTTTTCTTACTATGATATCCCCAACTTACACCAAGAGAAGGAATTCTCACTTTGTTAGCTTCTATAATATCTCCTAATGTATCTGTGATAAACAAACATTCTTTTTTTGAGACTTTATATTTTTTTAAGAATCTTTTAAATTTCTTAATCTTGCTCATTTCAGTCTTATAACCCCAAATATCTTTAAAAAAATACAATGCCTTACTTCTTTTCAAATAAGGAAAAATTATATCTTCATCAATAGAAGAAATAATAACTAAAGTATATTTTTCATATATATCCTCAAGAAGTCTTTTAAATTTATTTTTTAATTTTTTCCCAACAAATCCTTTTTTATAGATATCAAAGTACTCTGTAACATTCATATGTCCTGCTTCCAAAATAATTGGATGCTCGTAAATATTACCATTAAACCAAGAACGATAATCTTCCTTATCAATCCCCTTATATCTTTTTTTTGCAACTTTAAAATTCCAATCAAAAGTATCTTCTAAAACTCCATCAAAATCAAAGATTAGTAACTTTATCATAAAAGGAATAACAAAATAAGGTTTAAATCATTTGCTATTTATAAAAACTAATAGATCTATTTTTTCGAAATATTCCAGAGAGTGTAAAAATATTCTCTGAAACCTTCTGCAAGTTTTTTATTTCTAATTAAAATTGTAATTTCTTTTTCACTTTTCTGTAGAATTGGAATTATAACAAGATTTTTATAGATATTTATTGGAATTGCACTATTTTGGTTTAGATGCCTTTCTTTATTATATAAACTTTGTTTTAAATGATATTCTTTCACTCCTTTTAGATTTGAAGTAAAAATAACTTTTGTTTTTATTTTTGCTTTGACTTTTTTCTTATGAAAATTTATAAAAAAGTTTAGTTGTTGTTGATTTAATGTGTCATCAACTCCAAATACCAAGAACTCTTCATTCACTTTAAATTCATTTTCTATAATCTGAAAAGCATTTTTTAGACCCTGAAAACCTTCAAATATTTCGACCCTGTCTTCTTTGTTTGATATTGATTGTATTCCAATCAAAGAGGGGAGCAATCCTTGTATTTCTCTTTCTTGCTGTTTGATTTCCTTTCCTCTTTTTTCCAATAACTCTAAGAGAAAATTTGGTGGTGCAGCATTGTAACAGTTAATTTTATTTTTAACAAAAGCTGAAACCAAGCCCTTATCTATTAACCTATTAAGGATGTCATATACCTTAGATTTTGTTACTTTTGATTCCTTGACTATATTACCAATTGAAGAAGAACCTAATTTAAGCAAAGCTAAATAGACCTCTACTTCTCCCTTTGTTAGACCAACACCATACAATATTTGTTTATTCATATTTCTAGGATGAATTTACGATTTATAAAGTTTGTTATAGTATCCCCTATAGGGGAAGATTAAATTTAAATAGGATGTAAAATTACTATTAGGTAATTAAAATGAAACCCAACTGTAATAAGGTATATAGAAAATGAAAAAATTAGTCAGAAGAATAGTAGATCACTTAGCTAGAAGATTTGGAGAGATGCTACCAGACAAAGTAGTTTCCAAATTTTACGCAACCGCTGCAAGGGATGTTGGAATACTCTCAACCTTAACTATTTACGGCGAGCCCATGCATCTTGAGAAAGCATTGGAAAGCTGGAAATATTGGGAAATGGTCTATGCAAATAGAGGATTTAGACCCATAGATAAAAAAACTTTATCTGAAAGAGGTTTTCATGGTGATTCTATAGATGACCTTATTGGACAAAGACTTGAAGTATTAGAGAATCCAATATTATATGCTCCACTATATCAAGCAGCCTTTCAAGATCGGAAAAATAGACCTGGAGGATGGGGGGGTGTACTCTCAAAGATGCTTGAGGATGATTTTTCAAAGGATGTTTATTATTCTGGACCAAATGAATTAAACCGATAGTGCTAAGAAAATTCTATGGATAGTGTCATTGGAAAGATTTATGAAAAAGTAAGAGATCATGTAGTAGATACTACCGCAGTTTTGGTTGCAAGTAACCCTCTTTTTACTATTTCTGAAAATATTTTAAGTGGAATGAGCGATGAATTATCAATTGATAATAGGATTAAAGGAAGTTTACTATTTTATTTTGGAGCTGGTTTTTTATTTTCAAAAAGTAGAGATATGTATAATAAATTATTAAATGTAAAAGAAGATTCAAGATATAAGGGGTTACATGATACTTTATTGGGAGCAATTTTTGGAGCTGGATTTAATGCAATGATAACTGCTACTAATTCACAATCTTTAGAAGATATAACTGCTGGAGCTTTTGCAGGATTTATACCAGGGAGTATAACTGGATTTCCTGTAGGATATGCTATAGATACCTTTAGAGATTTTACTGGAATAACCTCTTCTAAAAGAATTCCAGAAAGAATAAGAAATCTACCAAAGAAAGTAAAAAACACTTTAGCAATAGGATTAGTTGCAGTTTCTTTGGCTTTTATGTCTGGAGTTTACAATGCAACACCAAGAGACTTTAGGGGAGTTAATGGATATGTAAGAGATTATTTCTCAGAATCTATAGAGAGAAAGGATACTAATACAAAAAATCAAATAGATTACAGAGAAAGATAATTATTTTTAGTCAAAATAACTCCAGCTTACGTTACAATGCAGGAATTAAAGCAATTATAAATAATACATTTACAAAAGGAATAACTAAATCTTGCCATACCATTTTATTATCTCATGAATTTATTAAAATAATTTAATTATTCAATTTTTGAGGTGAGGTTCACCACCTCTGTTATTTATATATCCAATAACCTATAGTATAGGTATGGAGGTTTTGGATAGCTAGGAAATATTTTAATATTTCCTATATATTCTAAGAACTAAATTCTTATATAGGATTCTAAGGTAAATTATATGCATTATATATAAGAAAAACAAAAAAATGGTAAAGAAAAGAATTCCATCAGGAACATTTGACAATGATTTCTTAAAAGGTACAGTAAGAAATTATCCTTCACTAGAGTGTTTAACCCAACATCAAAGAGAAGATCTTGATAAAAGAATATCTAGACTAGTTGATTTTGAAAGTATTGCAAAAGTTCCGTTTCAAGTAGTAGATTATATTTCAAAGTGGATATCTTCAAAACCTGAGTTTGAAGAAAAAAATATTTCAGATGACCCTGAAAAAGACAGAAAAAGAAAATATTATTTTATAGATCCTTGGGGAGGAGGAAGCATGGCAATTGTAAGAGAAGGAAATAAAAATGGAAATGGTTTGAGTAAAAGTTCAATAACAGAGGGTTTTAACTTAATAGTATGTCATTCTGATTCTCCTTGTTTGAGACTAAAGCCCAGACCAATAAAACTCGAGTGGGATCCTGAACAAAGATATAATTATCTAGGAGTAAGACTCTCTGCAATAGCACAAGGAGGATTATCAGTACATCAATGGTTAGGCCAGCCAGTAAGAATAATTGGTTATAAAGAATCAAGAGATGGAAAAAGAAGACTCATAGAAATACCTGGTTTTGTTCCAGACACCTCAGCACATATTGATTATAGGGGAAATCAAGAAGTGAATGAAGCATTTCCTCCTGAAAAATCACTAGAAATAATAACAGGTCATACTGGTCAAGAAGAAACTTTAAAAAAATTCGGATTTAGATCTCCTGATGATTTTGCACAATCCAAGTTCTTTGCAGTTCCAATAAATAATCCAATTCCTATTGATGAATACAGCTGGAGATTACTCGCAGGTTATGGACATGATGATAGGTCTTGTATTTATTCAGCTGTTGATGCAATAGTAAAAACAAGAGACCCAAAAAGAACAGCAATTGTATTAATTACAGATAGAGAAGAAATAGGAGATGATGCTCCTTCTGGAGCACAAGGTCCTTTTTTTGACAGAGTTTTAGATTATATAATAGAAAAGGAAGAATCAGATAAAGATACAGAATTTTCTGAAAAAAACAGAAGAAGAATATTATACCAATCATGTATGTTAATTGGAGATGTTGGTATTGCTCCATCTGGTCATGATTATGAGCAAATGGATGTATCTAATTCCCCTAAACTCGGTTTTGGAGTATATATTGCTGCCGATGATTCTTCTTCTTCTAATACAGGATTTATTTCAAAATTAAAATACCTTGCAGAAAGAGGTACATCAAGGGGATATAATCTTTTTCATCAAATATCAGGAAATTTTTATAATCAAGATAAAGAACAAGTCTGGTTTAGATCTCCAGAAGGTAAAGATAGCTTGTACAATAGAATCAGTCAATGGGCATGGGTAGGAATACCATGTGCATCAGCTCATAGTCCAAGTGAAATAATCTGTCCTGCAGATGAACTCTGGACATCAAGATTTTACAGAAGATTTTTAGAATCTGATTTAAGTATATGATTCTGAGGTGTTCTTCATCACCTCACAGCTTTATTTAAAAAGAATTTATTATAATTAAATGAAAAAGGGAACCATTGAATATACGGTGAGAACAGAAAGAAAAAAAAGTAAATCTTCAGATTCTTTTGAATCTGAACTTACTTCCGAATCTGCAGAAAAAATAGAATCTGAATTTTGCTATAGAGTAAGAGGGCATGACATGAGTGATACTTTTGACCCTGAAACCATAAACCAAAACTTAGTAGAAAAAATCAGGCAGGAACATTCAAGATTTTTATTATCTAATCCTAATATCTTAAGATATGAATCAAGATTAGTTGAAAGACTTCCTTATAGAGAATCAGAAGATGATAAAGAAAAAGAATAAAATTAAAAAATTAAAGAGATAAGAGATAAGCCAGAAATCAAAGATTGATAGGCTATTAAACCCCTTAAAAACATTATTCAATCATATGATTAGAATATAATTGTTTAACGCTAAAATCCATTATATATTAAATCTCACAATAATCATTAAAAACATTTCAATTTTTTATATAACATGTCAAAAAAGAGTTATTACTGGTCAGCTACTAGAATAGATATTGCAAATTATTGCAGAATGCGTTATCATATCAGATATGTTGAAAAAGAAAAACCAGCAAGGCTTTCAGCCTATGCAAAAGGAACTCTTCTTCATGGATTACTTGAACATTTCTGGTTAAGATTAAATCCCTCTACTTACGAAAAAAATCCTTCTCTAAACCAGGAGATTAAAGAATATTTTAAAAGACAGGAATCTTTTAAAGGAAAGGATTGGCTAAAAAAAATAATAAAAAGAAAAAAGAAATATTCTAATGCTGAAGAGTTCTCAGAATTTGCAAAAGGTAAGTGGACTAGCACAGCTATGGGTTCAGATAGAACCAAGAATCCAGCTAAAAAAATAGCCTGGAAATTTGATGATGAAAGATATGTAATAGGATCAAGTATTTCAAAAATATGTATCCCTCTTTTTGAAAATGTAATGAATGAAGGCCCTCCATTATTTAGTGAATTACCCTTTGATTTTTCATTGGATGACATGAGATTTAAAGGATTTATAGATGAAGTAAGAAGGAGAGATGGAAAAGGAGTTATTCGAGACTACAAATCCGGATCTCCATATTTAGGAAATATGAAAGTGAACCATGACCCTCAACTAACTTTTTATAACGCAGGATTGTGTGCACTATGTTTTGCTGACATAAATTTTGCAAAAAAATTAGGCTTGGAAGGAGTCAGAGAACAATTTTTAGGAAATCCATATTTTATTTACCCTGAAATTAATGAAGAATTTTTTATGATTGAAGCCCTGCCAAGAATCAGAGAAGCTGAAAATGAAAAAAATAAAGGTCCTCCAAAAAAACATGATTTTGCAAATGAAGAAGACTTTTTCGAAGCAGTAAAAAGAAGAGATAAAATATTAAATAATGTTCCATCAGTCATACTTCCTACAAAAAGAAGAGATGAGCATTTCTTTGAAGTAATAAAAATGATAAAAGGAGTTGAAGAAGCAGTCAGTAGAGGAGATATTTATCCTGAAAGAGGAAGAAAATGTGATATTTGTGATATGAAATATGCATGTGAAAAAAAACTAGATTATGTAACAAGACCTGTTATTCATGACAGGAAAGGGAATACAGTTCTAGATTTTGCATTAGCACCCTATTCAAACCCTGTTAATATAAAACCTGCTCAAAAGCCAAAAAAGAAAAAAGGAAAGCGAGCACCTGCTGCAAATCAGAAATCCTTTGCCTGGGGAAGAGGGCAGAATACTCCTGCTGGAAGATTATTGAAGGTTAAATAAGTATATTAAATACAATAAATTCTACTACAATGCAACTGCTCTTTCTTGCAAATCTGACGAAATAATCTCTGAAGATAAAGTTTTTGATAAAATCAAAGAGATAAAAAGAATAGGATTTAGATAATTTTTGTTTTTATTCCCAGTAAGGTTTTCTTAATCTTCCAACCCATTCAGCATGATCTTCAAATCACCTGTTAAGTAAACTCTGCCCCTTAACATTACTTTCGCCTCGCTTACTCTAGGCTCAATTTATTTTTGCTCGATTGTTTCCTCATGCTCAACAATCTCGCTGATTTTTATTACTAATAAAGGTATAAACTCGACATCAAGAGATGGAGAGCAAATGTTAAGTTTAATACTTTACTTCAAATCACCATAACTTTTTTAAACTACCAAAACTAAACCAAATTAAAAATGCTCGGATTAAAGAATTTGGATGATATTCCATTTGAAAGGGATTATGAAATCGGGAATCTAGGTATAATTGGAATTAATACCAGTGCTTCCTGCAATTTAAGATGCGCCTATTGTCCAGAAAATTCTGGTTTGAAATTAGAAGGTGAGACTACATTAGAAGAAAGAAAATCAATACTAGATCAGGCAAAATTGTTAGGGGCAAGAATTATGCTTGTTGCAGGAACAGGAGAACCTTTAATAGATCCTGATTTTCTCCCAACAGTTGAATATGCTTATAATCTTGGATTTGGTACATTACTTTATTCTAATGGATTAGAAGGAAACTCTCCTTCTGAAGTAAAACCTCTTTCCCAAGAAGCAGCAAATTTTATTTTTTGGCACAATGTAACTCCGATTATTAAATTAGAATCTTTAATTGAATTTCATCACGATTTCTTGACCAATGTTCCGGGTTCTCATAAGGCTGCTATGGAATCTTTAACAAGATTGCAAAAAGCTGGATATGGAGAGATCGATGAAAATGCAATTACAAGAATAGGATTAGCAGCTCTTTATACTCAAATAAATAAATCAGACTTAGATCAATTAAAAAGATGGTGCGAATTTAGAGGGATAAAATTCAATGTAGACCTTCCAAGAATTTATGGAAATCTTTCAAAAAATAAACATCTTGTGCCAGATTTTTTTGAAGCAGTAGAATCAACACAAGAATCTGCAGTTCGTTTTAAAGGTTGTGCAGTAAGAAAATACGGATTAGTTATAGACCACTTAGGGAATGCAAGATTTTGTGCTGAAACAGCTACGGGAGAAATAGGAAATATAAGAGAAAAATCTTTGGTAGAATTATTAGAAATAAAAAATAGAAAATATCCTGCAATCTGCGAATTTACAATTGCAGGTTGCTGTTTTCTTAAACTTGAAAGTTATTTTCCAGTGCCAGAACAAGAATCAATCATTGCCTAAATGCTTATCTCGCAGAATCAGCTTGTTTCTCTGAATCTTTCTTTTTGGTTAGAATATAGCTGTCTGCCTCATTATTATAGGCCTTGATTATTTCTTCTGCAAGAGCTTCTTCAATCTTTTTCTTTTTTCCAAAAGACTTGTCATAACTTCCCTGAACAATTAATCTCAATGTTCCTGTGACTCTTCTCAATGGAGAAATATCAACTGCCTGAGGATATCTTGCTCCTCCGTATTCAATAACAGTTATTCCATCTCTTGGAGCACCATTTTCAATTGCAGTTACTAAAACTTGCACAGGGTTTTGTTTTGTTTTTTCTTCTATTATCTTTAATGTATTCAAAACAATTCTCATATTCTGGGAATATTTTCCAGACCTCCATCCTGTTATTATCTTGTGTTTTCTTCCTCTGTGCCCAGGAACAGCAATCAAATTTGCAAATAATTCCAAAAGATTTACTTTTCCTCTTGAAAACTTTTCCCTTACCCTTCCCTGGCTTTTAACAACAAGCTTTGGCTCAAGATTAATATATCTCTTCATTCCAGGATCCTTTACAGTAATATTGCTTACATCATATAATCCGAATAACTTAAATCCTTCAGAATCTGTAATCTTTGCAGCCTCTTCCTCTGCTTCATCATGGTCAATATCCATTTGTGCTTCTTCTTCATTTAACTCTTGTTCATAATCTTGTTTAGCCATTTTATTATTTTGGATTTTGTTTTCTTAAATTTAGTGTAACATTTAATTTATAATTTAATCCTTGATCAAATTGTCTATCCATTTCTCCTTCTCTTTTATCAAAATCCCAATCATCATTAACAGGGTTATGTCCATATACTTTATTTGGATTAATATTAAAATTAAAATAGTCTGCCATCTTATCTCAACACCTCATCTAAATGTTTTAATGCTTCTTGCCTTTTTTCAGGATTTTTATTAACAATGCTTATCACACTTAGTTCAGATACTACAGACTGAACATCAACACAGCAATCTTTTACTTGGTATATTTTCCTTCTTATAACATTTCTTTCTTGAGAACTTGTCACAAATATAAACTCATCTGGATGCGTCTCTTTATATAAATCAATTTCATCTATAATTTCAGTATCTTTAGCATCTCTTTTGATATTATAAATATCTCTTCCCTGTGTACCGATAATTCTTTCAGCATCATATCTTCCAATTTTTAGTATTAATGTTTTTTTCATCTTATCTCCTTCCCTTCTCTATCTTGCCTTTCCAAAGCAATCTTAAAGGCTGGTCATTTACTTTAATAACTTTCCATCTGACTCCAGGAATATCTCCTTTGCTTCTTCCCTGTTTTCCGCCAATTCTTTCAATAATAACCTCATCATGCTCATCAATGAATTTTTGTGCAAGATTTCCAGGAATAAAAGCAGTAACAGTTCTAGAATTTTTAATAAGCTGAACTTTGCAGCACTTTCTCATTGCTGAGTTTGGCTGTTTTGCTTCTTTTTGAACTTTCTCAAGAACAATTCCCTTTCCCTGATTTTTGCCTCCAAGCGGATCTGATTTCTTGAAAAGGTCAAGCATCCTAACCTTGTACTTTCTATCTTTCCATCTGAATTTTCTTCTATTTTTCTGATATTTTGTTGCGTTTCTTAATCCCATTTTATATTTTTTTATTTATCTTAACTTATTTGTATTAATTCCAGCTATTATTAATCAATAACATTAATAATAAATCTTTAATAAAATATGATATTGTTGAGGGTTTAAAAAGCTATTGATGAAACAGTATCTCCGAATTGAATAGCAAAATAGGATAGGAATACCTATCCTATAAAACATGATTAATCACGTTCGGAGATACTGTATAAATTCCAATTTCTGGAAAATTAATCCCTCTAGCTGTAATGGCAATCTTTGCATAAATGATTGTTGGAGTAATAATGATTGTGGTAGAAGAGGTGTTTGTTTAGGTGCTCAATCATCTCCATCCAAAGAACCAAAACCCGGAAGATGCAGTCCATGTATCCTTTTTTGTAAAATCTAAACTAGAATAAAATAAAAAATAACTTTATCTATCTCTTTCATCTTTATTTCTAACTAATCCAGCACCAAAATATCCATAGGCATATAATGCTGCTAATCCGCCAAGCCCATATAAAATTAGATTATCAGGAAAATCTAATCTAGAAATTTGATTTGACGAAGGCAATATTGAACCAAAAACATATTCTATAACAGGTTTACCAACAACAGCTCCAACCGCAAAAACAGGAACACCTAATGCAACAGCACCAATAACTCTGCTGTTTTCTTTTGCAAGCGAATAAGTTCCCTTTAAAGCTCTTTTTAAAACCCCTGGTTTACAATCAGCCTTAGAATTACTTCTAGCAGGAGTAATATTTCCTTCAGTTTCATTCAATAGGTTTTCTAATTCTTCTGTCATAATATATTAAGAAATCTCTACTTTTTAAATGTTACTATTCCACAATAACAACTAATAATCTAACCTAAAGTTATTTTTTAAACATCCTAACAAATCCACTGTTCAAAAGAATAATTATATTTATCAATATTTTCTTATATGCTGTGTATCAATAATTTCCGAGTAAATCTGTTATTTATATCATCAATTAGAACTCTTATTCTTTCATCTCAATCTTTATAGTAATATTTCTTGGAACATATAATCTCATAACAGCATGCAAAACCCTGTCATCTGCAGGTATATCAATGACTCTGGAATGCATTCTCATTTCAAAATTATCAAAAGTAGCTGTTCCATTGCCGCAAGGTGATTTTCTTGTGGTTATTCTCAATTTTTTGGTTGGAAGCGGAATAGGCCCTGATATAGGAACTCCTGCCTTAGTAGCAATTTCTTTTATTTGATTGCAGATTTTATTTAGGTCTTCAATCTTCATGCTTCTTAGTTTTATTCTTACTTTGCTCATGTTTGTTTTGTTTACAAAACGAAAACAGAAAATTCTTAATTTTCTGTATTTCAAAAATCTTGTTTGACAAAACCGAAGGTTTTCTATGATTTTTGAATTCGTCTTCTAAATTTTAATCTTTATGTTAAACTATAATCAGAAAACACATTTAAAAAGCTTGCTATTCGCACTTTTTTGTAATAGCTTATATTAATTTATTTTTGTCAAGAACCATACCTAAAATGTATGGTGTGTCAACAGTATGGTTCTTGAAACATCAGAAATTTTCTTAAAATTTCTGAGTGCACCAAAAAACTTCTGAAAGTTTTTTTAGTGCCTCGAGAATTATTCTTGCTTTCTCACGAATTAAAGTGGAAAGTTTACACAAGAATAATTCTCTCAGTATTGAATAACATGCAAAGTCTCTCTAATCTTTGCTTAATTATATCTTTTTTATGATTGGAACTAATAAAATGAATTGAAACAAAGGTTATGCAAAGCTTCCCTTGTTTTATCCAAGAATTCACTTTTAAGTGAAGAACTAGTCTTTTGCTCAAATATCCTAAATTAAACATATGCTTTTCATCATATATATGCTTTAAAAACTAATTTTGTTTTTAAAAATGAGGTGAATAAGCATGAGAATATTTTCAGTTTTTGGAAAAAGCAATAATGTATATTTTCCTGGTTGCATGACCTACTTTAAGCATAAAAAGCACTTTGAGCTGTATAAAGAGATTTTTTCCAGATTAGATATTGATTTCAGAGTATTGGATAAGAAAATCTGTTGCGGACTTCCTGTACTGGAATCTGGCTATGAAAATGAAGCAAGAAAGTTAGCCAGAAAAAATTTTGAGATATTTAAAGAAGAAAACATCAAAACAATAATCACCAATTCTCCCTGCTGCTATAAAATGCTGCTGCAAAACTATCCTGAACTTATTCCTGACTGGAACATTGAAATCAAGAATATCTGGCAATTAATCCTAGATAAATTAGAAGAAAAGCCCAGGCTTATTAAAAATAAAGTTATTTCAACTGTATTATATCAGGATTCCTGCTATCTAGGTAGATATTGCAATATCTACAACGAGCCAAGACAAATCCTAGAAATGATAGGCTATAAGATAAAAGAATTTTCAGACAATAGAAAAAATAGCAATTGCTGCGGAAGCTGCGGCAATCTTCCAATAACAAATCCTGAACTAGCTGACAAAATAGCAAAAAATAAAATACTGCAGGCAAAAAGGGCTGGAATTAATAAAATAATTGTAAGTTCAATTGAAGATT
>ERZ1292623.1464-Hain-H51-01um-R1-1464-length-22719-cov-4_pt1 | contig 12448 bp, 12 predicted proteins | sample MGYA00564398_ERZ1292623 | MGnify/ENA primary metagenome ERZ1292623 (study PRJEB36523, sample SAMEA6512633) | groundwater metagenome | collected 2019-01-07 | study: AquaDiva: Metagenomics assemblies of 32 groundwater samples | reverse complement strand
GGACGATTATGACAAGGTGACCAAGGCCAGCCACAAGGGGCTGTCGGGCAAGGCGCGGTTGTTGTTCGAATTTCTGATCGCTGGCTTTGCCGCCTGGCTGATCGTGTCGCAGCACGGCAATACCGCGCTTTACGTGCCTTTCTACAATGGCCCGGCGATCGAACTGGGGCCGTTCTATTTCCTGTTTGCAGCCTTCGTGATCGTGGCGTTCGGCAATGCGGTGAACCTGACCGACGGGCTTGACGGCCTCGCGACCATGCCGGTGATCATCGCCTGCCTGGCCTTCATGCTGATCGTCTATCTGGTGGGGCGCGCGGATTTTGCCGAATATCTGGGCATCCCGCATGTGCCGGGCGCGGGCAATCTGACGATCCTTTGCGGGGCGATCATTGGCGCGGGGCTGGCCTTTCTGTGGTTCAACGCGCCGCCAGCGGCTGTATTCATGGGCGATACCGGCAGCCTTGCGCTGGGCGGGACGATCGGCGTGATCGCGGTGACTGCGCATCATGAAATCGTGCTGGGCATCATTGGTGGGCTTTTCGTGGTGGAAGCGATGAGCGTCATCATCCAGGTGTTCTTCTACAAGCGCACCGGCAAGCGGGTGTTCAAGATGGCGCCGATCCACCATCATTTCGAGCAACTGGGCTGGGCCGCGCCGACCGTGGTGATCCGTTTCTGGATAATCGCCTTCATCATGGCGCAGGCCGGCCTTGAGACGTTGAAGCTGCGATGATCGTTTCGGAAGCCTTTGCGGGCAAGACCTATGCGGTGCTGGGGCTGGCGCGGTCTGGCCTTGCCACCGTCAATTGCCTGTCGGCCAGCGGCGCGCGGGTCGTGGCGTGGGACGGGCGCGAGGAAGCGCGCGCGGCGGTCGCGGGCAAGGCGGAACTGGGCGATCCGATGGAGATCGACCTTAGCGGCTTTGACGGCATCGTCGTGTCGCCGGGCGTGCCGCTCAATCGCCATCCCATCACCATGCGCGCGAAGCTGGCTGGCGTGCCGATCATCGGTGACATCGAACTGTTCGCGCTGGCCCGCCCGACGCTGCCGCCGCACAAGGTGGTCGGCATCACCGGCACCAACGGCAAGTCGACCACCACCGCGCTGATCCACCATATCATCGAGCAGGCCGGTTATCCGACGGTGATGGGTGGCAATATCGGCCTGCCGATCCTGGGCCAGCCGCCGCTGGAGCCGAACCTGAAGGGGCCGGGCGTCTATGTGCTGGAACTGTCGAGTTACCAGATCGACCTGACGCATAGCCTGGACTGCGACGTGGCGGTGCTACTCAACATCACGCCCGATCATCTCGATCGCTATGACGGGTTTGACGGGTATGTGGCGAGCAAGGCACGGCTGTTTGCGATGCAGTCGGCGGATCATGTCGCGGTGATCGCGACGGAGGATGAACCGAGCCGGGAGATAGCTCAAAACCTCCGCCATTCCCGCGAAAGCGGGAACCCATCTCCCGATATTATGGGCCAAGGCGAGGTTGGAGAAATGGATCCCCGCCTGCGCGGGGATGACGTGAAAGAGGTTGGGTCGAGCGACATTGATCCCGTCGCCCAACTGACGTGGCCAGCCCTGCAAGGCCCGCATAATGCGCAAAACGCTGCCGTCGCAATTGCTGTGGCCAAGGCGCTGGGCATTGATGAGGCGACCATCGCCAATGCGCTCGTCAGCTATGCAAGCCTCCCCCACCGGATGCAGGCGGTCGGCACGCGCAACGGCGTTCTCTACGTCAATGACAGCAAGGCGACCAATGCGGCCTCGACCGCGCCTGCGCTCGCCGCATGGCCGCCGGTTGATGGACGGCCGCGTATCCACTGGATTTTGGGCGGGGTGGCCAAGTCCGACAATCTGGACGAGTGCGTGCCGCATTTCGGCAATGTCGCCCATGCCTATACCATCGGTGAGGCGGGGCATATGTTCGCCGATCTGCTGCGCGGGTCTATGGCGGTGGACGATAGCGAGATGCTAAGCGCCGCGGTGCGCCGCGCCGCGCGGATCGCGCAGCCCGGTGACGTGGTGCTGCTGTCGCCCGCCTGCGCCAGTTTCGACCAGTTCCGTGATTTCGAGGCGCGCGGCGATGCATTTGTCGCGGCGGTCGGGGCGCTGGAATAGGGTGATGGCACGGGCCGAACAGGGAAGGGACGGGGCACATGTCTAGGGCAGGCGAACTGGTGAAGGGGTTTCGCACCCGCACCGTGCCGCGCGAACGCACCGCGCTCGCCATCTGGTTCTGGGAAATCGACCGCGTCCTTCTGTCGCTGATCGTCGCGCTGATGGCGATCGGTCTGGTGGCGGTCGCGGCGGCATCGCCGGTGGCGGCGATCGACCGGTCGACTGCGCAGGTTGCGGTCAACCCGCTCAACTATCTGTATCGCCAGCTTGTGTGGGTCGGCATCGGCCTGCCGATCATGCTGGTCATATCCATGCTGCCCCGACCGCAGGCGCGGCGGCTGGCGACCTTTCTGTGCGTCTTTTTCTTTGTCATGCTGCTGTTCGTGCCGTTGCTGGGCAGCACGGTGAACGGGGCGAAGCGCTGGATCGACCTGCCCGGTTTTCGCTTTCAGCCGTCGGAGTTTCTGAAACCCGTCTATGTCGTGACGCTGGCCTGGCTGCTGTCGCTGCGCGGCAAGGATGCGACTTTGCCGGTGATCCCGCTGACCGGCGCGATGACGCTGTTGATCGCGGCGATCCTGATGCGCCAGCCCGATTTTGGCCAGACCGTCATTTTCCTGGCCTGCTGGGGCTGCCTGCTGCTGCTGTCGGGCCTGCCGATGCGCTGGATAGCGGCGCTGGGCGGCATGGGGCTGGCTGGGCTGGTCGCGGTCTATATGTTCTATGAAAATGGGCGCCAGCGGATCAATGACTTTCTGGGGATCGGTGTCGATCATAGCGCAGGGCCGGATCAGACGGACCTGGCCTTCCGCACCATCACCCATGGCGGCTTTACCGGCGTGGGGCCGGGCGGCGGGCAGCACAAGTTCCGCCTGCCCGAAGCGCATACCGACTATATCTTTTCGGTGATCGGGGAAGAGTTCGGGCTGCTGGCCTGTATCGCCATCGCTCTGGTCTATCTGGCCGTCGTCGTGCGGGTGCTGCTGCGCCTGCTGGATGAAGAGGATAGTTTCACCATTTTGGCGGCGGCCGGGCTGACGACGCAGTTCGGATTGCAGGCGATCATCAATATGGGCGTCAACGCGCAGATATTTCCGTCAAAGGGGATGACGCTGCCCTTTATCAGCTATGGCGGCTCCTCTATGCTGGCGCTTTGCATCGGCGTCGGCCTGTTGCTCGCCTTTACGCGACGCAACCCCTTCATGGGTCGGCAAACGGTCGTCAAATGGAGTGGGCGATGAGCATTTCCCGTCACTTCGTCCTCGCTGCCGGCGGGACGGGCGGTCATATGATTCCAGCGCATGCCGTGGCCGAGGAACTGATGGCGCGCGGCCATCATGTCGCGCTGGTCACCGATGAGCGGGGGGCGAAGATCCCCGGCATCTTCGACAAGGCGCAGGTTCATGTCTTGCCTGCCGGGCGCATGACCAAGAATCCCAAAAGCTGGCCGGGCGCATTGAAGGCGATACTGGCAGGCCGGGCGATGGCGCGGCGGCTGAACGAGACATTCCGCCCCACCGCCGTCGTTGGCTTTGGTGGCTATCCGGCGATGCCGGCTCTGCTCGCCGCGCTGGCCGATGGCGTGCCGACCGCCGTGCATGAACAGAATGCGGTGCTTGGTCGCGTCAACCGGCTGGTGGCGGGTCGTGTCGATGCGATTGCGACCGCCTATCCGGGGGTCGAGCGGCTGAAGGAAAAATATGCCGCCAAGGTGCATTTGATCGGCAATCCGGTGCGCGAGGAAGTGAAGCAGTTGCGCGAGGAGGATTTCCCGGCGCTGACCGAAGAGAGCGTGTTCCGGGTGCTGGTGATCGGCGGCAGCCAGGGCGCGTCGATCCTGTCGAGCGTCGTGCCGGAAGGGCTGTCGATGCTGCCGGTCGCGCTGCGCCGCCGCTTGCAGGTGACGCAGCAATGCCGGGCCGAGGATATTGAGCGGGTACGCAAAACCTATGCGGAGATGGAGATCCCCGCCGACCTTGCCACCTATTTCAACGATGTGCCGGAGAAATTGGGCTGGTCGCATCTGGTGATCGCGCGTGCCGGCGCGTCGACGCTGGCGGAACTGACCTGCGCCGGGCGGCCTGCGATACTGGTGCCGTTGCCAAGCGCGATGGACGATCACCAGACCGCCAATGCCAAGGAAATGACCGAGGCGGGCGGTGCGCGCACCATTCCGCAGTCGCGCTTTACCGCGGTAGAACTGGCCAAGCAGATGCAGAAGATGGCGATGGAGCCGGGCGCGTTGCAAAATGCGGCGAAGCGCGCGCGCGGCTGTGGCCGTCCCAATGCGGCGCGGGACATGGCGGACCTGCTGGAAAGCATCGGCCATGCGCCGATCGTCAATGATGCGGTGCGGGTCGGGCCGACGCCGACGTCGCTCAACCTGGCGGGGGTTCCTGCTTGATGGCTTCCCTCTCCCGTCATGCCAGCGAACGCTGGCATCCCACTTCTTCTTTCTCCGTCGCTCTTGAAGAAAAGAGAGATCCCAGCCTTCGCTGGGATGACGGCATTGTTTCGGAGATTATCGCATGAAGGGTGTCGGCACGGACATCGGCACGATCCATTTCATCGGCATTGGCGGCATCGGCATGTCGGGCATTGCCGAGGTGATGCACAATCTGGGCTATGATGTGCAGGGCAGCGACGTGGCCGAAGGCTATGTGGTCGAAGGGCTGCGGGCCAAGGGCATTCGCGTGATGATCGGCCACAAGGCGGAAAATCTGGGCGATGCCGCCGTGGTGGTGACGTCCACCGCGATCAAGCGCGGCAACCCGGAGGTCGAACTGGCGCTGGAAACGCGCGTGCCGGTGATCCGCCGCGCGGAGATGCTGGCCGAACTGATGCGGCTCAAATCCACCGTTGCCGTGGCGGGGACGCATGGCAAGACCACGACGACGTCGATGGTCGCGGCGTTGCTGGACGCAGGCGGGGTGGACCCGACCGTCATCAATGGCGGCATCATCAACAGCTATGGCTCCAATGCGCGGCTGGGCAATAGCGACTGGATGGTGGTGGAGGCCGACGAGAGCGACGGCAGTTTCCTGCGGCTCGACGGCACGATTGCGGTCGTCACCAATATCGATCCCGAACATCTGGACCATTATGGCAGTTTCGACCGGGTGAAGGATGCGTTTGTCGAGTTCGTCGGCAATGTGCCTTTCTATGGCGCGGCGTTGCTGTGTCTCGACCATCCCGAAGTGCAGGCGATTTTGCCGCGCGTGCAGGACCGGCGGATCGTCACTTACGGCTTTTCCGCGCAGGCGGATATTCGCGGCGACAATGTGGTGAGTTTCCCCGGCGGCAACCGCTTCGACGTGCAAATCCGCGAGCGGGACGGGTCGACGCGCAAGATCGAGGGGATCGAGATGCCGATGCCCGGTCGCCACAATGTGCTGAACGCCATGGCGGCGATCGGCGTGGCGCTGCACATGGGGATCGACGATGCGACGATCCAGACGGGTTTCGCCAAGTTCGGGGGGGTGAAGCGGCGCTTTACCAAGGTCGGCGAGATCGCCGTCGATGGCGGCGTCGCCACCGTGATCGACGATTATGGCCATCACCCGGTCGAGATCAAAGCCGTGCTGGCTGCCGCCCGCGAAGGCGCGCAGGGACGGGTCATCGCCGTAGTCCAGCCGCATCGCTTTACCCGGCTGCGCGACCTGATGGATGATTTCCAGCAGGCGTTCAACGATGCCGACATCGTCTATGCCGCGCCCGTCTATACCGCTGGCGAACAGCCGATCGAGGGCGTGGACAGCGCGGCGCTGGTCGCGGGGCTGAAGCGGCGGGGGCATCGCAATGCTTCCACCATCGCGGACGCCGATGCGCTGGCGACGGCGCTGGCCGCCGACATTCAGGCGGACGATATGGTCATCTGCCTGGGTGCTGGCGACATCACCAAATGGGCGGCGGGACTGGCCGCTGCCGTTTCCGCCAAGGTCAAGGAGTCGGCCTGATGTTCGAACTGTTCGCGGTTGGACTGGAAATGCAGAAGCGCATGATCGACGTCCAGATGCAGGGCGTGGAGGCCGCACGCGACATGGTGCAGGCGGCGCAGGAAAATGCCAAGGCAGGCATGGCCGCCAATCAGGCGGGCGAGGCGGGGCTGACGGCGATGAAAAGCTGGATGAAGTTGTGGGGCATGCGCGGTTGACGGCCACGATTGCCCTTCCGCCCGTGCGCGGCAGTTTGAAGGCGGATGCACCGCTGGCCCCGCTCGTCTGGTTCAAGGCGGGCGGCGCGGCGCAATGGCTGTTCGAGCCGAAAGATGCCGACGACCTGTCGGATTTCCTGGCGATGCTGGACCCCGATGTGCCGGTCATGGCGCTCGGCCTCGGCTCCAACCTTATCGTCCGCGATGGCGGGGTGCCGGGCGTGGTGGTGCGGCTGGGCAAGCCGTTTGCAAAGGTCGAGCGACTGGACGCGGTGACGCTCACCTGTGGCGGCGGCGCGTCGGGTATATTGGTGTCATCGACCGCGCGGGATGCGGGCATTGCGGGGCTTGAATTTCTCCGCTCGATCCCCGGCACGGTCGGCGGTTTCGTGCGGATGAATGGCGGCGCCTACGGGCGTGAGACCCGCGATATATTGGTGGAATGCCAGGTGGTGCTGCGGTCGGGCGAGCAGGTGACGTTGCTCAACCGCGATCTTCATTACACCTATCGCCATTCGAACCTGACCGACGGTGCGATCGTAGTCAGCGCGACGTTCCGGGGCGAACCGGGCGAACCCGCCGCGATCCAGGCAGAAATGGACCGCATCGCCGCCGCGCGCGAGGAAAGCCAGCCGCTGCGCAGCAAGACCGGCGGATCGACCTTCAAGAACCCGGACGGGCACAAGGCCTGGGCACTGGTCGATGAAGCGGGCTGTCGCGGCCTCGCGCTGGGCGGCGCGCAGGTGAGCGAGAAGCACACCAATTTCCTGCTCAACACCGGCGACGCCACCAGCGCGGATATCGAAGCGCTGGGCGAGGAAGTCCGCCGCCGCGTCAAGGAAAAGAGCGGCGTCGAACTGGAATGGGAAATCCAGCGTGTCGGCATGTTTGCCGACGGCGCAAACAGAGATGCCGTGGGGTTGGCGAAGTGATTTGTGCTTCCAATCCGTCATCCCAGCGAAGGCTGGGATCCCTCTTTTCTTCCTTCGCTGCGTTCAAAGGCAGTGAGATGCCAGCCTTCGCTGGCATGACGATGTATCTGGAGTGTCTTGCATGAGCCGTGGTCCCTGGCATGTCGCCGTATTGATGGGCGGCTGGTCGGCGGAGCGGCCGGTGTCGCTGTCGAGCGGCGAGGGCGTTGCCAAGGCGCTGGAATCGCGCGGCCATCGGGTCACGCGGATCGACATGGATCGCGACGTTGCCGCGCGCCTGACTGAGACTAAGGCGGATGTGGTGTTCAACGCGCTGCATGGCGTGCCGGGCGAGGATGGCACGGTGCAGGGCATGATGGACCTGATGGGCCTCACCTACACCCATAGCGGCCTTGCCACTTCGGTCATCGCGATCGACAAGCAGCTGACCAAGCAGGCGCTGGTGCCGCACGGCATCCCCATGCCCGGTGGCCAGATCGTGGCGAGCGAGAGCCTGTACGCCGGCGATCCGCTGCCGCGCCCCTATGTTCTGAAGCCCGTCAATGAGGGCAGCTCGGTCGGCGTCGCGATCGTCACGGCCGAGGGCAATTATGGCAATCCCATCGCGCGTGACAGCGTCGGCCCATGGCAGGAATTTCCCGAGCTTCTGGCCGAACCCTATATTCGCGGGCGCGAGCTGACCACCGCCGTGCTGGGCGATGAGGCGCTGCTCGTTACCGAGCTGCGCCCCAAGAGCGGCTTCTATGATTTCGACGCCAAATATACCGACGGCATGACCGAACATGTCTGTCCGGCGGAGATACCGGACGAGATCACGCAGGCATGCAAGGCGATCGCGCTCAAGGCGCACCAGCTGCTTGGCTGCAAGGGCGCGTCGCGCTCCGACTTCCGCTGGGACGACAGCCAGGGCGTCGAGGGGCTTTACCTGCTGGAGGTCAATACCCAGCCGGGCATGACCCCCTTGAGCCTGGTGCCGGAACAGGCGAAAAAGCTGGGTATCGAATATGCCGAGCTGGTCGAGCGGATCTGCGAGGAAGCATTGACGAGGGGGCCGAACATGGGGGCTGGCAATGGCTGAGGCACGGATCCGGCGCGGCGGCACGGCGCGGCTGAGCACGGCGCGGGGCAAGGTACGCGCCAAGGCCGGATCGGGCCGTGGCCGCCAGCTCAAGCGCCAGTCCTCCTTCGATCGGCTGCTCGAATTGCTGCCGATCAGCGAGGATACGCTCCAGAAGCTGGCCACCTGGGCGATCTTCGCGATCTTCGGTGGCATAGCGATCGCCATCGCCATCTATGCGGGGCTGCCCGACATGGCGCGCCAGCAGGCGGCAAGCCTGGCCGCGCGCGCCGGTTTCGAGGTGGAGAAGGTCGAGGTGCGCGGCGTCGAGCGCATGGACGAGATGCCGGTCTATAATATCGCGCTCGGCCAGGTCGATCGCTCGATGCTCTCGCTCGACCTGCCCAAGGTGCGGCAGGAAATGCTGAAGCTTGGCTGGGTCAAGGATGCGCGCATTTCCCGCCGCCTGCCCGACACGCTGGTCGTCGATATCGTCGAGCGTGATCCGGTCGCGGTGTGGCAGCATGACGGGCAACTGCATCTGATCGATGTGGCGGGCGTGGTGCTGCAATCGGTGTCGGCCGGGGCGATGCCCGACCTGCCGCTGGTGGTCGGCCCCAACGCCAATCTCCAGACCGCCGGCCTCAACAAACTGATGGAAAGCGCGCCTGCGCTCAAGCCGATGCTGGCTGGCGCGACCTGGGTCGGGAACCGTCGCTGGGATCTGCGCTTTCAGTCGGGGGAGACGCTGTCGCTGCCTGAGGGCGAACAGACATCGGCGGCAGCGCTGGTGAATTTCGCGCGCATGGATGGCGTCAACCGGCTGCTCGGCCGGGGCATCGTCAAGTTCGACATGCGTGATCCCGATCGTTTCGTGCTGCGTCTGCCGCAGGGCCAGGCCAGCGATAAGCCGGCAGCGGCGGACGCCAAGGCGGAAAAGACCGCAAGTGCGCCTGCTGCGGGCGAGGAAGGCTAAGTCATGGCACAGCCCAAGGTCGAAAAGCTCATCACCGCGATCGATATCGGATCGTGGAAGGTGTCCGCGCTGATCGCGGGGCGCACCGATACGGGTGAGCTGGCGATCCTGGGCACCGGCCAGCGCGAGAGCCGGGGCGTGCGCCGCGGCTTCATCGCCGACATGGAGCGCACCGAACTGGCCGTGCGCGAGACGGTGGAACAGGCCGAGCGTGTCGCCGGCACCAATATCGAGGATGTCTGGGTCAGCTTCTCGGGCGGTAGCCTGGTCAGCGACGTCGTCACGGTCGAGCGCGACATGGGCGGCTATCGCGTCGAGCAGCCGGACATCGATGATCTGCTGACCACCGGCCAGCAGGGTATCGACCCCGATGGCCGCATCATCCTGCATGCGCAGCCGACCTGCTTTACCATCAATGGCAAGGTGCAGGTGATAAAGCCGCTGGGCATGCACGCCGACCTGCTCGGCGTCGATATCCATGTCGTGCTGGCGGATGGCGCGCCGCTCGCCAATCTCGACCTGTGCGTGCGTGGCGCCTATCTCAACGTCAATTCGATCGTCGCCTCGCCGATCGCGACCGGGCTTGCCTGCCTGTCCGAAGAGGAACGCGACCTGGGCGTGGCGCTGGTCGAGATGGGGGCAGGGGTCACCAATGTCTCGCTCTATGCCGGCGGCATGCTGGTGGGGCTGCATTCGATCCCGATGGGCGCGTCCGACATTACCGATGATATCGCTTCGGCCTTCGGCATCCGCCGCAGCCAGGCGGAGCGGATCAAATGCTTCTATGGTTCGGCGATGCAGAACCGCCGCGACTTCCGCGAGATGATCGAGATCGCGACGCCCCATGGCGATGTCGCCATTCCGGGGCAGAGCGCCGGCCCCAATGCGGAAGGCGGCAAGATCACCCGCGCGGCGCTGGTCGGCGTCATTTGCGAGCGACTGAACCAGATCATGGCGGAAGTGAATGCGGCGCTGGCCGGCATGGGCTTCAACAGCACCGGGCGCCAGGTCGTGCTGACCGGTGGCGGCGCGGAGATGAAGGGCATTGCCGACTATGCGCAAGGCGCATTGGGGCGTGCAGTGCGGGTCGGTCGCCCGCGCGGCTTGTCAGCCATGCCCGAAGCGCATAGTGGCCCGGCCTTCGCTACTTTGGCCGGATTGGCGCTTTACGGCGCTTCAAACCCGGTTGATCTTAGGGCGATGGCGCCTGCGCCGCAAACCGTGCATCGTCTGGGCGCCCCGCAATGGTGGCAGCGCATGATGCGGGCGATGCGGACGAATTACTGAGCGAATTTGAACGAAAACGAAAATAGCAGGTGAAATACTCTATTTTCTGGTGTTAACAATTGATGACGGTTGTCACTTCCTGACGAGGAAGCTGAGGGAGCAAAGTATATGAGCATCGAGATCAGCCCGCCGCATGTGGACGAATTGAAGCCACGCATTGCGGTGATAGGCGTTGGCGGTGCAGGCGGTAACGCCATCGCGAACATGATCGCGGCCAGCGTCGAGGGCGTCGACTTCATCGTCGCCAATACCGACGCGCAGGCGCTGAACGCCTCGCCGGCCGAACGGCGCATCCAGCTTGGCCCGCAGATCACCGAGGGTCTGGGCGCCGGTTCGCGTCCCGAAATCGGTCGCGCTGCGGCCGAGGAAACGATCATCACCGTTGAACAGGCGCTGGAAGGCGCCCATATGTGCTTCATCACCGCCGGCATGGGCGGCGGCACCGGCACCGGTGCGGCCCCGGTCATCGCCAAGGCGGCGCGTGAAAAGGGCATCCTGACCGTCGGCGTCGTGACCAAGCCCTTCACCTTCGAGGGCAATCGCCGCATGAAGTCGGCGGAAAGCGGCATCGACGAGCTGCAGAAGCATGTCGACACGCTGATCGTCATCCCGAACCAGAATCTGTTCCTGATCGCCAACCCGAACACGACCTTCAAGGAAGCGTTCCAGATGGCGGACGAGGTGCTGCAGCAGGGCGTGCGTGCGATCACCGACCTGATGATCATGCCGGGCCTCATCAACCTCGACTTTGCCGACGTCCGTTCGGTGATGGGCGAGATGGGCAAGGCGATGATGGGCACCGGCGAGGCGGAAGGCGACGGCCGTGCGCTCCAGGCGGCGGAAAAGGCGATCGCCAACCCGCTGCTCGACGGTGTGTCGATGCGCGGCGCCAAGGGCGTGATCGTGTCGATCGTCGGTGGCGACGACATGCGCCTGATGGAAGTTGACGAAGCGGCCAACCATATCCGCGAACTGGTCGATCCCGATGCGAACATCATCTGGGGCAGCGCCTTCAACGACAATCTGAACGGCAAGATCCGCGTGTCGGTCGTCGCGACCGGCATCGACAATGAAGTCGGCAGCCAGGCCGCACCGCTGACCCAGCCGTTCAGCTTCGCCAGCCGTCCGGCCGTCGCCGTGCCGCAGGCACCGCGTCCGGCACCGGCGGCCGCACCCGCCCCGGCCGCGCCGGTCGCTGCTGCGCCGGCCCCGGTCGCCGCGCCCGAGCCCGAAGCGCTGGAACTGGACGTGCCCGAAGCCCCGGCGCCCGCGCCGATCGCCGCGCCTGCCGCCGAAAAGGCACCGCCGGCCTTCGCGCCTGCGCGTCCCGCCGCCGTCTTCTCCGACGAGGATCCCTCGCAGGATGAACTGCTGCTCGGCGCCGAAGCAGCCGAACCGACCGCACCGGAAGCCGCGCCCAAGCCCGCCCAGCCGGCGCCGCGCGTCGCGACCGGTGGCACGCTGTTCGAGCGTATGGCCGGCCTGACCCGTGGCAGCGAAAAGGCGCCGGGCGCCGAAGAAGGCACGCAGGGTCTGGATATCCCGCGTTTCCTCAACCGCCAGAACAACCAGTAAGGCCAGCGTGCGGGCACAGGCCCGCACTGGCTTGCCAAAGGCGCGCCGTCGGTCGCTTCGGGCGACCCGGCGCGCTTTTTTGTGCAGGTCATTTCCCATTGCTTCCGCGATCCGCTAGACCTTGATCGCTTCGGGCTGAATCAGCCCGAAGCGTGAATCAAGGTCTGAAATCATCGACTAGCGCCTGATTCACGTTATCGGCGGAAGCGCGAAGCGCTTCCCCCTCAAACGATCAGGCTCTAAGGGAGCGATGTGACACGATCTCATCTATGGATTCTCGGCAGCCTGCTTCTTGCCACGGCTGCGCAGGCGCAAACCGACCAGGCCGATCTGGTCCGGCCTTC
>ERZ1292623.3926-Hain-H51-01um-R1-3926-length-12452-cov-5_pt1 | contig 12452 bp, 6 predicted proteins | sample MGYA00564398_ERZ1292623 | MGnify/ENA primary metagenome ERZ1292623 (study PRJEB36523, sample SAMEA6512633) | groundwater metagenome | collected 2019-01-07 | study: AquaDiva: Metagenomics assemblies of 32 groundwater samples | reverse complement strand
GGCTGGATTCTTCAACCTCGGCCACATCCAAGGCGAGATTCATCTCAACTTTGGTGTGATGACTCCGGATCGAAATGGCCTCATGGCCAACTCTGATCTCGATGTCTTCCACGACGCGGTGATCAAGTTCGTGACCCAGTACGGTCAACCTTGGATTACGCGCCTCCGAGCGCAGTTCAAGAATGAACACCTCCAAGACCTGGCTCTGAGAACAATCAAGGGGTTCGAGCGCTCGTTTGCTGGTTTCCAAGAACTACTCCAGCAATTCCGAGGACCCAACTTGCCACCGTCGGCTAAACCGACAACTGGTGGCACCCTCGTGAAGACGCGAACCGTCCCTCCGCCACCCCTACCACCGAAGAAGAAAAAGCCTGAGGACGTGCCGACCCTAATCCGGCCGGTCACGCCGAAGCCTCCCGTTACTCCCCTACCGCCAGCGCCGCCAAAACCAACGCCGACCGGTAAGAAGCCGCCGACCAAGACTCCGACGACGCCAACCAAGGCAGAGCCGGAAGCTCGAGTCGACGAACCGGAGAAGAAGGTGCGGGTGGAAGGCCAAGGTGGTCTCGTTATCCTCTTCCACGAAGGTGATGAGGAGACGGGCTATAAGTGGCACATCCGCTTGGGTGAGAACGGTGAAGAGCGAGGATGTCTCATTTTCAACATCGCTCATCCCGACTTTACCGCCGCGGAGCAGAAGGGTGACATGTCTTTGCGCCAGTACATGACGTACTACATTACGGTGATGCTGGTGAAGACCTTACTGACGCCTGAAGAATGGCGAGTCTTCCACCACGTCTCCGAAAACGTCATGCCCCAATTCTTGGAAGCTCTACTGATCAAGCCGGGAACCTAAGGGTTACCTCCCTTGATCCAGAGTCGCCACGACTAACCATCGTGGCGATTTTTTTATCCAAAAATTTTTTATATAAAAAAACGCCCCAGATCGATTACTCGACCCGAGGACGTTGACTAAATGCGTGGCTTGAACGAGAGAGTTACTGGACCGTGATGGTGAGCCAGACGTTGGCCTCTTGGCCACTCGCATCCGTTACCCGACAACTAAGGACACCTGTCCCAGGGATCGAGATCACCTTGGCTCGACCAGGATACTTCTTCTCCAAGTTTTCGAAATCAGCGATTAAGCTGATCACCTTCTTCGTTCGCTTGAACTGGAAGGAGGAAGGGGTCGAATCGTTGATCGTAGTGAAGTCGGCATCTGGCCATTGGCAATACAGATCTAAGGGACCCACACCACCAATCGTATTCACCACCATCTGGGCATTCTGACCAACGTTGAAGGTTGTGGCACCACTAGCCGAGCTGATGGTGGCGAAGAGCATCTCTGGCTCGTCATCATCATCAATGACTTCCCCGCCGGGTGGCAAGATAACGTTTCCATCGCCAGGGAAAATGACTCCGCCGAAGTTCCCGCCATTCGGTGCGTTGACCTCGCCATCAACATTGACGTTGCCGTTAATGTTGGCGTCGTCACCGACAAAGAGATCATCCCCCACATGGTCGTCGAGGGGCAAGCTCGGGCAACCACAGACGAGAAGCACCGGAAACAACCAGACTTTACGCATGACTCAATCCTCCCTTTCGAAGACCAATTTATCTTTTTCCTTAGCCACACGGCCAAGGTCCTTTACTCCTCTGTTCTTAGTACTAGCTTATTTAACTTGCGAAGTCAAATTTCAAGATTCGCGACCATCGTTAGTCCCATCGTCGGGATAACGTTTCAATCGAGAAAGATCCGGCTGATTAGCGATAATCTGGAAAAAACGATCCCGTAGCTGGGTCAGGCTTTGACGCAAGCTACTCAACTGCGCAGTCCCATTGGCTTGATTGTTTAATTGGTACGGATCATTGTTTAAATCATAAAATTCTTCTTCTCCGGTGTAAGGGTAGTAAACATAGGTAAAATTATTATTCTTGATCCCTTGAAAATCAGCCGGTCTATTCCCACCGCCAATGAGAGACTCGAAAAGAATCTCGTTGCGGAGGCTAGAACTCTGGCCAAACAAAATCGGCTTTAAGCTGATGCCATCAAAATTGGCATTAGCCGGAACCGGAACCTTGGCCAGATCAAGAATAGTTGGGGCCAGATCCGTGTTTTGGACGAAATTGTTTGTATCAACTCGGGGCGATAAGCCAGGGGCCCTGATTATCATTGGCACCCGTAAACACTCGTCGTAAGGACAGGGTTTATGATCAACTAAACGATGCTCTCCCCAAGCGAGACCATTGTCGGAAGTAAAAATAATAACAGTATTATTGATTTTATTATTCTTTTTTAAAGCCGCAACTATTTGTCCAATTGCCCGATCGACTGGCAACAAGGTTAGCAACTGTTTTTTATGGAACTCGTCCGATTCTGTTGATTCCTCTGGCGTGATCAACGGTTTATTTTTAAGCCAAGTTGGTTTATCGTTCAAATCAGACTCATTGTAAGAAGGTGGTCTCCACGGTGGTAAATTGGCAATCGCGCAAGGGATCTCACTTCCGGGTGGTGGAGAGAGCGGGTCGGGACAGACATCTAAGGGAGAATTGGATGGTTCTGCTGGAGAATGAGGGGCAGAAGGAGTGAAGTAGACAAAGAACGGCTGTGGCTCAGATGAACTGAAAGAAGCAACGTCTGCCAACATAAAATTAATGGCTTCGCTCGCGAGATAATCAGTCGAGTAAAGAGATCCAGTAGTCATTTGTTGCCCGTCCACGAATAGACTTGTATTGAAATAGCTTGGTGGATTAGACGGAGAGAAAGCCACCCACTTTGACCACCCGGGAGGCGTTGGATCAATTCCTCCTTGATAACCGTTAAGATATTTTCCGAAGAGACCGGTGCGGTAACCAGCATTTTGCAGCCAAACACTGAGAGTATCCAGATTATTAAACTCGTTTTTGCAACTAGCGTTATTGGTACAGTTAGTAGTGTGGGAATACTGGCCTTTTAAAATACTGGTTCGTGAGGGGCAACACAAAGGATTGTTTACGAAAGCTTTTTCAAAAGTCACTCCTTTATTTTTCAATTCCTGAGTTAAATTAGTCATGACCCAAGTCGTATCGTAACGTTGATCATCCGTCACAATCAGCACAATGTTCGGTTTGACCGGGGCTGTTGAAGTAGCGATGGGGGCAGGTTTTGGAAAAAGGTTGATCACCCCCATTCCACTTCTGGTTGAGCGAGAACTCCCGACTTGGTCATTTTCGTTTATAATATTTAAACCAAACAGGGCCAGAGTTAAACTAAGTAATCCTAAGGGTAAAATGATTGTAAACCCCTTTCGGTTATTGAAATTGATCATTTTTTCATTATATCATCTTTGTCTCGATCTCTTAAACCCACTATCCACAGTATTAAAATAAGAAAGAAGAGAATGATAAACCAGCAGGGTAAACCGCTGAGGAAGTCCCAGAACCCAAGCGCCGCCAGAAGCCAGAAAGGCTGCTTCTCCGAGCCAACTTCGGGCAAAGTGGTGGTAGCCGTAGTACTAGTGGCCACTTGTGGTAAGACAAGCTGGCCTGTTTTAACTTTAAAGACTAAGTCGTTCGCTGGATCTCGCTCACAGTAGAGATTATTGATCGCCAAAGTGGTGGTGATATAAACATAGCCGGTTGGGTAATCAATCCCCCATGGCGTAAGAACGGCTTCCTTGTAGCGCACTTGGAAGATCATCACCGCGGCCAGTGTGGCCTCATCATAGGAACCAGTGATCGCGAGATTAGAAAAACCTTCATAATTGTGGAGGAAGGCCTGCAACTTAGCTACTTCCACCGGATCATTGGCTTCTCCAAACTTGATGAATTTAAGAAGATAGACGGGGCAGGCGCCTGGCAATCTTGTGACCGGAGCGATAGCTAAGTAACCACCACTGCCGCCGCCACTATTACTACCGCCTCCCCCGCCGCTTGGATTAACCGGCGGTTCGATTGGTGTGGCTAGAGTTTGGAAACTCCCCTCCACCGAAACGGAGGTAGTGGTACTCGTGGATCCACCGCCGGAGCCGCCGAGAGTCTGGAAACTATTCTCCGTACTCGGCGTACTGATAATCGAGGTTGTCCCATCAATTACCGGACCCGATGAATCACCTAGTGTCGTAAATTGAGTTTCCTCTATTTCTATTATTTCTACTTGCGTCGAAGCAATACCACCCGTAAATTCATCACTTATCGCTATTGGGCCATCAGTTGATTCTGTTTCCGCGGCATAGACCAAGCTCCCGCGACTAGACACAAAAAGGCTCCCCAGTACGAAGACGAGGATAAAGCACCAAAAATTAAGGTTGAAACTTTTTGTCATGGATTTGCTCTAGCTGCAGAACAGAAGAAAATAAATACTGATCGCCAAAAAGAGCAAATCAAAAGAAAGAACAAAAAAGAGCTAGTAATCTAGCTCTACAACTAACAGACTGGGTTTAATAAATCAAGCAATTTCTATCAATTTTTGAGACTTATCTGAACTTAAATTCTAAGAGACAGAACTTAAATAAATCTAAAGGACATCAAAGACACTGGGCCGCTAGTTTCGGCCGGATTTTCGACCGGTGGCGGAGGAATGTCCTTTACCTCATTTTCGGTTGTAGAATCAGAAGGAAGATTAGTTGTCTCGTCAACTGAAGGAGGGGGCACCTCTACCGGTTCTTCAACCGGAGAATCGGGGATGGGGTCGGCTAAAACAGTCTGATCTTCAGACTGTTCGCCCGACGATTCACCTGGTGAATCGTCTAGGGGGGTGGGGATAACTTCTTCGGTCGTCGTAGCGGTGATTTCGGTTGTAGTCGCCGACGGTTCGGGGTTAGACGGTTCTTGATTGCCGGTACCGCTCGGATTCATGATGATTAGCGCAGGTTGACTACTAGGCTGATTACGAAGATCGAGTAAGGCCCGCAATCCGGATTCATCAATACAAGTCTCGCCGATACAGAGAGTCTCTTTAATCTTAATTGACTTCACCACTAAGTTCCCCTCCTCATCAATACTCCAAGCATCGAGTAACCCCCGGACGGCTTTAGCGGTAATGAAATCGAAGCCAGTAAAGTCATTATCGAAGACGGCAGGATCAAGGCGCGCCCGACTAAGTTGGACGAAGACGATAATCTGTGAGACCTCTTCCGTCGTCTTCGCTTCCAAGGCGATACCTACCACTGATTCACCGTAAGATGCCTTCCGACCAACGCCCGGAGTGTCTGAGGTCGTAACTTCATCCCCGATGGCGATCGGGCCAGCGATCTTAGTTGGAACTCGACCAGCCAGCGCCACTGGTCGAACCGGCGCCTCTTTAATATCGTAACCAAGAAGGAGCCCGGGTTGAGTGGACACTATGCCGAGTAGTGGTAAGGTCGATGATGCTTCGGCTTTAACCAAAGTACCGATAGTCTCTCTCTCCGTCTCGCCCGAGATAATGTAGGTCTTCGTAGTGGAAGAAAGAGAGACGATGTCTCCCGCTTCGAGCGTCTCATCAGAGATGGGGTAATTCTCGGCTAAGTCGATGTCGGTCACTGCACCGGCGGTAAGGTAGATGTTGCCTTCCGTTACTCCACACGCGCCACCCCCGCGAACGCAGAGTGAGCCTTGAATCGAGAGGGTGGAAACGGGAGTAGTGGTACCAATACCCACATTACCTTGGAAGTAAGCAGAAGTCGAAGCGGTCCCATAAGCGGTGGTTGAGGCAACCGAAACCGAGAGTGGTCCGGAAGTGAAGATGCCTCCCACCCCAATATTAAGTCCGCCTAAAACAGACAAATTCTGATTAATTGATGCTCCTTCTCGCACTTGCAATGAGCCAGCTTCAAGCGAATGAATAACCGCCGAGGTCATTTCCGCACCGGAGAGGTCAATAATTTTTAGATCATCTTGGCTGGAATCAGTCACGTAGGCGTAGCGGCCGGCCGTGGTTACCATCGTGGGGACACCAGTGCCGAGAGAGAGACTCCCGACCAAGGTGGGAGCGGTGGGTGAAGCGACATCCCAAAGATCGAGATCATCGGTGGTTTGATCAACAATTACCAAATAACGACCCATAATCGAGATACTGGCGGGGAGAACTGTTCCAAGAGCGGTGGTGCTTAGAACCGTGGGCGAGCTTGGATTCGAAATATCGACAATCTTAAGTTGATCGGAACTACTATAAGTGATATAGGCAAAGCGTCCAGAGACAGCGAGTCCTCGCGGATTCGTCCCCCCAGTGTCCGTTGAGGTGGCGAGAGCTGGAGCATAGGGATTAGATATATCAACTATATTTAGACGATCATTACTCCGATCACCAATGTATGCATATTTGCCAATCACCACGAGATCACTCGGGCCGGAAGCGGCTGTGGTGTTAAAATTAAGCGTGGCTAGAAGTAGGGGGGCGACGGGGTTAGAAATATCAATCACGAAGAGACTGGCGGTTAGAGTCTCCGTCACATACGCATAACGACCTTGAATTTCAATTCTCATAGTGGAACCGAAGGTGCCTAAATTAAGAGAGCTAAGCACGGTGGGGTTAGCTACGTTAGAAATATCAATGATTTTAAAACCATCGGCATCATTGCCACTGTCCGCCACATAAGCATAACGACCGGCGACGGCGACATCTTGGGGAGAATCCCCGATTGCAACTCGACCGGCGAGAATCGGGGTGGTGGGATTAGACACATCCATAATTTTGAGATCATCACCGCCAGTGCCATTACCGACCGAGTAAGCGTAACGACCTTGAATCGTCACGGCGTTCGGAGTCCAGTTGGCGGTCGTGGTGCTGACAACTAAAGTCGGATTCCCGGGAGTTTGGCGGAAGGAGCCACCCGTGAGAGTAAATTTTTCGTAAGGAGTAGTGGTACCGATAGCGACCGCCCCTTGGAAATAAGCCGAGAGGGTGCTGGTCGCTGAAGCCGTGGTCGAGGACATCAGAATTGAAATCGGGCCCGAAGAATATAACCCGCCGGTGCCAATATTCAACCCACCGCGGACGGAAAGGCTGTTCCCTACGTTCAAATTTTCATTGATGGTGATATTATCACTCTCAATATTACCGGCAGTTAAGGCGTGGATATTTGCTCCCTTAATATCAATGATTCGAAGGCCGGAACCACTATCCCCCACATAAGCATAACGGCCGGAGACGTACAGATTACGACTGAGACTGCTACTATAAGTGCCGACTAAATTGGGGCTGGCCGGAGTGCTCACATCGATAATCTGAAGACCAAGATTGTCATCAGTCACGTAAGCATATTTACCAGAGACATAAACCTTGCGAATAAGACTGCTAACATCATAAGTGCCGACTAAGCTTGGGCTGGCAGGATTACTAACATCAACAATTCTAAGCCCGCCATCATAATCCGCTAAGTAAGCGTATCTACCAGAGATGTAAACTCCAAAAGATTCTTCACTACTGTCGTAAGTTCCAGTTAAAATTGGGTTGGTGGGGTTGCTGATATCGACAATCTTCAACCCACTACTATAGGTAGCCAGGTAGGCATATTGACCGAAGACGTAAACTCCATAAGTATTGGGACCAGAATAAGCTCCGGCCAGGGTTGGGCTGGCGGGATTGCTAATATCGACAATCTGTAATGAAGTAAAATCGGCCACATAAGCATATTTACCAGAAACATTTACTTCATAAGCGGTACTACTAGTATTGTAAGTGCCAGTTAAAGTTGGGGCGGATGGATTACTGATGTCGATAATTTGAAGACCAGCCGAGTCATCAGCGACGTAAGCATATTTACCAGCAACGTACACATCATGAGCTGTACCAGCCGTATCATAAGGTCCAACTAGGGTTGGACTGGCGGGGTTGCTCACGTCGATAATTTGGAGACCGGATGCACCATCAGCGACATAAGCGTATTTGCCGGAGATGTGAACTCCTATGGCATCACCGGTCGTATCATAGGTACCGGTCAAGGTTGGGGTAGCGGGGTTGTCTACGAGCAAGGTTCCGTCAGATAAATGAAGTTTTTGTGCTGGTGAAGTCGTACCAATGCCGACATTGCCGCTTGAGATAATTAGACCGTTAGTAGAGAGGAGACCGGCGGTGGCAAGACCACCCGAGAAAGTACTGGTGGCGGTGGAAGTATTAAGAATAGATCCCGCAGTAATAGTCAGGCCGGCCGAGGACGCGAGACCGACGGCACTGAGTCCCCCAGCGAAGGTCGAGGTGGCGGTGGTGAGGGAAGTGATGGTGCCGGTCGCGGTTAAGGCTCCAGTCGTCAATTGATTAGCGATGGTGAGGTTACCCATGATCTGGGCATTACCTTGAAGGGCGAGGGTGGTGCCGGGCGAGGTGGTGCCGATGCCGACGTTGCCGCCGGTGAAGTAGACATTGCTACCCGAGGTGGTCCATTGAGAAGCCGTGCCCGCGCCGACACAACTATTATTGATCGAGAAGCAGCCGCTTGATAAATCTATGCCACCAGCGAAGGTTGAAGTGGCATTAACTTCCGTCACCGCGAGTGATCCAGCGAAAGTTGAAGTGCCGCTACTGATGCTAGTTAGGACTCCATAGAGAGTGGTAGCGCCCGTCGCTTGAAGGGTGGAGGAGGCAAACAAGCCACCAGTGGAACTAAGATAGAGTAAATTTGCGCCAGCGGCATTTTGAACTTCCAAGAGATTCGCTGTCTGGCTCGTCGCGCCGCGGATGGCAAGCGGGATGGCGGTGGTGGTTGTCGCTTCGATCGTAACTTGAACATTCGCAATGGGAGTAGTGGTACCGAAGGAGGAAGGAGTGGTACTGCCGCTAACATAAGAAGCGACGAAGGCCGCCGGCACCGTGCCGATTACCTTGCGCGGCGTCATCTCACCGTCGGCCGCCACGTTAACTCCCAAATAGAGAGTTTGATTGAAGTCGACACTCGACAAACTCGTCGTCGTGCCAAGCATCACCGAGAAGAGACCGTTCGTCACCGTCGGCGATTGCGTCTCCGTCCAAATGGCTGATCCGCCGGAAGCGACGGTGTAGAGTGAGAAGACAATCGAGTACGAACCATCGGAGACGGTGGCGTTCGAAGCGTTGGTGAGTTTGCCTTGATAATTAATTTGCGGATTAATTGCCGCTTCCGCTCGATCAAAAGTTAAAACTAAGCTGGAAAAACTGAAAATTAAGAGGCAGATAGCAACGAGAAAAGACCACGATCTTTTGTCGCTCCTCACATGATGAAAGAAGCGTTTCGGACTATTAATTTGTCCTTGGGCGCGATTCATCTACTTATTCAATTAGCCTAAATTATATCACGATTGAGTGATTAGATTTAGATAAAAGCCAGTTAAAAATGGGGATAAAAAAGCCGCTTACAAAGCGGCTTAGTTCTCGAGCAGATTACGCCACTCCCGTCTCAACCTTTGGTCATGGAAAGCGACGAGCTGCCTCTATATTCCGATGACTCTCCCGGCTTCGAGATCGGATAATCCTTCTCGATACTTCAACTGAAGAATCAGCTTGTCTCGCCGATTCAAACCTCGACCGAGGAAGTCGAACAGGTCGGCTTCTTCCACTAGGAAAAGTTGATCCTCTCCAGACTCCAAGCGAAAAAACGCGTTTTTGTCGTCAACACTAAAGCAGTCAGTGGCGCAGATCATTGGCTTCCGAAATTTACTCCGCCCGCCGTCCACGATCGACCGCAGGCCATCTTGGACCGCACCATCCATTCGCCGATAAGCGTAGGACTCGAAGGCGGCGCCGCGCCGCTCATCGTAATCTCTCAACGCTAGCAGCAAACCTTCGTTCGCCCAAGAAAGTAAGTCTTCGAAAGATATTCGGCCTCGACCCAAGCGTTTTGACCATCGCCCGGCATGGATAAGCGGTAAGTGCTTATATTGTTCGTACACGAACTCCCCCTTTCTTCGCAAAAGATCAAATGGTTCCGTTGTTTAAAACTAGCTTCGGAAACTGGAGGTTACTTTAATTTTTCGAATTTATCGTTTATTGACCGTGACACTTCTTGTACTTCTTGCCCGAGCCGCAAGGGCAAGGATCATTACGGCCAACTTTTGCCTGATTGTTATTATTGATCGAATTGATTATCGGCGAGTTGGGCAAATTTAATTTTAAATGGGTGGGATTGGAAGTTGAGGTCGCTTTAGGTTCAACCACCTGCTTCACCGCGAGCACAATATTCTCCACCATCGTCGCTTCCATTGACTTGAAGAGTCCTAACCCTTCGCGCTTGTACTCAATCAGTGGATCACGTTGGCCGTAAGCTCGGAGTCGAACACCCTGTTTCAAGTACTCCATCGCCTCCAAGTGGTCGACCCACAGGGCGTCTAGTGTGGCGAGCATAATCCGGCGCAACTCCTCAAGCTCGAGGGTGGCGGGTGGTATGTAATCTTCAAGTAGCGCCTCAAGCGACGCTCGGTCGCCCAAGAGGATGGCCTCACGACGAGTGTAGATGGTGGAGCGCTGATGATTGAGGACGTTGTCGTACTCAAGGAGTTGACGCCGCGAGTCGAAGTTGAGACCCTCAATCTTCTTCTGCGCATTCTCAATCGATTTCGCCACCAAGCGATTCTCGATGGCCTCGTCTTCGGGCAAGCCGAAGCGACTGATCATCTTCTTTATATTATCCGAAACGAAGATGCGAGTGAGGGTGTCTTCAAACGAGAGGAAGAAGCGGGTCACTCCCGGATCACCCTGGCGGCCGCCGCGGCCGCGGAGTTGATTATCAATCCGGCGCGCCTCGTGCCGCTCGGTGCCGAGGACATAGAGACCGCCAAGCGCCTTCACCGCCGCGGCCTCCACAGCGCTCGCCGCGGCGCCACCCAATTTAATATCGACGCCGCGGCCAGCTAAGTTCGTCGCAATGACGACACTACGGCGCTTACCCGCTTCGGCGATAATCAGACCTTCCTCTTCGTGATTCTTGGCATTCAAAATACGATGCGGCACTCCCGCTTGGCGGAGGTAGACGGAGAGGGCTTCATTCTTCTCAATCGAAGCCGTACCCACGAGCACTGGCTGACCCTTGGTATGGAGTTCGGCCACTTGCTTCACCACGGCTTTAAACTTCCCCGCTTCCGTTTGGAAGACAAGGTCGGTTAAGTCTTGTCGCACACTTGGCCGATTGGTCGGAATCACCGTCACCTCAAGGCCGTAGACCTTACGGAACTCCTCGCTGCTCGTCTCGGCCGTACCCGTCATGCCGGCCAACTTCTTGTATAGTTTAAAATAATTCTGGAGCGTGATGCTGGCATACGTCCGCGATTCCTCCTTAATCGCCACTCCTTCTTTGGCCTCGATCGCCTGATGTAAGCCATCCGACCAGCGACGGCCAGGCTGGAGTCGACCGGTAAACTCGTCGACGATCACTACCTCCCCACCCCGTACGACATAATCGCGATCGCGGAGGAAGAGAGCCTTCGCCCGCACCGCCGTCTCCAAGTGGTGGACGTATTTGATCCCAAGGTCAGTGTAGAGATTCTCGATCCCGAGCGCTTGCTCGGCTCGCGTAATGCCGCTCGCCGTGACGACCGCACTCTTATGCTTCTCATCGAGAGTGTAGTCCGTCTCCGGTGTAAGCGTCGCGGCCAATTGGGCAAACGTTTTATAGAGGCTATCGGACGGCGCCACCGGCGCCGAGATGATGAGTGGCGTCCGCGCTTCGTCGATGCGCACCGAGTCCACTTCGTCAATTACAGCGAAAGCGTGCCCCACGCGCGTGGGCGGCGTGGCTTGGACAATGTCTTCTCGTCGATAAGTTAAGTGATCGCGGAGGTAGTCGAAACCAAATTCATTATTCGCACCATAAGTAATGTCGGCCACATACGCTTCGCGCCGTGAGCTTGGCTTCAAAAATTCGTGGACGACGCGGAAGGAGCCGGTGCTATCGCGCGTGTCATCGGCCTCACGCTCGACGTGACTTGGATCATAAAGGTAAGAAGCTTGATTATTGATTACTCCAACCGTAAGTCCAAGCAAGTGGTAGATCTGTCCCATCCAGACGGCATCGCGCCGCGCCAAGTAATCGTTGACGGTGACAACGTGCACCCCCTCGCCACTCAAGGCATTAAGGTAGACGGCGAGCGTAGCGACGAGGGTCTTGCCTTCGCCCGTTCGCATCTCGGCAATCCGGCCGCGATGTAAGGCAATGCCGCCAATGAGCTGGACGTCAAAGTGACGCTGGCCGAGGGTGCGCTTGGCTGCCTCGCGCACCAGCGCGAAAGCCTCCGGCAAGATCGCTTCCGGCGTCTCGCCCTCCTTGAGACGCGACTTAAGTAGTACCGTCTGCTGCTTCAATTCATCATCTTTAAGCTCAGCAAAGGTCGGTTCGAGCGCATTAATTTGCCCCACCAAGGGTTCGATCTGCTTTAGGAAACGGGAATTCTCGTCGCCAAAAAACTTGGCTAGGATTGTCATAACCTAGAGAGTCTAGCACGAAATCACCCCGTCGCGAAGACGGAGTGATTTGCTCCAACCGAAGCGACGAACTATCGGCGCTTTTTGGCCGGCGTTCGCGTCGTGG
>ERZ1292623.3925-Hain-H51-01um-R1-3925-length-12454-cov-6_pt1 | contig 12454 bp, 8 predicted proteins | sample MGYA00564398_ERZ1292623 | MGnify/ENA primary metagenome ERZ1292623 (study PRJEB36523, sample SAMEA6512633) | groundwater metagenome | collected 2019-01-07 | study: AquaDiva: Metagenomics assemblies of 32 groundwater samples | reverse complement strand
GAAGTATTTCGCAGACGATTACCGGTGAATGGACTTTCAATAACGATCTCATTGTCCAATCGAATGGCACTTCATTTGCCAAATTCGTCTCTACCTCAATGGGGAGATTTGGTCTCGGTGACATCACTCCTGAAGCATTCTTTGAGATTGCCTCTCAATCGGGGATCACGGCATCTATCTCCAATACATTGTGGGTGGATGGGGGGAACAAGTTTGTCGGCATCGGGACCACTGCGCCTTTAAATGGTGGAACATCACTTACGGTGACAAAGAATACCAACACCGCTGTTCAACAAGAAATCTACAATGACAACACGGGAGCGGGTGTATACGCTTCTTTGTTGATGCGAGCCGGTGGGAATCAGGGCGGTTTGCAGTTCTTTAGTCCAAACTATACTGGTGACGTGGTTGTTCAAAATCGCGAGGTGCTCTGGACTGCTGCAAATAGCGGGGGATCCGGCATTGACGTCAGCGCCTACGATACCAGCGGAACTATCCGATTTTTCACTGGCACCGGGGGTATCCCGACGAGCGCCAATCAAGCCCGCATGTTTATTGATTCTGCCGGTTTCGTTGGCATCGGCACCGCCACCCCCACGACCAAGCTCGAAGTCCAAGGCACCGCCAGCGCTAGCTATGGACAGTTTGCCAATACGATTCAAGTGAACTCAGGAGGTACCGCGAGCGTTGCCTACTCCCGTTTCGGTACCAACACCACCACCTCTTCCTTCCTCTCTGCAGTATCTGATGTCCTGGTATCCGGCAGATTCGAAGTTGATTCTTCTTCCTCTTTTGATGGCCGTGTGGGAATCAATGCAGGAGGTTTCATCAATACAAAATTCGAACTCGGTGGGTCGGCAAGTATTAGCGGCCAAAATGGGGTTGATGGCGGTCTTGCGGTGGGTGGCGATGCTGCTACCGTATTAACTGTCTTGGGAGGCAGGGGTGGTGATGGCACCGGTAATGCTGGGATTGGGACGGGTATGTCGCTTACCGGGGGACCGGGTGGTGCCGTAGTCTCAGGGGGCACCGTGGCAAAAGGTGGTTCACTCACTTTTACCGGTGGGGCTGGTGGGGGGGTTTCCGGTGGGATATCTGGAGCTGGAGGTATCGGTGGAGATATCACACTCAATCCGGGTATCGGTGGCCAGGGACCTACTGCTCTCGGTGCCTATGGAAATGTGCTTATGGCAACGAGCGGGGGCTTTGTCGGCATCAAGACCAGTAATCCGACTACGGTTCTCGAAGTGCAAGGCACTGCATCGGCATCGTACGGCCAATTTGCAGGTACGATTCAGGTGGGCGCGGGCGGGACGGCTAGCGCAGCATACAATCGATTTGGCATCGACACCACAACACATTCCTTGTCCGCAGTTTCGGATGTTTTGATCTCTGGAATTTTGGAGGTGAACGGCCAGTCGTACTTCGACAGCCATGCGTCGATTTCCGGTAATTTTATGATTGGGAACCAGTCAAATACCACCGCGCATAACTTTGGAGCGACGTGTGAGTGTATATTACAGACCGCATCGGGGTCGTTTGGGTCACAGACAAGTATCAATGGGGCATATCACTCGGTGATCTATAAGGGTAAACTTCATGTCGCTACCCGTGACGTAAATAATGCAGGAATTTATCGATATGATGGCGGAACGACTTGGACGCTGATCACCAGCAGCGCAGGAGTGATTACTGGCGGCGGTGCTGGTGATGTGGATGCGATTTCCTTGGCAATCTATAATGGCCGACTTTTTGCCGGTAGCTTTACCGGAAAAGCAGGCAACAAGGGAGCGCTCTATTCGTACGATGGTACTAATTGGCGGATCGAACAGGCGGCGAGCGGATCATTTACTTCCCAAGTCGCAACACAATCCAATGTTGATGGCATCTCTTCGATCACGGTGCATCGAGATCAGCTCTACTTTATGGTGAAGGAGCCAGGAGGAGGAGCCGTCTATCGTTATAATAATTTTCAGTCATATACACGCGTCAGTAATACTACGGTGGGGACCCTTGGAAATGATACAACGGCCTATGTTGATGGCGGACATCTCGTTTCGTACATGATGGATCTGGTCGTTGGAACTACCACTGGAGAAGGAAGCAATACCGGAGGTGCTGCTGTCTACGGGTACACGGGAAGTCAAAGTTGGGGGCGAGTCAGCGGTAGAGGTGCCGCTAATTCTGTTGGTATTTTTGGTCAGAATAATCCTACAACAAGCATTGATGATGTCGACTCCATCATGGTATATGACGGTGCCCTTTATATTGGTACAGCGACCTCGGTATCTGCCAATCAAGCTGAAATTTACCGATATGCTAATGGAGTTGTTCCCACAGCAGCAGCTACCAATACAACAGCGTGGATTCGTGTTAATAATGCTGCCGGTAAGATCGTATCGGGCGATTCAAACATCGATCGTGTCACCGCACTTACGAGTTATAATGGCCGACTCTATGCAGGGACAACTGAAGCGAACTCAGCAGCTGTGTATGAATATCTGGCCAGCGGTTCGTGGTCAAAAGTAAATACGACAAGTGGACAGTTTAAGGGACAGGTTAATACCGATGGTGTCAATACAATGATTCCCTACAATGGCACCCTCTATGTAGGCGTGGAAGAACCGGATAAAGGTGCGGTCTATACATGGCAAAAAACATTCAATAATTCATACTCCTTGAAATTTAATTCAGGAGCGGATATCGGCGCGCTGGGCTTCATCGCGAGCATGTCGGGCGGTATTTCAAATTCGAGGCAAACCGGTTCGTTCTTCTTTGATCATCCGGTCCAACTCACCGCAGGCGCACTAGACTATGCGGAAGATTTCCCAAGCTATGATCAAAGTCTGCTTCCGGGAGAGATTGTTGCTGCGGACCGTGATCATGTCGAACATATTGTGAGGGCGGCCAGTTCAAGTATCGATATCCTTGGTATTGTTTCAGAACGGCCGGGATTCAGGCTTTCGCTCGATTCGAGCACGATTCGAGGCGAGGGGGAAATTGTTGTGCCCGTTGCTTTAGTCGGACGCGTACCGATCAAGGTGTCACTTGAGAACGGTCCGATCGCAATCGGTGATCAATTGAGCATGTCATCGCTTCCGGGAATTGCTATGAAAGCAACCGAGCCGGGAATGGTCGTGGGGTCGGCGCTCGAGCCGTATACGGCATCAGGATCTTTTAATAATAGAATTACCGCCTTTGTGAATGTGCATTGGTGGGGAGGGAGCGATTCGCAGAAGGCTTCGGTGTTGTCTCAAGATCCCTCTCAAGAGGAAGGTACATTGGTGTATGTGGATGGATCATATGAAAAAGATTCTCCATTCAAACTCCAGACCAAGCCGGTGGCGACCCCATACTACGGCGGATTTATGGGAATCATTAGTAATGCGAGTGGATCTGAAGAACACGTTGCCGTACTATCCGGAGTCCGAATGATTACGGCTGGAAATGCACGATTAAAAGTATCTTTGCAAAATGGTGCCATCAAGGCGGGAGATTATCTTGCTTCTTCGGAGATGCCAGGGGTTGCCATGAAAGCCACAAAACCAGGCATGGTTATCGGTATTGCGATGGAAGATTTTGAGATTCTCGCGAGCGAGTCATTTACTGCCACCGCATCACGGTCTGAGGAGTCCGCGCCGACTGTCGGTAAAGTTGTCGTATCGATCAATCCTCAATGGCACGGAGGGACGCTTGCCGCATTGGAAGATACATCATTGCCGCTTGATTTCGGAGAAACCGCGAGCGGCTCCTCAAGCTCCGCTTCTTCGTTTAGCTCTATCGTCTCAATTTTCAAAAACATTTTTGCCAAGGGCGATATCATTGCCGCCGGCATCAAAAAGACGTTTTACCGAATGACTGATACGTTGAGCGAGATTGATATCGCGCAGTGGGGGACGCGAGCGATAGAAATTTCATCTGAAGCGACCGATGCGGCAAAGAGCAATCTTAGCGGCAATGGGGTTCAGGCGGCAGATCAATCAAAGCTCGCGCTTGAGCAAGATGGAGCATACCTGGCCACGTATGGTGTTGATTCAACGAGAGGGGAGATCCAGCTTTCGGGCACGGGAGTGTTACAAAACGCCGAGGCGAAGATTGTATTCGACAAGTCATTTACTCAAGTTATTGCCTCCGATGTACAGATTCGCGTTATGGTGACGCCAACGAGCTACGTGAATGGCCAGCTATATGTAGCGTACAAGAGTCCGTATGGATTTATCGTGCGGCAAATCGGTGGGCAAGATCAAACCGGCACGTTTGATTGGCTGGTGATCGCGCGACGAGTGGGCTATGAGCAAGAAGAGATATTTGTGGACGACGGGAGCCCGATTACCGTAAGTACGCCGGCACCGTTTGCGGCAAGCAGTTCGTATGAATTGCCGGCGGAACTTGTGGACACGAGCCTAGTACCGACGCCGACTCCCTCTGAATCTTCCACGCCAGAAACAATATCTCCCTCCGAGGGGGATACGGCACCAACCCCAGAGCCAACCCCAGAGCCAACCCCTGAATCAACTCCTGAACCAACACTCGAGCCAACACCCACCCCAGAGATAACACCCGAACCGACGCTACCTGTCAATATTGAACCCAGTCCGCCGACAAGCGATAATACGGTTACTAATTAGAGATATCGGTTTTTGGTGTGGTGCCCTAGAACGCCACCACACCAGCACCCGAACTCTTAGATAAGCATGGATATGCGCAAGGTTATACGATGGCTCGTGTATGCGGGGGCGTTTTTGATCCCGCTTTGGTTTTTGCCGTTCACGGCAGATGTCCTGGAGTTTAATAAGCAGATTCTTCTTTTTGCGCTCGCAGGAGTTGGATTGGTGCTATTTCTCATCGACATGATTCGAAGTGGAAAACTTCGCATGGTACCCAGCGTGTTCTATTGGCCTTTGGGCGGGTTGATCATTGCCGGCGTCATAGCTACTGCAATGTCAGTCCACCGCGCATCGAGCGTGTTTGGCGTGGGAAGTGAACGCGCGTTCTCTCTCATTTCTTGGGTTTCTGTTGCGGTGCTTTTCTTTTTAGCGCTCAATGTTATTGAGGATCGCGGAAAAGCTCTTCGAAATATCATCGTGAGTTCTTTGGGGATTGCGTTTCTTTTCGGGGCGCTCCAAGTTATCGGCCTGCACTTGTTCCCGGGAAGCACGTTTGGACGTCCTTCATTTAACACGATCGGCTCTCTGAACGCTATGGGCTTACTTGCAGCCGCAGCCATTCCCTTGTTCTTGGCTCGTCCTGATCTTGAAGTGCCATGGCAGCGCATGGCCATCCAAATCTTGCGTTTTACCGGTTTACTTACGTCGCTTTTCCTTCTCGTGGTGCTCAATTCACCTAATTCGCATCTCATCTGGATCGTTGCGTTTATCGGTTTATTGGCCTACATCGCGTTTACATCTTCGACGGAAGCAGCCGCAGGGAAGATGAAATTCTTCGCACTTCCCATGGCGGTGATTGTCATCGGGATATTTCTCTGGATTATTCAATTTAACTGGACTGCTATAACATCTAAGTTTCCGGTTGAAGTAGCTCCCAAGCATAGCGACTCTTATCAAATTGCCAAAGCGGCGCTCAAGGCCAAGCCCCTTGGGTACGGACTTGAGAATTTTGTCATTGGCTACGACCGACATCGTCCAGCGAGTATCGTCAATAATGTTTTGTTCCAAGCTCGATTTACCGACGCGACATCAGAGGTTGAGACCATGGCCGTGGAAGGAGGCATCCCGATGCTTCTCGCATTCATCGCGTTCATCGTCTTTTTTGTCCGTGCGCTTATTCGTCGGGTGAAGGAGAATTTTAGTGGAGATGCAACACAAGGAAAAGTATGGGCTACGTGTGTAGCACTTGTTGCGCTTTTCTTTCTTTACCCGCTCAATCTCTCGATCGTACTAACGCTGCTTATGTTGTTAGCCATTGCGGTTCTTGCATCTCAGTCTGAAACATCAGAAGCACGAGTGTACGACTTGGAGGGTAAAAGCACTTACTCATTGATCGGATCGGTTTCCTTCATCGTCGGTCTCGTCGCGGTTTTAGTAGGGGGATATTTTATCACTAATCAAGTTATCGCCAATGTCCAACTTGCCAAAGCGGAAACTGCCTCAGATCCAGATAAAAAGGTTGCCGCATATGTGGCGAGTATTAATAGTTATGAGCAGGATTCTCGTCCTTATCGGGCCTTGTCCCAGACGCTCCTGACGCTTATTGCGGATGACCTGAAGCCCGGACAGAAGGGTACCACGCAAGCTGAATTTGCTACCCGACTCCAGAATAGAATCACATCTGCAATTAATGTGGCGGTACGTGCAACGGAAGTGGATCCAGCCGACTCCGAAAATTGGCTCAATCGGGGATATGTCTATCAGAACCTCATTAATCTGGTCAATGGCTCTGATGAGGCCGCGATCAATATGTACCGTGCTTCCATTGAGCGAAGCCCCGCGAATGCCCTGGCGTACGTTCGATTGGGGAATGTGTATTTGACGAAGGGGAATTTGGATGGTGCCGAGGAGCAATATAAAAAAGCAATCGAGCTCTACAACAACTACGGTCAAGCGCTCTATAATCTCGCGGCGACGTATGATCGCAAAGGGGAGCTCGCGCAGGCAATCAAGCAATTTGAAAAACTTCAAGCGAGCAATCCTCGGGATCCCAGCATACTTTTCCAGTCGGGATTGTTGTATTACCGCAATGGCCAGCGAGATGCGGCAAAGGCTGCATGGGAGCGTGCCGTAACGGTATTTCCCGACTACTCAAATGCCCGATGGTATCTCTCGCTTGTGTATGAAGAAAATAATGACCTCAAAGGCGCGTTAGCGCAGGTGGAGGCGATAGAAAAAGTGAACCCTGATAATCAAGTGGTCAAAGATCGTCTTGAAAAGCTACGTGCGGGAATCAGGACGTTCGTACCTCCAAATGATGTTCTCGACCAAGCTCCACTCAATAGTCAACAATAGGTGGTTTCGTAGGATTCTTGGCATGCTAGCCGCGGCGATTATTATTGCCGCGGCTTGGCTGATGCTTCGCGGCGGCGATAGGGCCGGGTACGTATTCGTGCCCAACGATGTTGCGGTTACGATCCCAGAGGGGACGAATCTTGCCGATATTGATCGACTGATTTCGGAAGCCAAGATAGCTTCTTCCAGTATATTCCTCACTCCGGCATTTCTTGCCCGTGAAGGCACATTTTTTCCCGATACCTATCGTTTCGATCGTGGCAGTACGGCGCAGGAAATCTATGCTCGGTTTGAGGAGAATTTTGCCGCAAAGTGTGATGCGTCATGTAAAAAGGCTATCACTCTTGCTTCTATCCTCGAGAAAGAAGTGCAAACCCTCGGTGATATGCGCATCGTTGCAGGTATCATCGAGAAGCGTCTCGCGGTGGGAATGCCGCTTCAGCTCGACGCTACCGTCGCGTACGGGGTTTGCTACGCAAAATTTATCAAAAACATCTACTGCGATGTGAGCCAGGTTAATATTGTTGATAACATTCGAAAGGATTCGGCATATAATACCTATACGCGGACAGGTTTGCCTGTGGGCCCGATTTCCAATCCCGGCCTGAAAGCGATTGATGCCGCGCAGCATCCCGTATCAAGTGACTACTGGTATTATCTAAGCGCCAAGGATGGTACGACAATTTTTTCGCGTACCTTGGCTGAGCATAATCGCGCCCGAGCAAAGTATCTCAATTAATTATGGCAGTTCTGCCTTCGTTCGAAGAAACAGAAAATATAGGCCAGTTTATCAAAAGCCTTTACAATCTTGGTATTGGGTTTGTTGGACTCGCCGTTTTTATCCAGTTTTTTCGCGCGGGCCTTTCGTATCTCTTTGCCGCCGGCAACGCCGGGGAGACGACTAAGGCAAGAGAAATGATGCAGAATGCCGTCCTCGGGGCGATCCTGTTACTCTCGTCCTACCTCATCCTCAACGTCATTAACCCTGACTTGGTGAAAACTGATGTCTTCGATCTTAACGCTATCAAAGAAAAAATGGGTCCCGTGCCTTCTCCGGGGGAGCTTTCGGGTGATCCTATCGATGATGGGGCGCAAGTTGTAGAACAGCTCAAAACGCAGAAAAATATTGAAATAGAAGGAGGTTTTTCACTAAGTGGTATGAGTTCTGGTACGGTCAGGGATTTACAAAGAATTGCCCAAGTTTGTAAAACCAGGGACGATTCATGCGTAATGACTGTTGTTGCATATTGGCAAAAGAGTGTTGATCATGCAGATGGAGGAATCACGCTTCCTCCGGGAAATAAAGTTACCGTTAAATTCTCTACCAATTTTCTTTTCGCAGACTGGAACAGAAGCCCGTGGGGAGAGAAAACTACGATAAACGGCAAGATAGTTGGAGCAACAGTACCTAATCCTGGCGGAGCTTTGCCGGGAGTATATGTAGTGAATCAAAGTTCTGGGAATTCGACCAGCGGCCCATGGGATGTGTATTTTCCCTAGGGCTTGAAATATCCTTGGAGTTTGCTAGTATTGATTTACCGTAGACAAGGAGCATCCAAGTAAGTCTCCTCGAGGTAAACCTTAGTAAGGTCGATGTCTGCGGCAGAAATGCCGTTTTTAGTTGGAAATTATGAAAACAAAAGCACAAAAACACGAAAGTTTCGGTAAAATCAAAGAAAAGCTTAGCAAAGCCAAGATTACGATCGTGACGTCGTTCGCGCAAGCGGGGAGCAAGGGGCTCAATGTGAGCATGATGAAGGACCTCCGCAAGAGTCTCCGACCGCTTGATTCGGAATATGAAGTGACGAAGAAGACGGTCCTGGACAAGGCGCTTACCAGCGACCAGAAAGCCTCGCACATATTCACGAATCCGGGATCAATCGGTGTTGCCTATGGTTACGGCGATCCGTTTGCGATTGCCAAGGCACTCTATCAGTTCGCGAAGAAAAACGCCGCCCTCAAGCTTTATGGCGCGTATCTCGGCAGTGAATTCATGGATGAGGCGCATCTTATGGAGATGGCGATGTTGCCTAGCAAAGAAGTATTAATCGGTCGATTGGTCGGTATGCTGAGTTACCCGATTCGGGGGCTCGTCGTAACCCTTGATCAAATCGCTCAGAAAAAATGATGAACAAAGATGAATTTATCAAACAAGTAGAGACGATGAATGTCGCTGAGCTCAACGAGCTCGTAAAAGCCCTCGAGGAAAAGTTTGGCGTATCGGCTGCTGCCATGTCCGCCGCTCCCGCCGCCGCTGCCGGTGAAGGCGCTCCTGCCGTGGAAGAGAAAGATAGCTTCAATGTTCTCCTGAAAACCTCCGGTGACCAAAAGATCGCGGTCATCAAAGTGGTCCGCGAAGCTACCGGCAAGGGCCTCAAAGAATCCAAAGACCTCGTTGACGGCGCTCCAAAAGTGGTCAAAGAAGGTCTCAAGAAAGCCGAAGCCGATGAGCTCAAAGCAAAGCTCGAAGCCGCCGGTGCAACTGTAGAACTGCAGTAACTTACAGTTTTATCTGCCAGAGCTTGTTGTCGACAGAGACAAGCCACAAGACACCGTCAGACATGGCGGTGTCTTTTAGTTCGCCGATAGAGTCGAGCTTGTAGGTGGTGGTGAGAGCACCGGAGGTCTTGTCCAGGAGATAGGCGCGCTTGGCGGTAGGATTGACCAGGACGAGCGCGGTGCCCTCACTGGCGGCTACGAGGCGCGAGTGCTCGGAAACCGGAAGGCCCGGCTCGAGCGTGCTTTTCTTTTCGCCTTTAAAGTATACGTTAATCTTGCCATCGCTCGTAAGGCCATAGATGTTGCCATCGGCGGCAAGAGAAATCAATTTGTCGTTAGCTTCGCTGCCCCATTCGCTTCGCTTGATGTTGCCGGTAAGTGCCGCGGCGTATTTATAGATGCTTTGAGCCGAGAGAATGTAGAGATTACCCTCATAGAGCGTGGCATCAGTCGCGGTTGCGGGATCTTTGAGCGTATAAGACTTTCCGTTGACGTTGAGAAGCTCGGAGCGGTTATACCATACGCTTTGTTTCGCGGCATTGGTCGCCAAAAGCATATTGGTTTTGGCGAGCTCAATTTCTTCGGGGGTAAGATCACGAATCATCGTGGGGGCGCGAGAGCTCACATGATCTACTTCATCCAGCGAGGTTTGGAGCTCGCCACGAACGGCGACGATGTTTTCGGTGTCATAGCTGGCAATTTTCCCGAGGCCGGCTGCCAGGAGTGTCCGAGCTTCCTTGAAATCATTTTGGGCGATTTTGGTCTTTGCAAGCTTAAGATTATTGCCTGCTTCCTGATAGGCAGTTTTTGCTTCGCTTGGATCGCCACCGGCTCGTATCAGTGCAATCGTTACCAAGGGAACAAGCACCAGAACAGCAATAACAATAAACCCTCGAAAACGTTTTTGGATTGGTAAGCGGTTGAGGTTGCGCAGGGTGCCGGCGGCATTAGCGAACGATCGCAATACGTTGCCTTTTTTGGATACTGACAATTCTGCGGCAATAATCTTGGATCGTGTAGGCGGCAGGTTAATCACCGGTGTTGGCTCCGGCTCGGGACCAGGTGGCGCTGAAGCCTGCCTCGCCGAGTCAAGGCGGGCAAGGACTGGCATCGGAGCCACAACCGCCGCCGGCATAGACTGCAGGGGGATTTCCTTGATCTCTTCCATTGAGATATGAAAGCCGCAGCAGGTGAAGTTATTGGCGGTATTGGCGAGCAGAGCGATCTTATCGGTAAATTGTTCCTGGTTTTCTTTGACAAAAATGCCCTGGAGGCTTTTCTCGCGCATGGTAAGCGCCCGTGCGGGATAGTAACCGAAAAGCTTGTCGCCCGGCTTCAGCGCGCCGGAGATGACATTGGAAAACTGCTGCTCGTCTTCTTCGGACTTCTGAAACAACAATAGATTGTTGAGTACGTCGATATACTCGCCATTGCGGGCGAGGCCCACTTTGAATTTGCCGAGCTTGGATAGGAGCAGCTGCTCGCCGGCAACCGCCGCAAGCCCGATGTTGAGCGTCAGCGATTTATTTTTGAAAAAATCATCCAGGACCTCGTTGAGTTTTTTGAGCGTGTGCTCAAAGGCGGTCTTGGGATCCTGGCCCTTGAGGGATTGCTCCGAGTAATACTCGCGGCGGGCGAGTGAAGAAATGAGACTTACCACATAGCCAAGGTCTTCTTCGCCATATTTCGCATGTCCCATGAGATACAGCGACCCCAGCGCGCGCTCTTGGCTATTGGTGCCGGTATAGCTCACGACATCGGAATGCGTGTTGGGCTCTTCAGCTTTGAAGAGGAGCTCTTTTGTAATCGGTTTTAAGGTAATCTTTTCCATGAGGATGACTTGATTATCTCTCATTGTAAGCGTAAGATACCCACATGTCAAAAAACGCTCTTGAAGTCCTCTTTGAATCCCGCGCCCGCATCAAAATTCTGAAGTTTCTTTTTCGTAATATGACTAAAAACTACACATTTGCGGAGATTGTCAACCACACGCAAGAAGATGCTAGCGTCGTGCGCCGCGAAATCAATAAACTACAAGAAATTAATCTGATCCATGAAAAAGCAAAAGAAAAAAGCGCCTAAGCGCAAGCCGCAACTCGTCTACAGCCTCAACCGTGATTTTGAGTTTTTCTCTGAATTGCGCGACCTGATTCTCAAGTCTCCTGCCTCCGAGAAACAAGATCTGCTTGAACGAATCAATAAACTTGGTAAAATTAAGCTAGCGATTATCTCCGGGATTTTCTTGGACAAGGAGCTCAACGATCCGCTGGCGGTTGATCTCTTTCTTGCACACGACTATCTCGATCGGCGTAAGCTGACGATCTTCCTCAAGAACCTGGAAGCCGAAGTCGGCACCGATGTCCGCTTCGCGACGATGGAGAAAGAAGAGTTCAAGTACCGCCTCTCCATGTTCGACCGCTTCGTCCGAGTGCTCTTAGAGGGGCCGCATGAAAAACTTATCAATAAGCTTGGAATCGAGTAAACTAAATCTACTGCGCGCATAGCTCAGCTGGTTAGAGCGTTGCATTCACATTGCAAAGGTCCCTGGTTCGAGTCCAGGTGCGCGCACAAAATCAATAAATCAAGCCGCATCCCGAGGCTTGATTTATTGTTGAATTATGTTATGCTATGAAAACGCTGATGGCGATCAAGGGCGACTCTGCCTGCGGTCCGGCCATTGGTGGAAGGAGTTTCACTTGATCAGGAAGACGCTTAAAAAAGGTGACGAAGGCGGTGCGGTCATCGGCTTGCAAGGCCTGCTTGCCGGGTGCGGAATCCTTCGCACTGGTGTCATCGACGACCAGTTCGGCGACAAGACCTTCCAGGCCGTGGGGGACCTCCAGGACGAAGGAGTACGCGACGATCTCGTGAAAGGCCTCGTGGCTGACGGGGAGGTCGGGGACAAGACATTCCGCCTCCTCCAGATGCGTACGGGGATTGGTGGGTACCCCTTTCTTCAGACACTTTTTCTTAACTTGCGATGTGCCCAATTA
>ERZ1292623.3924-Hain-H51-01um-R1-3924-length-12457-cov-25_pt1 | contig 12457 bp, 13 predicted proteins | sample MGYA00564398_ERZ1292623 | MGnify/ENA primary metagenome ERZ1292623 (study PRJEB36523, sample SAMEA6512633) | groundwater metagenome | collected 2019-01-07 | study: AquaDiva: Metagenomics assemblies of 32 groundwater samples | reverse complement strand
GCGGCTTGTAGACCTGGCTGAAATTGCGCAACCCGGCATCAAAGCGCCGCCGAATTACATCTTCCGGCACATTGTGCCCACCCGCCGCCACGCGCTGGCGCACGCGCGCGATGGCCATTTCCGGTGAAGGCAGCTGCAGGAAGAACAACTTCACAATATACCCCTCTGCCTGCCAACGGGGAATCAAACGCATGTAAATCCGCCCGCTCAATGTTGTTTCAAACGCAAAACCTTCGCCTTTTCGCGCGTGTTCATGAATCTGCTCCAGCATGATGCGCCCCGCCCGCACCGCCGCCAGCTCTGGTGTAAACGGGCTCAAACCCGCCGCAATGAGGTCGGCATTCACAAAAATCGGGCATCCCGCCTCGCCGGGCAAGAACTCCTGCGCAAATGTTGTTTTACCCGCACCGTTCGGCCCGGCAATGATCAAAATCCTTCGTTCACTCATAAAACCAAAGCACCTCTGAATTCACGATGGTGATCGAACAGATTCGGGCAGACCCGAGACATCGTATCGTCCATCTTTTTTCAATCCGTCTCCTCAAAAAACCGTGTCCCTGATTGTTAAAAACCGTAGGTGCATTCCATGCACCATGTTGTTTGCCGTGTGTTTGGTGCACGGAATGCACCCTACGCTTGCTGACCCTATTGATCCGTTGATCCGTGATGCACACAGTTACGCGTACTCGTTAAATCACCTTCTCTGGTATACGGAACTGCCGTTGGGGCATGAATTCCCTCGTATCGTCTGTCCATCAGGCGCTATTTCTAATTTTACCGCGCCATCAACAATTATCCTGCCCGTTAAGGCTGCCTTATAAGTACCCTCGTGGACGTATCCCACGTAGCCACCTTTTCTTTTCGTGGCTTCCGTGAGCGCAATGTTGCGTGTAAGAAGAGTCGCCTCGCGACCATTGATATGTATCTCTGCATCCATAACATTTTCAAGATGGCTGGTATATCTACAAACGAAAACCGTGCCGTTAAGGCTATTCAGTAGCGCCTCATCCTTCGACTTCTGGAGCGCTGTCTGACGCGCCGCCTCCGCCTCGGGGGCGCGCGCCTTTTCATTCCGATATTCAACTTCGTAAATCAGGTTCGTAATCTCTTTGCTGCCGGGGGAAGCCATCTGTGCCAACTTCAGGCTGCGTAACGCGGCCTCATGGTTTCCCGCCTTGTCCTGCGCGACACCGAGATTGAAATAGGCGTCGCCGTACCAGGGAGCAGCCAACGTCGCTTGCTCAAACTCCTTCGCCGCATCCTGATAGCCCGCCGCTGATGTTGCGCCCTTGAAGGCCACACTGCCGCGTACCATCCTGCGTTCAGCCTCGGCGGATATCGCCGGCCTGATCTTCGCCCCCAGCTTGATGATCTTCTCGCGCAGGGCGTTGTCGCCGGGATTCTTTTGCAACTGCTGCACCATCTGGTTCAGTTGCTCGCGCGGGGATTGGGCGTGGGCGGTCGTGGCCAGGGCCAGGAATGTGATGACGAAAATAGTTAGCTTGCCGGTAGATTTCATGGTTCGTTCTCCATCATTTGGTAGGGTGCATTTTATGCACCATGTTGTTTGCCTTGTGTTTGGTGCATGGAATACACCTACGCTTGTTATTTGGTTTTCCCGGATTTCGACGCAGACGGTTGTGTATTGAGGCCGAACAGAACATCCAGCGCTTGTTTGTCATCCGCCGCTTTCAGGCCCGGGAACAGTACATAAAGATCGCTCGGATCGGACAGCTGCAGAGGTATCCGTGTCTGGGTCGTCGAGGCAGTCGCTGTCTTTGTCTTGCCCGGCATCGCGCCCGACCCCTTCAATGGCGATCCGTCGCCCAGGCCGGCCGGCTCGTTACGGGCGTCCACCTCGACGCGCTGTTGATTGGCTTGCGGCGTGGAACCGGCCAGGGCGACCAGACGCTTGAGGCCAGCGTTGTTGGGATCGCGATTGAGGGCGTCCTGAAACCAGGCCTTGGCGACCTTCCAATCGCGAAGCATGACGGCCTGGAATCCCTTGCGGACACGGTCGCTGACGCCGGGCGGAGACGATGAATAGGCGATGGCGTTGTCCAGCGCTTTCGGCAGACCGGATGGCACGTTGCGCGCATCCACCACCGAGGTGTCGGTGTGCGGCGCGGGCTTCTGGCTGGCGACGAGGTTTACTGCAGCGAGATAGTTGTTGTTGTATTGCTTGCTTGCCTGAACGTGGCTTTTGATAGCCGCCTCCAGCGATGGGTAGGCCTTGGTGCAGCTTGCATCCGCGGCACTGCCGGCCTCGACGGCACTACACATAGTGTTGTGGCTGTTGGTTCTATCGAGCAGGGCCTTGCGTTCATTGAGCAGCTTCGCTCGCTGCTGCACGAGCGCCGGATGGGTGGCGGCAATACTCGGCTGAACCACTGGCAACGCCGGAATATCTATGGCTTGGGCGCTTGCCATGACAAGCAGGCCGAGCCAGGCGATGGCAACGATCGAGGCTGCCCAGGGTTGGCCTGCTGCCGGCGCGGCCATGTCAGTATTGGCCACCGACGTTCCAGATTCTTGAGCTGGGGTAATCATTTTTTCGTGGCCTCTGTGGTAGTGGGCGCGGGACTTTCAACCAAGTTAAAGCCAAGGTTCTTCACCTGCTTCTTGACGGTCTCCTCGGTGGCTTTGGCCTGATCGGTCAAACGTTTTACATCGTTGGCGAGGGTGGCGATTTTCACGTCCAGCAAGGGATCCTTGCTGGTCTTTTTCTGATCCTTGATCTCGGCGATCATTTTCTCTTTCTCGGCCTTCTGGGCATCGAGCTTCCGGTACCAGGCGAGCGACTGCTGTATTTGAGGGTCTTTCTTTGCCGCTTCCGGCACCCGTTTGTCCAGCGCCGAGGGTGGTATCTGCCGGTATTTGTTTTTATCCGGATAGACGAGATTGCCACTCGCCCTTCCGGGGGTGTCGAAACCCATTCGCGCTGTCTCCCTGGCCGTGTCTTTGCGCTGCGATTGCGCATCGCGACTGTGTCGTTCGACGCTTTTCAGTTGCGCGCCGGCATCGGTTCTGCTGCCCTTGAGGCCGGAATTGTCCGTGCTGGAGAGGCCCTTCAGTTGAGAAGTACTCGTGCCCGACGATCCCTTGAGGACCGTCGCGTCTCGGTTGCGAATGAACTCGTCGTTTTTGCGCTTTTCCTCCGCCACACGTTCGCGCTCGATGCGGTCGGATTCTGCCTGGCGCTGGCGCTCGGCTTCGGCAGCCGCCTCCTGGGCGCGGCGCTCGGCTTCGTAGTTGCGGGATGGAGCGGATCTGGTGCCGTAACAAGCGTCTTCACATGTCCGGTTGTTGCCCAGCGGTTTGTGCCGTCCCGGGCAGGCGCACATGGTCTCCCCCTTGTAACCCCACGCAACTGGCGGCGCGGAAGCGAGGCAGGCAATACCAAGCATTGTCCAAAGTGCCGCGCGCATCTTGGTGTTGTTGGTGTGTTTCATTCTTTCCCCCATCAGCGATTAACATTCAATTTCGTAGGGTGCATTCCATGCACCAAATACATGGCAAACAAACATGGTGCATGGAATGCACCCTACGCTTGCTGACCCTTCAACGGCCATCGACGGCGCAACGGCAGACAATGGGATAAACGGCGCGAGCCGCCAATTTGGGGTTATGGGCCGGCATCCGGATATGGCAAAAGCCTGCCCGGAGGACGCCAGGGAGGCTTCGATGTTCTTTGATTCAGTCTAGCAGAGCCCCGGCGCGGCCAAGGGCTGGGCCTGCGTCCGGCGGGGTACGGCAAACGAGCCTAATTACCGGGTATTCAGCCAGAAGATTACCGGGCCGTTACAGGTGGGGGACGTCCACTGCCGGATCCGAGGCGCTGGCTGCGGCGCTCAAGCTAGCCTGACTCTGCAGATACAAAGAATGACGCGATGAACGCCACGACGGCAAGCACCAGGAAGATGGTGGGCCAATACTTCATGCGAATGAACATGAAAGAGTCATCGTGCGGGACGAGGTGCTTCCGCCCGGTCTGGGGATCAGTCGCTTCGATTCCGGATCGGGACCGGTACCAGGCCAGGGGATAGGTGGTGACCGCCGACAGGAGCAGCCAGGCGGCGAGAAAGCTGGCAAAAAACTTGTCCCCATTCATATTAGCGGCTGCTGACAAATCCATATTAAAAATCTCGTGGGCAATGACGAGCCCGATCGACACAAAGAATATATTCAGCATGGCTATCGCAAATACCCAAAATCCCCAACCCGTCCAATAGATCATTGGTTGTTTCCTCCAATTCGAAAACGAATAATGCCTGACCATAATCGTGGTCAAACGGAGTGCCCTCACCACGGAACATCCTCGACATCAACACAACGGGGCGCATCGCGCCCCGTTGTGTGTGAAAGTATGAGTGAATCGCTACTTACAACTGATCCTCGAAATACGACCGTTCTTTGATTGCTGGCAATACTGCCTTCCATCGTCGCCTACACATATTCTCCAACTGCTGCCGTCGGATTGCCTCATCCAATTCGAGCAACTCGGCGCCGCATGCGTCATGGTAACGCTGGAGCACAGTAACGCCGCCATAATCGCAGACATTAGAACTTTCATGTTGATATCCTCATCTTCGAGACAGGACGCGAATTAAGAAACAGACACGGTGATCGGGATCGCGCCGGCTGCCCGAGTACCCTGTGATCTCACGGTAACAACACAAGAGAACCGCTCTACTGCATACACCGGGTCAAAATCTTGATGTTTCAACAACTCTGACCCCATGAAACATATGTCTTTCGCGTTATTGTCTTTCGAAGAGGACGTAGTGATAACGCGTACCAGGGCTGGCGTTCTCGAGCGGCCGGTCGCAACTGAATCGGATCGAACTACCGTTCTGTGCCACTTCTGTCCAGATGCGGCGTGGCGCTTTGTTTTTGATGCGCTCCTCCCAGACGATACCGGTGACATATTGGTTCGTCGGCGTCCCAACAACCGTTGAATCTCCGACGGCCGGTATACCATAACACGCGGCCGTGTGAATGCCGCCCGTTGGCCAGATTGTTCCATCCTCGCCGAAAGTGAAAGTTAACCGCGCCTGACTACCATCGTTCGAAAGCTGGCGATTCCACTCGCGCCCGTTACGCTCGACCTCGTTGCAGCCGCTAGGCCACTCGACGGCCCTGCAAGCCCACCCATGGTAGGTCCCCCGAAAGTGGTCGGTGGCTCTCGCCAACTCTTTCTTTTTCTCCGCATCTGCGGCTGTCTTCGCCTTGTCCTTGTCCGCCCTCTCCTGCTTGAATTCCAGCTCGTACATCAACGTCCTTGCTTCTTTGGCATCCTTGGCACCGGGCGCAGCCAGGAGATAAAGCTTCAGGCTCCCTGCTGCTTTGGAGAAATCCTCCGACTTATTCTGGGCTATTCCCAGATTGTAATAGGCATCGGCGTACCAAGGGGCAGCCAGCGTCGCCAGTTCGAACTCTCGTGCCGCGTCTTTGTAGTCCGAGATCGCTTTGGCGGTCTTCATCGCGGACACGCCGCGCGCCATCCGGCGCTCGGCCTCTTCCGGTATCGCCAGCGCTGGCTTCATTGTCCGTGCCAGCTTGATGATCTTCTCGCGCAGGGCGTTGTCACCCGGCGTCTTTTGCAACTGCTGCACCATCTGGTTCAGTTGCTCGCGCGGGGTCAGGGCATGGGCACTGGTGGCCATGGCCAGGAACGCGATAACAATAAAGATGAATCTACTGACGGATTTCATGGACTCCTCCCCGCTGTTGAGTGTGCACAACATTTAATTCCTCCGTCGCCATTTTTGGTTTCTCCGTAGGTGCATTCCATGCACCAAAATATACGGTAAAGAACATGGTGCATGGAATGCACCCTACTGGTGGGTCTTCCTTACTTATTTCCGTCAAACATTGACCCACACACATCGTGCATTTTTTCCCTGGTTGCACCGGTGATGGCGGCCTTGCATTTATCAACCTCGGATTGGATCAGCTTCAACTGGGCCAACAATACGGCATGCTTGGCGGCGAGTTCATTCCGGCGGGCTTCGTTGGCTTTATGTTGTGCAAAGACCTTCTGTGTTTCCTCGGTGTTGACGCGAATTGACTCGACGATCAATTTTTTCATTGAATCAAGATGATTCCCCGTTGCAACCAATTGCTGTTTACGAGCCCTGCCTTGATCCGCCTCTCTGTTACAGGCGGCGACATGGTTCCCATCTTTGAAGGTTCCTGCACAGCGGGAGCTGTGGTTAGCACGATCCCGCTCATAGGCGGCACTGGCTTGATTAAAGTCACCCATTTCAGCATTAAACTTGGCAATTTGTTTCTTGTTTTCCCCGGCGCCCCACTGCAGGTCCTTCCAGCGCTGAGCCAACTTGTCGTCCTCCTTCACGAGGGACTGATGTTCTGCGGTGGTTGCCTTCAACTCCGTGCTAAGAGTTGCCTGCTTTGCCAGTCGATCGGCAGCGCCAGCGTTTGGGGCGGCAAATGTTTGCGTGGAAAAAAGAAATACGATTGTCGCCAATATGATTTTAATGCTCGTCATAACGTTCTCCTGAGAGACAGTTCGGTATGGAACGGTCGGCCTTTCAGTATAGCTTGGGGCGGCCCAACAGCCATTGGGCCGCCCCTCCCCGATCAACCGCGTACCGCGGCCACTGCTGGTGTCGAAGTCCTGGGACGCGGAAGCGTCAGGTTCCAGGCGTAGGTGTCAGCGCTGGCGGTTACCGCGTTCGTGCTCATCTCGGCCGTGGCATGGCCGGCGACGGCTTGGCCGGCGGCCGCGAACAGCATGGCCAGTGACATTACGATATTGCGCAGATTGCTTTTCATGATGGCTCTCCTGTTGATGGGTTAGGTTGTTTCGTTAGTAACTCATGCCGCAGTGAGTGCCCTTGCATGTCACCGGCGGGCACGGGTCCACATGGCAGGCCTGGGCCGACTGCACCCCGGCCAGCATCGTGAACAGCACGGCCACGAGGCTCATCAGGGTCTTGCGTTTGCTGGTCTGAAAACGATTCATGACTTTCTCCTTCGGGTTCATTCGGAATGGCCCATGCCTTCCGATTTCACTGGGATAAACGGGCGGGGGGAGAAAAAAGGGGTTACCCGGAATGGGCCGGGGATGGGGAAAATTGGGGTGCCGCGAAATACCCCCTCCCCCTCGACGGGGGAGGGACGGGGAGGGGGTGACCAGCGGAAACACCGCAAAACCCTGGCCCGTGACCCCGCCTCACGGCGATTCTCACCCTCCCCCTCGCCCCCTCCCGTCAAGGGAGGGGGATTCGATTCTTGCTGGCCGATCGCTTTTCACCCGCTCGGGATTCAATCGAGCAAACAATCGGATGGGGCGGAAAACAATACCCATCTCTCACCCTCGCCCTCTCCCCGAGGGAGAGGGAATTTCACTTATGCGGGAAAAGCTGGATTACTGGCGGGAAAGGGACTGTAAATCCGCCGGAATCACGTAGTCCGGATGCTTCTGGCGCAGGCGGTCGAGGGCCTTGATGGCCTCGTCCCGGCGGCCGTGTTTGACCAGTTCGCGGATACGCACGATCTGCCGTGCGGGGGGTTCGGAACCCAGCAACTGGATATCCGGGGTATCCGTCGCCGGCCCCTTGAGCAACTGAACTGCCACGACCGCCACCAGCACCGAGGCGGCCAGCGCCACGGGCACATAAAACCGCCGGCGACGGCGACGCGCGATCTCGGCGCCCGCCTCGCGCGCGAGCGCAAGCACACGTTCATTGGTTTCCGGCAGTTCGTCTTCCATTTTTCCCTTACCTTGAGAGGACTGCTGTTCCCGGTACAGGCGCCCAAGACCCGATGGGTCCGAGAGATACTGCTTGATCAGGCGCGTGTTGATCTCCTGTTTGCTCATGTCTCTTCACTCAATTCGAGGCGTTGCTGTTCACGCCAGGTTTCCAGTTTGGGCTCCAGATAGCGAATCCGGCTCTTGACCGTCTCGCTACCCACCCCCGTGCGCTCGGCGATCTCCTCACGGGTGTACCCCATCAGATACAACCCGGCCGTTTCATGCTGCTCCGGTGACAACGACTTCAGAAATTTCTCGAAACGTTCGAGCAGCCGTCGCCGGTGCAGGGCATAGGTCGGGTCGTTCGCCGGCTCGGCGCCGGTGTCATTTACGGTGGCGGGGTCGGCCACCTCGTCACCGTCGTCGATGGATTGGTTCCCGACCGCCCGGATATTCTCGCGCCGAAAGGCATCGATGCGGCAATTGTCCGCCACCCGGTGCAGGAAGGTGCGGAAGGTCGCGTCATCGCGCACCTGGTAGGTTCCGTTACGCAAGGCCAGCACCACTTTGGTCCATGCTTCCTGGGCGATGTCTTCCGCCGACTGGCGGTGACGGACCTTGGCGACCAGGTAACGCACCAGCGGCCGGTGATTGCGCCGATGGACCTGCTCGAAGGCGTCGTACTGACCGGTCTTGGCAAAAAGCGCGATCAGGTCTTCGTCCGAGGCGTCCTCTTGCATGCCGCCAATCGTACCATGCCATATCGAATGAACCTCAAGCGTTCAGATGTCGTATAGGCATTAACGAAAAACGAGCGGCAAACGGGGTCGTGCCATGGCAACACGGGCTGTGTCCTGGCACTGCACGCTCAAAGCCAATAGGTAAACGGCGCCCAGAAAAACGGGTGTGCCAGATGGCCTTGGCCGGACCTGCGCAATCGGCGCTTGGCCTCGTGCAGGGCGCGCGGGCCGCTGTCCTTCGATAAACCGTCGTAGAACCAGCCCATCAGATCCGAAGAGGAGACGTCATCCACGGACCACAGGCTCAATACCAGGTCCTGGGCGCCGGCGTATTTGAGGGCGCGCGTCAAACCCATTACCCCTTCGCCGCTGTGGATGCGACCGATCCCCGTTTCGCAGGCACGCAGAACGAACCATCGTGCCTTCAGCGATGTATTGAAAATATCCGCCGCCGTGACCAGTGCACCACGCGGTTCCCGGCCGTCGCTCAGCCAAAACCCGGACAACATGGGTTGGGCTTCATTCAGCTCGCCGTGCGTGGCAACATAGAGCGATCCCGAACGGCGCGCTTCCACCAGGAAGCGTGCCTTGGTGGCGGTGGCCCCGGTTGCGTAGACCCGCGGCGGCGGATCGCGCATGGCCCGCAGTTTCTTCACGTCTCCGGGTGCGCTGGCGAGCAGCGGATTCACAAATGCGGCCATGTCCGGTGCCGGACCGTGCACCGGGCGCGCCTCGACCAGCAGCGAGGCGGAAAGCGCGTACACAATCGGTGGTGCACGATCGATCCAGAATGTGGAGTCGCGCAGTTCATGCTGGAATCGGCTGAAAAACGACGTGCGCGGCTGCACCACCAGTGTTTCGAATGGCAGGTGAAACAGCGGCCCATCCGGTACGATCACGATCCGGCGCGCGCCGGCGAGATGTGCGTCCGCGGGCTTGACCAGCATCTGGTAAAGCCGCCCGGCAAGGTCAATATCGAAGCTGCGCGATGACAGGATGAACGCGCCGCGTTGCGGGTTGTGCTTGATGTCCTCGAACGGCGCCCGGAGACGGGCAATGTCACCGGTAAGCGCCTGCCGCGTGGACGCCAACGGGAGGATCGCCGCAAGTCCCCGGTGATTGACCACAAACAGAAAGCTTTCGTTCGCGCCGATGAAGTATTCGAGCAGTACATCGCCGGGCTTGAGCACCCGTTGACTCACCTCCATCACACCCGTCACCGGTGGTTTTTTCAGCCGCACATAGTCCGGATAACGCCGGGTGAGCGACCGGTAGAATCCGGCCAATTGCTGTTCGGCATCGCGCAGCTCGGCACGCAGGCGATGGATGGCGTCCGCGTGCCGCGCCCGGACAGCCAGCAACTGGCGCAGCCGTTCGATATCCGCCACCCGCCGGCGTTCCTCGGCGATCAGGGCCGGATCCACGCGCGCCGACAACAAGGCGCTCGACCTCGAGATCAGATCGAGCAGCACGCGCGCCCGCGCCGCTTCCGACACCCGAAAGGCCTCCTCGCCGTCGGAGCGGGAACCCTGCTCGCGATAGCGGCGCGTGAGCAGGGAGATCAAGGCCTCGTAGGCCTCCAGGCGCTGGGCGAAGTAGGCGATCTTGTCCTCGTCCGTGGTCAACCGGGCGCGGGTTTCTTCCAGCATCTCGATCGCGCGATAGTAGGCCCGCCGCGCCGCCGCGAGATCGCCGCTGCGTTCGTGCACACGACCCAGGGCGACATGCGTGCTCACGATTTCATCTCGCAATTGCACCGATTCAAACGTCCGAAGCGCGCGTTCCAGGCTCGAACGTGCGGAATCTATTTCACCGCGCGGCAGGTGGATCTTCATCGCCAATCGTTGCAGGGCGTGTCCGAGCGCCTGACGATCGCCAAGGCATTCCCAGATCGGTATGGCTGCGCGCCACTGCGCCTCGGCCTCCGTGTGGCGCCCGGCGGTGGCATGTGTCTCGGCCAGGGCGTGCATGGCCAGACCTATCCATTCCCGATCGCCCATGTCCTGGCCGGTACGCAAGGCCAGGTTAACGGCCCGCATGGCCTCGGTCAGGTGGTGTTGGCGTCGGTCGGTAAACAGGCGTGCGACGTCAAGATGAATCCTGGCGAGCGCGCGCGTGACATACCCCTTACGCCACAGATCCGACTTGTCGTTAAGCTCGGGCCGGGCCAGCACTTCAAGTGCCAACTCTTCTTGCTTCACCGCCTCCTTCAGTGTTCGGAGGGCCTGATCCGCGTTGTTCCGATATTCACTCAGGGCAAGATAGTGGAGCGAAAACCCCAGATGATTGCGCGCCCGGGCCTCGGCACGCGCCCGCTCCGGCCCGTGCGGGAGAGTCTCGGCCATCTGTAAAGCCCGCCGGTGCAACCCGATGGCCTTGTCGTAATCACCCAGCCGGCGGTGGGCGTAGCCGAGATAATCGAGTGCCCGGGCGGTATCCACGGACGTGTTGCGCGGATTGGCCAATGCTTGTTCGTAGGCCTGCATGCCTTCTGCGTACCGCCCACGCGCAATCTCGATATCACCGATCTGAAACCAGGTGTTATTGATGGATTGCCAGTCTTCTTTCTTCGAGAAAAGCGTCAGCGCGCGGCGATAATGGCTCAGTGCCAGATCGTGCTGCTTGCGACGCTCGTGGAAATCGCCGATGTATATCCACGTCTGGCCATGCAAGCGTCGATGGCCCGGCGAAAGAATCAGTGCCTGGTGCAGGAACCGCTCCGCCTCAATGTGGCAGCCGAGGCGAATGGCCGAGCGCCCGGCGATGTGCAATGCCTGAATCCGCTGAACGGTTTCTGGTCTTCCCTGTGCGGCACAGAGTGCCAGGACATAGGACTGCGAATAGTGTCCGCCCTCGAACGCCACCCGCGCGGCCTCCGCGGAGCCGCCCGCCTCTCCACACCTCGCAGACGGTGTGGACGGCAGGGAACATTGTGTTTGCGGACATTCCGGACCCGCCGACCAGGCTGCCGGCACGAACAGCCCCAACACGGCGATGGCGGTGCACATCCGCCAAGTGGATAATCCATTCATCAACCGCCGCGTCATTGCCGATGGGCCTTGGTGCGCCTGTTTGTGGTGACTGACCAGACTCTACGCGATGCAAGACATTCTGCACACACGTACACCTTCGTCGCCCTTGGCCTTACCTCCACCTTTCTCCCGTGGTGGAGAAGGACGTGAAGTACCCCTCGACCAGCGGGGATAGGAGAAAGGGTGATGGCCGATCAGCGGCGGGAACAAACCATGTAGAAATCGCGCAACCCACAAGTCGATACAGCGGCCTGGGTCGCAACCGGTTTCGGGGCCGATGGCGCCGGCTTGAGGACGGGTGTCAGGTCCGGCTTGATCGTCAGCGAAAGCGGATTCTGGGTCTGGTACGGATAGCCCGCCGCGTTCGCGCTGGGAATGGCCGCCAGGAAGGTCATTAGGGCCAGGATGGCATATTTCATGTCTGTCCTCCGATCTCGGGTTCAATGGTTTCGATCAACCACTTGATACCCTTAACGCAGACAATGAGAAAAAAGGGGTTACGCGCCTGGACGTGACGCCTGCGGAAGCCCGTCTCCCGGGCGGAGAAGGCTTTTCAAACTCTGCTCCCACCGGGAAGATCGGCCGATTCCTGATGTCCGGCCCCAAACGGTTCAAACACCTGACAGGAAGATGTAGATCGAAATAGTGAACAGTGAGAGTCCGGCCCAGAACTTCAGGTGTCGGGCCGTCATGCCCGGCCGGAAAAAGAAGATCGTGGGAAAAGTGCCCTCCATCCGCTCAGCCCCATCGAACCAGATGAGCCAGGCACAGAAGACAACGTGAGTAAGTCCGATCAGCATCGATTAACCTTTATCAGCTTTCACACAATCTTCGCCCGGACCTCTACATCTCACACAGCATCAAATTCGCGCCTGCGCTCACCAGGGAAGCACAAACTACGCTACTGCGCTTTCAGCCAGAAGGTCACGGGGCCATCGTTGGTGAGAGAAACCTGCATGTCGGCG
>ERZ1292623.3923-Hain-H51-01um-R1-3923-length-12459-cov-11_pt1 | contig 12459 bp, 12 predicted proteins | sample MGYA00564398_ERZ1292623 | MGnify/ENA primary metagenome ERZ1292623 (study PRJEB36523, sample SAMEA6512633) | groundwater metagenome | collected 2019-01-07 | study: AquaDiva: Metagenomics assemblies of 32 groundwater samples | reverse complement strand
CCCTCAAGCTCCTTAAACGGGCCGTCAACGATGACAATCGCGTCATTCTCCAAGAGATTAATGGTATGTGTCACTTTGTCAGCAGACATTCTGGCAAAGAGCGCTTCCACCTCCGCGATGTCAATAGGCACCGGATAAACCCCCGAGCCGACAAAACCCGTCACTCTCGGGGTATTGCGAACCACATACCAAGAATCATCGGTGACAATCATGTCCACCAAAATGTAGCCCGGATAAATTTTTTCTTCCTCCTCGACTCGTTTGCCTCCCTTAATCTTGATTTTCTTCTCGGTCGGCACGATGACGTTGAAGATTTTATCCCCCATGCCCAAGGACTCAATACGTTGTTTGAGATTGCGCATTACCGCGTTTTCGTACCCAGCATAGGTGTGAACAACGTACCAATTCCTGCCCTCGGAAATTTTTTGTTTAGCCATTTTATGGTGAGTTTATCGAACCAAGGGTTAGTTTAATAAGTTACAGGATGAATTTCTGGAATATCAGAGAGAAAATGTAGTCAAAGAAACCTAGAAAAATAGATGCTAAAACTGAGATGATGATAACAACCACCGTGAAGATGATTGACTGTCGCCGCGTCGGCCAAGAGACATACTGAAGCTCCCCGCGCGTATCTCTGATGTAATTTATTAGTCTGTGCATAATGTTCTGGTTATAAAAAACACCCCCTTGGGCGTCTCTTGATCATACTATAGATAGCCCTCCGACGTCAACCTTAAAATTACCTTATCTCGTAGACTATCTTCGCTCTCGCATCCGTAATTGCTTCGGCTCGAGCTTCATCCAGTATTTTGTCGGGGTCGTCGACGGTAAAGGAAATGTTCGAAAGGCCGGTGGCGCCATTCTCCCCCGCCAAAGCAAGAGCCTCCCCTACATTTTCAGTTTTTCGAACCTTTACAGAAACATTGTGGCTTGCGGTGTAACCATCTTGAACTTTCCTAGAGGGTGGACAGAATACCGATGAACAAATAGTCGACTCGTAAGTATATTTCGGCAAGAGAGAATAGTCAGTTGTATTAATGTCTTTCTCTTCAATGCCTAGTGCCTTAAGCTTAGTTAAGATAATGTCCATCGACTTCGTCACCTGCCCCTGAGCATCGCTTGCTACTTTAGCGTCGGCTGAAACAACAAAGGAAAAAAGCGATATCAGGTGTCGAACTACTATATCACTAATTAATCCTATTTCTCAATGAACGCTTACCCTCGATGAAGACATTAAAAATGAGCACTGTGAAGCTTACAGACAGGAGTCCGAGGGCAACACCTGCCAAGATATCGAGCGTCCAATGTGCCCCGAGGTAAAGTCGAGAGAAAGATATAAGGGCTACACCTAGAATCGAACCCAGAATCAGCAGGGTCTTACTTACATAGGACCTCATCCTGCCGAAGAAAGAATAAGCCAGCATGAAAAAGAAGGCGGTAGCAACCGTGGCGTGCCCAGAAGGGAAACTCCAACCGCTAACAGCAATAAGTTCTGAACCCGGTCGTGCAACTTGGAAAGTATTTTTAAGTACCGTGAGCGAGACTATCGCCACAATTAAGGTCACGATGAAAAGGACAGCGTCATAGTAGCGACTACGCATGACTAGCAAGGCGGCGATAAGAGCAGCTGCAGATGAAAGGATGAATGGGTCACTCAATCTAGTCACAGTCACAAGAATAGTTGTTAAGAAAGGCGTGCGTACACGCACTATCACTTGCTCGATAACAGTGTTGAGGGGTATAAGCTCCGTACCGGAGAGCAGACCTTCAATAATAATCACGAGCACCAGCCCAGAAATCATATAGACCAGAAGGAAGAGAATATTCTTTGCCCAATTTGGAAACATCATGTTCTTAAGCCTAACATAAGGATATTGAGCTCCATAGTGGCTACTCCAACAACTTTGTCCGCACCTCCATAATATAAGTAGACGAGTCCATCACGCACCACCATACCACAAGGGAAAACTACGTTGTTGACTATTCCTTCTTTTTCATACGGCTGTTCTGGTTCCAATATCGGATCAGCTGAGCGTGACAACACGATGGTCGGATCTTTGAGATCCAAGAGAACTGCTCCAACGCGATAGGTGTGGTGGTTTTTCGAAATCGCATGATACAAGAGAACCCAACCCCGTTTGGTCTGGATGGGAGGGGCGGTAATACCAACCTTATCGCTATCCCACATCCCGGGCCTTGGTCCGAAAATGCGGATGCACTTATTGACTGTCTCCTTCTTGAAATCAAGTGATTTAAGAAAGTCAGCGCAAATATCCGTCCCAATGCGATGAAGCACGAGGTACTTGCCTCCGACTTTCTCGGGGAAAATACAGGTATCTTTATCATCGACACCTTTCGGAGTAATAAGCTCTGGTTTCGACCAGTTCCAACGACGCGAGAGGAAATCTTTTTCTCCTATAGAAGTAACAGCTACTCGTGGCGGACCAATACTGTCGAAAGCGGTGTAGCACATGTATAAGTTCTTTTCGATTTTGGTAATACGCGGGTCTTCGCATCCTGAATTGGCCCCTTCTATCTTCTTAGTTTCGAAATCCTCGCGCGGAATATAAACCGGCTCATTAAAACGTTCGGTGATACTTGCTCCGTCAACACTTAGAGCGTAGCCAATAGTAGAAGTGTTGTCATTTGAGAGGGCGCGATAGAGAATATGAACTCCACTTCCAAGGTCAATGGCGGCAGGATTGAATGTCGCTTTTGATTCCCATGGATGGTTCTCAATGGGTGTGATGATGGGGTTTCCCTCTAGACGTTTGAAACGATAGCGCCATCCAATCTTGGCCGAGATAGTCGAGACTAGGTCGTCGATATTAATGCGAGCCGAGCAAGTAGTAGTATCAGAGGCTCCATAATAGATTGTTAAAGTCTCATTTCTAAGAAGCGCACCGGACGGAAAAACAATATTTGAAACATGGCCAGAGAGTTCATAAGGTTCTTCAGGCACCATCAAGGGACCCTTAGTAGACCCTACAATTTTGTGTGGGTCTTTCAAGTCAAGAAGCAGGGCTTCAATGCCAAATTGGGGTCTTAAATTGTCCGACGAGGGAAAATAGTGTTCGATGTACGAATAAATAAGAAGCCAACCATATTTTGTTTTAATCGGTGTTGCCCCAATTTCGACATGGTCATACTCCATGCGACGTGGGTCTACGGCATGCTTGTCAATCTCGCGATGCCACTTCTCCCAGAATATAGGCGACCACAATTCCTCGACACTGTCTGTCTGAACAATAGCCATTTTCGCTGGTGGGCTATCCGTATGAGCGCTGAAAATAGCCGTCACTTTGCCGTTTATCCGTTCCGGGAAAAGAGTCATGGCCTTGGCGTTGAAGGGTGTGACTAGATGCCGTTCCTTTATCGATTTCAGATCGTCTGTTACCGCTACCGCTACTTTAATACCCTCGGCGCGGAAAGGATACTTTGAAAGGGCAGTGTAGAAAATGTAATATCGATTTTCAAAAAAGGTGACCCGCGGATCCTCACAGCCAAATTTTTCCCACTCTTCTTCCGGTGCAATAAACTGCCTGCGTTCCTCGAAGTGTAGGCCGTCTAAACTCTTAGCTATGCCAATAGTAGACATTTGATCTGGCACTCTTAGCGGATCCTTGCTCGATATTGCTCGATATAGGCCATAGATGCTTCGACCTCGCTTCACCGGCGACATATTGAATGTGGCTGATGCTTCCCAATGATGATCTCTCTGGGGCACCAGAATTGGATTCTCCTGTGATCTCTTGACTACAAACATGTGAATCTATACTACCTTGGCAGATTTAACCGAAAAAACAGCGTGTTCATTTTTCATAAGTTTGCCAATGAAGTCGTCTAAATTGGTATAGGCCACGCCGATGTGCTTGTCGCCGCCACCGTAATAGATAAAAAGAGTGCCCTCTTTGACAATTGCTCCGGAAGCATAAATGATACCGGGTTTCCAATCATTCTCGTACCATTCATCGGGCTCAAGCACCGGGTAATTGGAGCGGCGAAGAATCTTGCTAGGGTCATCGAGATCCAAGAGCATGACACCAAGCTTATAGCGGTGGTATTCATCTTCGCTCATAGCGTGATAGAACAGAAGCCAGCCGTAAGAAGTTTTGATAGGTGGCGGCCCAGCGCTCCTGATAAATGTATCCCACGCCTCTGTGTTGCCCCAAGCATGACGACGAGGAGTCGGTTCCTTACAACTTTCAATAAACTTACCCTCAGCAAATGCGCCAAGATCATCTACATACTCAATAGTTACTTTCGGCGCAATATTGTGCAAGATGGCGAATTTCCCATTTATTTTCTCTGGAAAAAGAACCCAGTTTTTGTGTACTTCATTTGGAGGAGAGAGAAAGACAAGGCGACGCCAAGCCCATCGACCTTGTTCCAAATCGTTTTCACTAATAGAAGTTAATCCAACTCTAACAGAGTGCCAGCCATTAAACATATTGAACGTTAAATACACCCGGCCGCCAATTTTGACAGCCCTCGGGTCTTCACATCCACCCCATCCGCCTCCAGAAACATAGAGTTTCGTGTCATACATGAGTCTCGCTGGAGAAGTATATGGATGATGTTTCGCCGACTCAATGACAGACTCGGGCATGTAGACTGGATGAGGATATCGCTTATCAAAGTGAACGCCATCCAAACTTGAGGCATAGCCAATACGAGAAATGCCATCGGAACCCAGAGCACGATAGAAAAGGTGGACACGTCCCCCATGCATAACTGCCCCAGGGTTGAAAACCGCTTCCGATTCCCAATAAGAACCTGATGCTGGACTAATAACGGGATTATGGACAGCTCTGCGGAGGTCTAATGCTCTTGGTTTTTTCTTTTTTGATTTTTGTACCCGCTTTAAAGTTTTGCTCTTTTTTTTGGCAATTTTCTTCTTCGGTGACTTTTTAATTTTTTTCTTAGACGCGACCATATTTGCTTCCCATTATAGCACCGACGGCTTTACTCTAACATCTCAAGCATAACCTTTTTCGCTTCCTCTGGATTTCCAACTGCTCTGCATTCTATCCCCAAGGTTAGAGCTGGTCCATCGTTACCGCCTTTAAACAATTTATCCCCAATATAGAGCATTTTTTCCTTTGAAATACCAGTTCGCTCTATGAGCTTGTTAAGTCCATACGCCTTATCTATACCGGCCTTCGTAATCTCTATAGAAGTAGTTCCGCCAATGTGCATTGAGAAACCCGGCAGGGCACGCCTGAGCACCTCTATCATCCGCTCGCGTTTCTTATTATCGGGATCCCATTTTTCCTTAAGTTCGATGGGTGCTTCTTGTCCTAAGGCGGAGAAATTAAGTTGAGCTCCTCGGTCTTCTACCAGTTCCCCGTAGATTTTATCGGGATTTTCAAGCCCCGATTTTTCAAAAATATTTTCAAAGGCTGTCTTGATACTCTCCCCTTCCTCTCGGGAGAGCACCGCGTCATGCTGGCACTGCCAACCATCGCGATAGTTGCAAAAGACGGTACCGTCTACCGGCAACAGATAGAGCTTTTCCATTTTCTCCGGTTGACATACCAGGGGGCCGAGAATCTGCCACTGGAATTGCTCATAGCCAGCGCCGGAGATAATCGCTACCTTGTATCGCCCGAGAAGCCGACAGAGAAGTTCCGCCATCTCACTGTCGAGTGGCAATTTGCTGCGCGTGAGTGTCCCGTCAATATCAAAAGCAATTAAATCGAAATTTTTTTCAACTATTTCTTTCATAAATTATGATTAAATTTTCTTTCTTTTAAGCATGACTGCATTGATAGCTACAATCACCGTACTTACCGACATAAGTACCGCTGCAACAGCCGGATCCAGTAATATACCCTTGAAGGCCAGTACGCCCGCGGCAAGAGGCAGCGCGACGATATTGTAGCCAGCTGCCCACCAAAGATTTTGAATCATCTTGGAGTACGTCAGCTTAGACAATTTGATAATTTTTACAATATCTCTCGGATCGTTTCTGATAAGAATAATGCCGGCCGATTCAATGGCGACATTGGTACCCGCACCTATGGCAATACCCAAATCTGCTTGCGTAAGAGCGGGGGCATCATTTATTCCATCCCCAACCATGGCAACTTTCATATTGCGCTTTTGAAGGTCAATTATTTTCTCTGATTTCTCGTGAGGCAATACTCTGGCAAAGTATTCGTCTATTACAAGCTCTTCGCTCACCCATTTTGCCACATCCAAGGAGTCGCCGGTAATCATTGCCGTACGTACCCCCATTTCTTTAAGCATCTCAATTGCTTCCCGAGATTCCTCTCGGATAACATCGGCAAGGGCGATCGCACCCAAAAGCGCACCTTCCTTGAGCACAAAGATGATTGTTTGTCCTTTTCTACCCCCGTCTTGAACTTGCTTGGAAAACTCATCGGGTATATTGATTCCTATATTTTCAAGAAGCGCCGGACCCCCCACCATTACTTCCTTATCTTCCACCAAAGCTTTTACGCCTTTACCTTTCAACGCTTCAAATTTCTTTGGATCTTTCAAAGACAATCCTCTCTCTCTTGCTTTAGTGACCACCGCTTTTGCGATTGGGTGTTCAGACAAAGCATCGAGAGAAGCTGCTAACGTTAGAACTTCATCTGTCGTATGTCCTTTTACGTTCCATATATCTACGACTCCAAATTCACCCTTTGTTAAAGTTCCTGTTTTATCAAATAACACAGTATCAATCGTCCGAGCTGCCTCCAAAGCCAATCTTTGTTTTACCAGAATGCCATTCTGCGCCGCCTTGGTCGTAGAAATAGAGGCAACCAAAGGCACGGCCAACCCCAAAGCATGCGGACAAGCAATTACCAGCACCGCCACGAGCCGAGCTACCGCGAAACCAACCTCGGCACCAGCTAGAAGCCAGGAAACTAATGTGATAATACCTCCCGCCACAGCCACAATGGTCAAGTAGAAAGCGGCACGGTCAGAGAGTACCTGTAGCCTTGATTTTGAAGCCTGCGCTTCGGCAACCAGACGCATTACGCCAGCCAGAAATGTTTTCTCTCCGATATTTGTGACGCTAATTTTAAGTGCTCCGTCGCCGTTTATTGTCCCGGCAATAACCGGGTCACCTTCTATCTTGGAAACGGGCTTCGATTCTCCCGTAATCATAGATTCATTCAGATGAGATTCCCCTTCTATAATTTTCCCATCAGCAGGAATCTTAGCTCCTGGCCGTACGAGAACCACATCATTCTCCCTAAGTAGAGAGAGAGCAACAGTCTCCGTTTCCCCATTACGAATAACTTCTGCGGTGTCAGGAAGTAATTTAGATAGCTCTTTAAGAGCGCCTTGGGCCCCACTTACCGCCCGCATTTCGAGCCAATGACCAAGAAGCATAATGGTAATAAGAGTGGTCAGTTCCCAAAACAAAGCTTCCGCGCCACTAAACACGGCATACACGCTCCAGATATACGCGGCTGAAATGGCAATGCCGATAAGCGTCATCATGCCGGGCATTCGCCCTTGGATTTCCCTCCGCGCTCCGGCAAGGAATATCCAGCCACCGTAGAAAAATACTATCGAACCGAGTACCAAAGGCATGTATGTTAATCCGGGGAAATCCGGTAGAGACCATTTAAAGATTGACTTCAGAACATCAGCATAGATTACGACAGGAATGGTGAGAACTAAGCTGACCCAAAATTTTTTGAGGAACATTTTAGTGCTGTGACCAGCGTGTTTGCCTGCACTGAGCGAAGTCGAAGTGTCATGCGCACCGTGTTCCATATCACTTTTTTTCTTTTTGGCGGGAACAAGATTCATGCCGCATTCAGGGCACATACCCGCTCTATCTCGTCTGATTTCTGGATGCATAGGACAGGCGTAAATAGATATTATAATGATTTTATTCATGACCTTTTCTGAACTGGATGATTTTTTTGCTGATAAATACAATGCCAAATATATTAAAAGCAAGACCGACCCAAAAAATCTTAATTTGGTATTGGGCGATAAACGTATGATTTGCCGTTATATGTGTATGTGATTTGACTCGTTGCCTGCATACCACATACCGGATCGCTTGAGGATTCTTGTGCCGATTCCCTTTTTATTTTCTTGAAGAATAAACTAAACATAGTATTTTCTGTAGGCTATTTCCGAACCTAAGACACATTTCCAGCCATACTTTTTTAATGATAGTTGTTCCATATAATTTTTATTTATTTGATAAGTATACACCCTTTATATACCGCACCCGCCTTGCTGTTTGGGAGACGGAGCAGGAGTTGGCGTCCCGGTATCAACCCCGCATCCGCCCCCACTCTGCGAACTATTTGGTACAGTAACCTGTGATGCTATTCTGGCATATCCCTGCGCGCTTGAATAAGCACTGCTAAGCATTTCTTGCGGGTTCACATCTTTCCATTCAACACCCTTATTTTTCATATAGGTTGCTATGGTGAGATAAGTGTCTGGGAACCAGTAGGAATTTACGGCTAGTGCTGTTTTCCACATATCCTGCTCGTTCACTCCCTGCGAGGCCATGAGTTCAAGAAGTCCGAGCATGGCCATGCCATGATTGCAATCAGGGAAATGTGTCGAATTGCCGCAGCATGGTCGATATATTCCTTTAGACACTTTCTCTACTAGCGCTTGTTGAGTGGGCGTCAAAGTGAAGAATGCGTGTTTGCTGTAATGGTTCATCGGGTCTCCTTCGGCGATAGTCCATCCTGCAGTTGAAGCAAAATTTTTGGCTCCGCCATAGCGCGGGTTAACCATTTCACCGGAATCCAAGATGGGATTTTTACTTGCCAGTCCAAGTGCCCAAAATAGATTTAAGAGATATCCTGCATTTTCTTTTGTGATTTTTAGTTTGCCGCCATTTTGTCCAAGAAGAAGATTTTTATATTCGTCGCTAAAAGCTTCTCTCTGGTTATAGATAGCTTTAAATTTATCGGCGTCAATCGCGCCGGTACTAACAAGTTTTGATCCAAGGTCACCCCAAGTCGCCGGCAAAATAACGCCGGTTTCCGGAAGTACAACTTTTTCAAGGGCAGATATTTGTCTGGTATTTTTTTGAGTCTGACCGCCAGAAGAATCAGCTTGTGTTGGAGCAAGACGATCCTTATACAACACCGCCCCGGCGATGAATATGCCCGCTATGACTACCGCCATTGGAAGCATGTACGGGCTGACAGGTTTGTTTTCCATATTTTCGTTTTCCATGTTTTTATTTTTAGCAACATTGCTTCATCTGCTCTTCAAGTTCGTGTACGCGCTCTTCACTACCATTATTGTCGCTATGAACAAAGAGCTTATAAGCAATGATGAGTAATACGATTAATTCAATAAAGATTGTAATTTTAGTGAGATTAGTAATCAATACAAATGCAGATGGCATACCGATTGCAATAGTTGTAATTTTCCATCGGAGCGAGCGACGTTGATAAGCGATACCTACAATACTGCCACCCATGAGAAGTGCTATAGGAAACTGCAAGACTTCAAATGGCAGAATATGCCATGCAACAAGTGCGCTCATAACAAACCAGAGGCCGCTTATTGTTACGCAGATCCAACAGATTTTGAAGTGAGTAGTCATAGATTAATGGATTAGATGAACAAGACGAGAATTCCGATAACAATCATGGCAATGCCGGCCCATAGTCTCACACTTTGGATCCTGGTTCTTTTCCATTCTTGCATTTTGTCTACAACCAGCTTATCCGAGGTAATACAAAGAACAGTTGCGAGAGGTACTATCAGAATGAGATTGTAGAGGAATAGATACCAAAAGCCAGAGAGATATGTTACTTGATCTTTCAAGAGTCCAATCACCATTAAGTACGGACCACCCATGCAAGGGAATTGACACAAGCCCACCAGAAGCCCCAGGCCGAACGCGGCTGGTAGCGAGACTTTTTCCATGAGCTCGCTCATCCATTTATGGGAAACGCTTGGAAGTTTGAGTTTAATGGGGAAATTCGGGAAAAATCTGTTAAGGAGGTTCAGGACACCGAAGGTGATTAAGAGGCCTGCTCCAAGCTTGCCCATGAAGTGGGGCGTATTGAAGATGTGCAAGGCTCTGAGAATTCCCAGACCAATCAAGAGGTACGCAGTAAATATGCCTGCTATGTAGGTCCCGCCTATTTGGATAATTTTTTTCCGGGTTATCTGCAGACCAAAGAGAAAAGCAATCGTAATGAGGAGAATGGAGAATGAGCACGGATGTACGCTGTCGAGAATTGCTGCTATAAGCACAAGCGGTAGAAGCCAACTGCCTTGGCCACTTACATTCCACAAAAGCTCTGACGCTAGGCTACTTTGCTTCAAGAGAGCGATGCCCGCCACAGCTACAGCGATAATCAAGATGAAAATTATTACTCTTTTCATACCTTACGGCGTAACCACGGCTTTAATCTGGAACTCGAGTACACGTCCCAGACCATCTTCCAATGTAACTACTCTATTAATTATTCCTACGCCGGCTGGCCCGTGAGCATTGGGGTCAAAAACTACCCTGACCTTTCTTGATTCGCCAGGCTTAATAATTTCATTGGCCTTTGGTACGGCTCCGCCATGTCCTATCATGCCGAAAGGCCCTTTTTCTTCATCACCAGCTACGGTTTCCAAATAAACTACGGTGCACATGCACGAGGTGGTAATTCTTTCGAGAGTTATGTCTTGACTATCCGCATTACTTATCTCGAAAGTTTTCTCCACCTTGCCTTGAGCCATACTGATTTTGCCAAAATCATATGAAGTTTCCAAAGCTTCTAGAGCATTTACAGAATAACTTGAATTTGGATTTGCCGAAACTGATTCTTGGGCTGGGCGACCCCACCACAACAGTCCCACAATTATGAGAATTATGATGAGAACACTAATAATTATTTTATTTGCCATTGAATTTAGTAAATTGATAACGCGAACAACAACCTTAAGCAGGAACGGAGGCGACGCGAAAAAAGCTTACGCTTAATGCGTGCTGGTGCTACGAAGCTGGGCTAAGTTCAAATAGAGAAAGCCACGAGATAATTTTTTGTTTGCTAGAGAGAGCAAGGAGTATCATGCCCCGTAAATGCCATCGCAAAAATTTAAGTTTTGGAAATAGTAAATTTTTATAGAATAGAAATATTGAAACCGAAATAAGAAGCAGGGTCGCGAGCAATAAAAGCCAATTTGAGCCCGACGAAACTGCTGTCGTCGCAAGTGTTTGCAGAGCAGAGATATGATGCAAGGTCATACCTATAATACTCGTTGGGCACACTGTTATATTCATGGCAGAAGCAACGCAATTACTGTTGGGACTATCCATGCCATGATCAAAAATTACAAAGCCGAAAATGCCTGTTCCGATAAAACTCATTATTAACAATAGTGACACGAGATATTTCATAAGGTTACGAAATTAGCATATACCCCTAGGCCCTATTGGTCAAATTAAGCGACATTGATCACTTAATCGAAATTAAGTTCGATTTGGTCCTTGTCGCGCATGACATAATCGCCAAACTCTGTATTTTCTTTTCCATTGACTGCCATTTTCATATTCGTTCCGAATCCATTCATGTCTTTGCCCCAGTTACGAAAAAAGTTGCCGAGTTTTACATCATCTTTAGTTACACGCCCGCTGAATTCGAGATGGAGGAGCGGCAAGTCTTCGTGGGTATGCATAGGTTGGTGTACCGCGCCTAAACCAATATTTTGTGGAATATTTTGTTTTTCTCCTTTAATGTAAATCTCAAGTTGTGGATGCCAGTGTATGCCATTAGTGGCAATAATATTTGGGTCATTTGATTCGAGTGATTTAGACCACCACACTCCTCCTACAAGAAGAAAAACGGCAGCTCCACCGATGATAAGTGTTTGTTTCATAATTATTAAGATTAAAGTATAGCAAAACGGTCAAATCAGGGCGACTAGAGAGAATCGAACTCTCGCGACCAGCTCCACAAGCTGGGGTTCTACCACTAAACTATAGCCGCCATTAAAGCTATTATAGCTCGAGTTAATACACTTGTGCTCGGGAGAGGACTTGCACCTCCACGCCTTGCGGCATACGCACCTCAAGCGTACATGTTTACTAATTACATCACCCGAGCATTGTCGTTAATATTACTTCGCTTCTGCTTCCAAAACCACCTCTTCAATTTCTCTCGCCATTCGGATATTTCTCATTTGACGGCTGATTTCTTTGGCCGCTTTTTCTCGGATGTGGTAGAGCTTGGCACGACGAACTTTCGAACGCTTAATCACTTCAATTTTATCTATCACGGGAGAATAGAGTGGGAAAATCTTTTCCACGCCCACACCGGAAGAAACATTCCTGACAGTGAAAGTGGCACCCGCTTCCCTGCCGTGTTTGCGCGCAAGCACCAAACCTTCAAAGGCCTGCAAGCGGGTTTTGCCCTTCTCGACAATTTTCTGCCAGACGCGCACGGTATCCCCCGACCGCAGGTCGAGCTTTTGCCTCTCTTCGATATTTACCGGACTGATTACTCT
>ERZ1292623.3921-Hain-H51-01um-R1-3921-length-12464-cov-22_pt1 | contig 12464 bp, 16 predicted proteins | sample MGYA00564398_ERZ1292623 | MGnify/ENA primary metagenome ERZ1292623 (study PRJEB36523, sample SAMEA6512633) | groundwater metagenome | collected 2019-01-07 | study: AquaDiva: Metagenomics assemblies of 32 groundwater samples | reverse complement strand
AAGCCGCCATCGCATAGTGGTATTGCAACTGGCTTGAGACCAGTGCCCTTTGGGCTCCCCGGTTCGATTCCGGGTGGCGGCGTTTTTTGCACATTGAATGAAATGAAATGTGCCTTGCAAAATAAAAAATGCCGACAACCGGAGAGGGTGGCGGCGTTTCTTTTATCATCTCCTTCTAAATTCATAAATATATAATTCTTCAAAAGGAATTTTCTTTTTTGCTAAAAGATTATAATTGTAATTTAAGGATTTTGCTTTATTTAAAATTATTTTTGGTTTAGATAAAGATGAAAATAATAAAAGTATAGAAGATTTGGGTTTTAAAAAATTTACGGCTTGTTCTAAAAATTTGTTTATTAATTCATATCCTTTTTTCCCTCCAGTTGTTTGTAATTTAGAATCTAATGGTTCTCTTGAATCTTCTGGTAAATAAGGAGGATTAAATATAATTAAATCAAATTTATCATTTTTTATTTTCTTAAAAAGATCTGATTTTATAACTTTTATATTATTTTTTAATAAATATTTTATAGAAATATCATCAACATCAACAGCCAATATATTATCAAAATCTAGATTTTTGCAAGTGTAAGCTTGAATTCCAGAACCAGAACCCATATCTAAAATTTTTATTTTCTTACTTTTATTTTTTAAGAATTTTATTAAAGTTTCTTTTAAAAGATAAGAATCGTCAGATGGTTCATAAATCATTTTATCCAGATAAATATAATAAGATATCATCTCTGAAAAATATAGTTAATGCTAATAATCCAATTAAAAATAACAAAATAATAACTAAGATAATTTCTTTTTTATATGATTTATTTTCTGTTTGTGTTTGTTCTTGATTTAATGCTGTATTTTGATTATTTTTATTTGTATCTAGTTTTTGGAAATTGTTTATTTTTTGAGAATCATTTGTTTTTTGAAGATTATTAGATTTATCTACTTGATTTGTATTTTTTATTAAAAGCTCCTCTGGTTTTGATTCCAAGTTAGTAATTACTCCACCTTGAACAAATTTAGAAGCTTCATAAACTTGAGAAGAATTATAGCCAGAATTTATTAAAATTTGAACAGCAGTTTGTAAAGATTCCCCTCTAACAACTGCATTATTTAAACTAGTTACTATATCTTCATTTACCATATCTAAGAAAATTTATCATCTCTTTATTTATTTTAAAAAGTTTATATTGTTTAAATAATTATCTAACTAGATTATTATCTGTTCGTGATTGCTAGTTAAATGCAAGAATTTTGGCTTGTAGCCTAATTCTTTTCCCAGTTCTATTAATGGCTCTGTTTTTTCATGAGGACCATGAGCTGGAATTATATGTTCTGGATTCACTAAATTTATAAAATCTCTTATATCTTCTCTTCCAGCATGACCAGAAACATGAACATTATTAAAAATTCTAACCCCTCTTTTTTTAAGTCTAGAGTCTAGTAAATTTCTGTTTTCTATCGTAATAGCAGTAGGAATTACTGAAGAAGAAAATATTATATGATCATTTTTATCTAAATGATAATCTAATTTATTTTTTGCTATTCTATCTAAAATACTTCCTGGTTCACCTTGATGTCCAGTACAAACTATCATATATTCTGTTCTATTTCTAGATATTTGTTTTAATTTTCTTTCCAATTGTTTTCTAAATGTAACTATCTCTATATCTTTTATAAAAGGACAACTATTAACTTTTACTGCAGCATGAGTATATTTTGCTAAACTTCTTCCCATAAAAATTACTTTTCTATTTAACTTTCTCCCAAATTCTGTAATTGATTTTAATCTTGCTATATGAGAAGAAAATGTAGTTACAATTAAACCATTGTTTCTGTTATCTGTAGAAATCAAAACATCTTCTAACATAGTTCTAGCTACTTTTTCACTTGCAGTTTTTCTTTCATCACAGGCATATAAAGAATCACAAATTAATAATTTAACTCCTTCTTTGGATATTTCTTTTATTTTTTCATAATTTGGTTTCTGTCCTAAAATAGGATTATTATCTAGTTTAAAATCATTTGAGTATAATATAATTCCATCCGGAGTATGAATAGCTACTAAAGAAGATTGTATAGTTGAATGAGTTATATTAATAAAATCTACTTTATATTTTTTATTTTTTCCATTTACATAATAATGATTATTGGGTTGTATCGAAATTAGTCTGTTTTTTAGATTTATCTTTTCATCATTTAATAAAGTTTTAATAACTTCTATAGTAAAAGGTGTAGAGATTATATCTGCATTATATCTATTAGCTATATAAGGAATTGCTCCTATATGATCGAGGTGAGCATGACTTGGAATAATTGCTCTGACTTTTTCTCTAAGTCCTAATCTGTCTAAAATAAGATCGTCTGGTATTGCTCCTATTGCTCTAAATTTTTTTTCTGAATAAACTCTTTCAGAATCTTCCAATGCCGCAATTGCTGGAAGATAAAATCCTCCATCCAATATAATAGCATCTTCACCCAAATCTATCAGAGTCATATTTTTTCCAACTTCATTAAATCCGCCTATTGGTATAACTCTTATCATACAACACCTTTTTTAATAAAAGATTTAGTTAGTTTAAATATATTTGTCATTCTAAAGGTAAATAATTTTTTTTATGGATTTTCTCACTTTTCATTGTGAAATAATTATCTATTTGAAAATTAGATCTTATATCATTTATTACTTCTATATCTTTAATATATTCAACATAAATTGCAGCCTGATATTCTCCAATAATTTTTATAAATTTTAGAATGTTTTTATTATTTTTAGCATATGCTGTAAATTTATCTAGCTCTCTTATACCTTCGCTTGAGAATTTAAGAAATATAATCTGTCTATTAATCCCCAATTTATTATGATCTAAAATAGTTGAATATCCTTTGATTATATATTTTCTTTCTAAATCTTTTTTTATTCTTACAATAGATTTTACGTGAGTTTTTAAAGATTCTGCCATGTCAATTAATTTTTTATCTGGATTTTTTATTAATTCTATTAAAACTGAATATTCCTTTTTGGATAATTCTCTCAATAGTCTATCTCCAGATAATATAATATCCAGATTATTGAATTTTTTTGAAAGATAATTTCTATGATATTCGTGACTCACAATAATGGGGAATACGAACTTGGCTTTTAATTTTGTGAAAAATTTATATATTATATCAGAATGAATTTTATTAAAAGCTGATAAATTTTTTGTAGCATATTCTACTAATAAATCTGTACCTTCTTTTCCTTCTTCTATTGAAATAATCTCCGAAATTTCCAATAGTTCATCCAAAATATCTTTTTTTACATTTGGATTTAGAAAATTAAAACCTACTATTACATTTATGTATCCTAATTTTACAGAATCTACTATTGTTGTATTTCCTATTATAAATTTCTTCTTTTTTAGACTTTTTAAAAGATAAGATGAAGATTGCTGGCTAGTTCCTATTATTTTTCCCAATTCTTTTGTAGTTATTCTAGAATTTCTCGAATATTCAAATATTATATTTTTAATTTTAGTCTTCATATTTTGTTATAAATGCTTCTTTAGATTTAAATTTTTCCATTTCTACAAAAATTATTACCAATTATTTTAATTAGTTTTCTGCATTAGTATATTTATGTTAAACAATATAGATGTTTATGTTTTAAAACCTACAGAAGATGGAAAATTAACTATTGATAGATCTGATCCTTTTAATGTAAATTATAATTATGGTGTAGAAAATGTACTTATATTTTCTCCTTATCATTTTAATGCAGAAGATATATCTAGAAAAGTGAAATATTTTATACAAAATCTGCCTTCTGATAAATCTTATAAAGTTATTGTTGATAGTAGAGATAGTCCAGAAATTTCAGACTATAAAAAATCTCATATAAATTTTATTGTTAATGCTCATAAAGATCCAGAAAGAAAATTTGAATTTGATTCTAAAAAAAGATTTAGAGATGTTAAATATATGGGATTAATAGAATTAGAGAAAAAATCTTATGAAGATATTGTTCTTATGTTTCCCATTATAAAAAGAAGAAATTTGGAAGAAATTACTCTGAATGAAACTTGTTAAATCTAAATCTAAAAATCAAAAAAAATTCCCATTTGAAAGAAAAATCGCTACCTCAGCCTGTAAATGCAGAGGTTTGATAAGCGATTTTTCTTGGATTTTTTCTGATATTTAAATAACTTTTTATATACCATTTATTTATAATATAAATGAGAAAAGAAGTGTGTTTTTTATTAATAATATTTTTATCAATAAATTTGGTAGTTAGCCAGAATTATGCTCCTGGGGAATTAATTGTAAAATATAAAGATAATGTTGTTGGACTAAAAAAATTAATTGTAAATAATAAATTAACTAATTATGATATTATATCTTTAGAAGAAGATAAAATAGTTGACGGAATTGAGTTATATAATTTAAAATTTAATGAGAATATTGATGTTTTTGAGATGGCTAAAAAGTATGAAAGTTTTAAAGAAGTAGAATATGCTGAACCAAATTTTATTATGGAAAATTTTTTCATCCCCAATGACTCTATTTATAATTCACTTTATTGGACAAAAAGTGTAAATGCTGAAAATGCTTGGGATTTAACTATTGGAAATAAAAATATTAGAATTGGGATATTAGATACTGGAGTGGATTGGAATCATCCGGATTTATATGATAATATATTAAATGGAAGTGATTCATGTAGTCCAGATTTAGATTTAGATAATAACGGATATAAAGGGGATTGTAGAGGATATGATTTTGTCGATATAAATGTTACTAATTATATTAATGAGGGATATGCTTTAATTGATGGAGAAGATTATAATGTTAGTGATAATGATCCTATGGACTTTGAGGGGCATGGTACTCATGTTGCAGGAATTTCTGGAGCTGTTGGCAATAATAATTTAGGTGTTGTTGGTAGTTGTTGGAATTGTAGTATAATTCCTATTAGAGCTGGTTTTAGTATAACTTCTCAATCAGGAAATAAAATAGGAAGTTTAGAAGTAGATGATGTTATATCTGCAATTTACTATGCTGCAGATAATAATATAAGTATTTTATCAATGAGTTTTGGAGGCGGTGATTCAAGCAGTGTCAAGGATGCAATAAAATATGCTTATAATAAAGGAGTCATTTTAGTTGCAAGTGCCGGAAATTCTGGAGCAAATGATAAACAATATCCATGTGGATATGATGAAGTGATTTGTGTAGGTGCTTTAAATTCAGATGATAGTCCTGCTAGTTATTCTAATTATGGAGATTGGATAGATTTAACTGCACCTGGAACAGGAATCTTAAGTACAGGATTTGATGATAGTTATATTTCTTTAAGCGGAACTTCTATGTCTGCTCCGATGGTTTCTGGGATGATTGGATTAATAAAAAGTTTATATGAAGAAAATCAAACTGAAATATTGAAAGCTTTAAAAGATACTGGGAAAACCATAAATTTTTCTGGAAATTTAATTAATAAAACAGATGTTTATTATGCTATTTTATCTTTTGATAATATTAATCCGATAGTAAATCTTGTTAGCCCTGAAAATCAAAGTTTGAATTCGAGTTTAAATCAGAATTTTATATGCAATGCGAGTGATGATTTACAATTACAAAATATTAGTCTTAAAATATGGAATTCCAGTAGTTTGTTTTATAATGAATCAAGAAATATTTCTGGAAATTATAATTCAACTAGTTTCTCCGTAAATTTAGAAAACAATTCTTATGAATGGAATTGTTTAGTTTATGATGCAAATAATAATAAAGCTTATGCTTCAGAAAATTTCTCTTTTTCAACAATAGTTATTAAAGATGAAGTAACACTAAATTTTCCTGAAAACAATTCTTATACAAATCTAAGCACTAATTATTTTAGCTGCAGCATAAAAACTGGAAGTAAAGAAATAAATAATCTAAGTTTTATTATAACTAATTCTAGTAATATAATTTATCAAGAAACAAAGGATTTGACTGGTTTTTACAATTCTAGTAATTTTAGCTATGACTTTTCTGATGACGGAATTTATTATTGGAATTGTAATGGTTATACTGAAACTAAATTTTCTTCTAATAATTTTACAATAAATTATGATTCTAAAAATCCTGTTGTTACATTATTAAGTCCAGAAAATGATAAAATTTATGAAAATAAAGAAGTGGAATTTATTTTTAATGTAAGTGAATATAGTAATTGCTTGTTAAATGTTAATGATAAATTAGAATCTGAACTAAATAATATATTAGATGGAAGTTTTAAAAAAGAATTTGAGCCAGGAGATTATAATTGGAAAATAATTTGTGAAGATTATGCAAAAAATAATGCTGAATCAGAAACAAGAAATTTTATTGTAAGTATTATTACTGGAGGTAGTAGTGCAGGTAGTGGAGGAGAAAGTGGAAGTTCTGGAAGTACGGGGGGAAGTGGGGGTGGAGGAGGAGGCGGAAGCAGTACTGGCAGTGCTATTAGTGGATCTACAGTAAGTAATTCTGATAATTCAAATCAAGAAAATATAAATGAAATTATAGAAGAAAATTTAGAAGATATTAGCAACAATAATGAAAAAAGTGATATAACTGGACTTAGTGTAGATAAATTAGATTTTAATTTAAACAGTTTAGATAAATATAAAAATAGAATATATATTGTTGTCGTATTAATATTGATAATATTAATATTTTTATTCTACCTTGATTTAAAATATGAACAAAAAATATCTAAAGAAATAGAATTATTGGAGAAAGAATGAAATCGCTTAAGCCATCTCATAGAGATAAAATAAGATATCTTTTAGTTAAAGGAAAAGATGCAAATAAAGATAATATAGAAAAAACTATTTTAGAGTTTTTAGGAATATTAGGATATGCTAATGCCGGAGTAAATTTTATTAAAAAAAATAAAGATAGTCTAATAGTTACTGTTAATAGAAAATCTTTAGATAAAATTAGAACTAGTTTTTTGTTAAGTGAAAAAGATATTAATATAGCAATAGTTAGTGGAAGTATTAAAAATTTGAAATCCAGAAAGATTTAAAAAGTTAAAATTGTTTAATTTTTTGTCTAGAGTGTGTTTTAATCCGTTTCCAAAGATAAGTTTTTGATTATTTTCTTTGGTATGGATAAATTAATAAATGTAAAAAAATTATAAAATAAGAAAATGGAAATTCCAGATATGCAACATCAAGTGATGGGTTATGATAGAAGTGCAACGATGTTCTCTCCAGATGGGCATATTTTACAAGTAGAATATGCTGAGAAAACAGTTAGATTAGGAACTGCAAGTATAGGAATAAGATGCGAAAATGGAGTTGTTATTGTTTCAGATAAAGGAGAAAAAGATAGTTTAATAATTTCTGATTCGGCGGATAAAATTTATGAAATAGATGAACATATAATGTCGAGTGCTGCTGGAATATTGAGCGATGCTAGACTTTTAGTTAATCATGTTAGAATAGTTGCACAACAACATAGAGTAACTTATGATAATCCTATAGATATTGAATCTATAATAAGAGAAATTTCTGATATAATGCAACAATATACTCAGCATCCTGGAATAAGACCTTTTGGAGTTTCATTATTAATTGCAGGTATAAGCGATGGAAAACCAAAATTATATACAAGTGAAATAACTGGAAATTATTATGAATATAATGCTATATCAATAGGAAAAAATGATGACAAAATTAAAGAAATTTTAAGGAAAGAATATAAAACAAATATGAAAACTGATGAAGCTGTCAAATTAGCCTTGAATATATTTAAAAATGTTTTAGGAGATAAATTTGATGTTAATAGATTTAATGTTGGAGTTATTAATACTGATAATAATAAATTAAAAAAATTAACAGTTGAAGAAATTAAGAAATTTTTATAGAATGGCAGAGAATATTGATTTGATAAAATTTTCAGGAGATAGAACAAAGAAATCGTTATCAGAATTAACAAATTATAATTTTAATGAATAATATGACAGACATAATAGCTAGGTTAAGAATTGGTAGATTAATTTTTGAAACGGTAGTTGATCTTGAATCTGCTATGAAATTGAGAAGAGGAGAAAAAGTTGATATAAATCAAGTAATAAGAGATAATGCTATATACACAGATCAAAAAAAAGGTATGAAAGCTGGGCATGGAGAATTAGAACAATCGTTTGGAACAATTTTATTTGAAAAGATTGTAGAACAAATTGTTAAAAAAGGTATGATAGAAGTTACTCAAGATTTTAGAGATGAAGCTTTAGAAAATAGAAAAAAACAAATAATTGATTTTTTAATTAAAAATGCTATGGATTCTCAATCTGGTAGACCTTTTACTTCTCAAATTATAGAGAGTGCTTTAAAGGAAGCGGGAATTAAAATAGAAAATAAAAATGTTGAAAGCCAGATAATTGGGATAATTGATAAATTAAGAAATATAATACCTATTAAAGTACAAACAAAAAGATTAAAAATAGACATTCCATCAAATTATACAGGTAAAGTTTATGGATTGATACAGGAATATAAAGAAAAAGAAGAATGGCTTAGCAATGGAGATTTGCAGGTTGTTTTAAATATCCCCGTCGGAATTCAGATGGAATTTTACGATAAATTAAATGGTATAACACATGGAAGTGCAATTAGTCAGGAGATAAAATAATGAGTTTGTTTATTACGAGAGATATTAATGAAAGATTTTATGGATTTCCAGTAAATAATATTCTACTTGGAGAATATTTTATGATTCAGAATTGTGGGCCTACTAGTAGAAGTAAAACTGAAATAAAATTAGAGATTGTTGCTCCAAAGGATATAATTATTCTAAGAGAAGAACATTTGAGAGAATATGGAGGATTAGAAGGAACACTTAGGGCTGCGTACAATGGAAGTTTAAATAAATCTAGAGAAATTAATAGTAGGATATAATGTTAGTTTTATCAAGGCTTAGAGATGAAAGTATAATAATTGGAGATAATATTGTTGTAACCGTAATAGATATTAGAGGAGATAAAGTTAGATTAGGCATTCAAGCTCCTATTGAGATTCCTGTTCATAGGCAGGAAGTTTACGAAGCTATTCAAAGAGAAATCATGAGAAATAAAAATGATTCACTTGAAAAAAAAGCAAGTGGTTCTGGAGGAGAAATTATAAAACCTCAATATTTTAAAGTTCCTATAATCACGAATAATTACGATGTTATAAATATGGGAAGATATGGGGAGTATGTTGATTATTTAATTTAATATGGAAGAAGAAAGATTAGAAGAAATTAGTGATAATAACTTTGATGAAAAAACTGATAGAAAATTAGTTATTCCTGGAGAAATTATTGTTAGTGGAGAGGATTATCTGCCTGGAGATTTTACTAAAAAAGAATTAAATAATATTGTTGCTAATAGATATGGATTAGCTGAAATTAGAGGAAGAGTAGTTAAAATAATTCCTGTAAGCGGAGTTTTTGAACCGAGAAGAGGAAATAATGTAATTGGAATAGTAAGTGATATTAATTTTAGTGGATGGAGGATGGATATAGGAGGACCTTGGGGAGCATTCTTGCCATTAAGTGAATATCCAAAATTTATTAATAGAAATAATATAGAAGAAATTGCAAATATAGGAGATGTTTTTAGTTTGAAAATTTTAGGAGTTAAAAGGGGAAGTGTGGATTTAACTTTAAAATTTAGAGGATTAGGAAAATTAGAAGATGGAAGAATTATAAAAATAAATTGTCATAAAGTTCCTAGAATAATTGGAAAAGAAGGAAGTATGATAAATTTAATTAAAAATAAAACTGGGACTGATATAATGGTTGGACAGAATGGTTTTATTTGGTTAAAAGGAGAATTTGAAAATGAAAGAAAAGCTGAAGAGGCCATAAGATTAATTGAGAGAGAATCTGCAAGTGAAGGATTAACTAATAAAGTTGAGGAATTTTTAGAGAAATAAAATGGTATACACAAAACGTTCTGATGGAAGGAAGATGGATGAGATTAGACCAATTAGAGCTCAAGTTGGGATTGTTCCAAATGCCGATGGGAGTGCACTTTTTGCTACAGGAAATACTATTGCAATAGCTACTGTTTATGGTCCCAAAGAATTACATCCTGCAAATAAAAGAAAACCAGATAGAGCTATGATAAGATGTGAATATAATATGCTTCCTTTTTCAGTAAGTGAAAGAGCAAAGCCAGGACAAAATAGAAGAAGCAAGGAAATTGGAATGATTACAGAAAATGCCCTAAGCGCTGTCGTTGATCTTAGAAGATTTCCTCAAAGTGTGATAGATGTTCAAATATTAATAATACAAGCTGATGCAGGAACTAGATGTGCTGGAATTAATGCTGCTGCCATGGCTCTGGCACATGCAGGAATTGTAATGAAAGAAATGATTGCAAGTGTTTCAATAGGAAAAATTGATGATAAGATTGTTACTGATCTTACAAAAGAAGAAGAAGATTGGAGTGAGGGAGAAGGAGCTACTGATATTCCTTTTAGTTTAACTTCAAATACAAAAGAATGTGTTCATTTACAATTAGATGGAAGAATTTCTACAAAAAAGTTTAAAGAAGTTATAGATGCAGCAATTAAATCATGTGATAAGATTTTTGAAATTCAGAAAAGAGCATTAAAAGGAGAGATAATAGACGAAAATAAAAAAGATAAAAAATAATATGGAATTATCAAATATAAACAGAAAGAGAATAATTACACTACTTAAAGAAGGGAATAGATTAGATGGGAGAAAACCATTTGAGAATAGAGAAATATTTATTGAAACTGATATATCTAATAAAGCAGAAGGTAGCGCAAGAGTGAGATTGGGAAAAACAGAAGTTATAGTTGGAGTAAAATTACAAACACAAGAACCTTATCCAGATCACAAAGATGAAGGAACTTTAATAGTTGGAATGGAAATAAATTCTAGTGCTGGAGATAGATATGAACCTGGACCTCCTCAGATAGATGCCATAGAGATTGCAAGAGTTGTAGATAGAGGAATTAGAGAAAGCAAATATATAGATCTTAAAAAATTGTGTATTAAAGATGGAGAAATTGTTTGGTCTGTAATGATAGATATATATGGAATAAATGATGATGGAAATTTATTAGATGCTAGTTTTATAGGAGCTTTAAGTGCATTAAAAGTTACTAAAATCCCAGTTTATATAGAAGAGGAAGGAATTAAATATGATAAAACTTCTGAGAAATATTTACCTTTAACAAAAAATGAATCTTTGATGATGACTTTTTATAAAGTAGGGGATAATTTATTATTAGACCCAAATAGAGAAGAAGAAGATATTAGCAATGCGAGATTAACTTTGGCTATATCAAAATCTGGGAAAGATAAAATAATTCATTCTATGCAGAAAGGTGAAATAGAAAGTATTTCTATTAAAGATTTAAATAAAATAATTGAAGAAGCTGAAAATGTTTATGATAAATTATCTTTAGAATTAAATAAATTAATTACCAGATAATTTATAAAGCTAAATTTTATCGTAATAACATGGATCAAGAGCTTGAAGAGAAATATACCAGATATGAAATTGCAAGAATTTTAGGTGCTAGAAGTTTGCAGTTAGCGATGGATGCCCCTATATTATTAAAATTTTCTAAAGAAGAAATGGATGAATTAAATTATGATGTTCTGAGAATTGCTGAAAAAGAATTTGAGGCGGGAGTACTTCCAATAACTGTAAAGAGACCACTGCCAAAGAAATCTGAAAAAGAAATAAAAAAATTGTCTAATGTTGAAATCAAAGAAAAATTAGAGATTAAAGCTGAAAAAGAAAAGAAAGAAGCTAGTTATGAAAAAAAAGAAGAAGTTATGGAAGAGAAAGAAGAAAAAGAGATTATGGAACAGGGAGAAATTATGGAAATTGCTAATCCAGATGACGAAGAAGAAGTAACTGAGGAAGAAGAAAAAGAAGAGATTTAATTTCTGTTAGAAAATTTATCCCATAACTATTTTTTACCTTTTTTATTAAATCAAATAAAAACTCATTATCAATAATAATTTTTCCAAAACTTTTAATATTTCTATAATAATTAATGTAACAATTTATTTTATCTGACATGTACAAACTATCTTTAATTTTTATAGAATCTAATTTATTTTGAAGAGTAATTATATCTCCTATATAATTTCCAGCATATGTATAAACTTTCTTATTCTTAATAGAAGTTATTGTAATAATTGAACTTTTTTTGTATTACTTATCTTTTAGTTTTCTCATATAATATGTTACTTTCTATTGTTTAGCTTTGTCCGTAGTAACATAAATTTCAAAAATTAAAATAAAAAAAGATAGGTTTTCTTTGATGATTTTAACGAAGATAACAACATTAGAATTTTTAGTTTATCGACGCTGAAGAGGAGATTGAAAATTGAAACTAACATCGCGATTAAGAGAAGTGGCAATCCCTCCAAAAATTTATCCTCTGGAATGAAATGACGAGCTGAGAAATTTT
>ERZ1292623.2713-Hain-H51-01um-R1-2713-length-15591-cov-4_pt2 | contig 12469 bp, 10 predicted proteins | sample MGYA00564398_ERZ1292623 | MGnify/ENA primary metagenome ERZ1292623 (study PRJEB36523, sample SAMEA6512633) | groundwater metagenome | collected 2019-01-07 | study: AquaDiva: Metagenomics assemblies of 32 groundwater samples | reverse complement strand
CGAGAACGAGCCGATGGCCTGGTGCAGCCGTGATCCTCACCGCCAGCGATGTCGTAGTCTTCATGACCTTCAGCACGTACCGGGTGAGCTTCGTTGGGCTCCCCACCTCGACGACCCGCGTAACCGTGGGGGTCGACTGCCCCGACAGGTAGACGCCCGCGACAAAGCTGACACCGATGACATCAAACGACACGATCGTCACGTGGAACGGGACCCCCGGGCCGGCAAGCTGAAGATCCTGCGTCCGGACTTCGGTCCCGAAGGCACCCCCGTTTAGATCTGACGCATCTAGCTCACTCTGCGTCAGCTCCACGTAGTGAGCCGGCGTCGCCGCGATCAGATCGCCGTTCGAGCGGGCCGACAGCGCGCGGATGGCATTGTTGTCTGCGTCGTACTGCGTCCAGCGGATCCCCTGGTCCCCTGACGACGGGAGGACGCCGATCCACAGGTTCTCGTTCACGTGGAGCGCGTAGGCGCGGCGCCGCGGGTCGAAGGCCGCGATGGCGTTCACGCCGTCGGCCCGGATGTCCGCGACGAGGTCCGACCGGATGGCGTCCGAGATGAGCGGCGCCTCTACGCCGTCGAAGGAGCGCAGCCCATTCGGCGAGAGGAAGATCGGGCCGTACGGCGTCTCGACGAGTGAGCCCACCGCCATCAGGCCGGCGCCCATGACCTTGTGCTCGGCCACCCATCCGGCCGGATCGGGGGAGCTGAGGTTGATCCGGTGGATTCCGCGGCGCGTCCAGACGAGAGCCCGCGATGCCTCACCCAAGATCCCCATGACGTCCGTGCCATCCGCCTGGATCGAGAGCACATTCCTGGGATCCACGACGTCCGGGACCACGTACCCATCAGCGTTGATCGACGAGAACGCGACCTGCCCCGAAAAACGCTCCTCTTCGAGCCCGACGTCCTGCGCGGGGATCGTGACGTCGCCGTAGAGGATCCGGCCCCCCGCGTGGGCGAGATGCGAGCACCGCACGTAGGGAGCGATGGTCGAAGCGCCGGCAAGGTCCACCCACCGGGGGCGCGTGTCGAGATCCGCGACGGAGTCGGGGATGGACAGCGTGGCGTTGCCTCCCGGCGTGAAACCCCACGTGAGCCCCGGCGCAGTGACGTAGCCGCCCACGGGGGAGTCGGGCATCCCTAGCCCCGTCGCCTGGAACCAGATCGAATAGCCGTCCGTGAACACCATCCGGCCGGACGCTGCCGTGATCACGTACTCGGTCCCGGCGATCGACAGCTTGATCTCCCGGCCCGTCAGGTCGTTCGACCCGTAGAGGTGCGCGAAGATCGGGGAGCCGCAGCCGAAGAAGGAGAGACGGAGCCCCTGGCCGGCAAGTGCCGTTGAAGCGCCGATGCGGGCGTAGAGCCTGACTACAGTACCCGCGTGGAGCCACGTCGGGATTGTCGACCCATGGCGGCTAGAAAGCAGCAAGGACCACCCGCTCGCCTCTGGCGTAGCCTGCTCGACCCCGACGGACCACCACTCATCTGTGCCAACCTCCGTTGTGTCAACCGACGCCATCACAGCAGCAACGGCCGTCATCGGGATATCGCCAGAGAACTGCACCTTTATTCTGCGCTCGGCCGTGACCGTAACCGTATAAACGACAAGATCGTCTATTGACTCAATGTATTCGACCACTTCGGCGGCAATGTTATCGATACGATCATCGAAATAATCGGTAATCCATGGCTTGGTTCGGACGGATCCGACAGAGAAACGGTACGACTCGATCCCGCCGCTAATTGGAACAGTGTAGCTTACGGACTCCAGCCGCGCCGCCGCGTCAGAATTGGACACGACATTCTGAAATGCTGCGAGATACGTCGGGATCCCAGACTGTCCGTAGAGCTTCGACCTGTCGATGCCGTTGAAGATCGTCCATGCGTTGTTGATCGATCCCGACACTGCCCACGTAAGCTGAGTCTCTTCAGCGTCATCCTCGAATAGCCCCGTGCCCCCGCGCACGATCGTCAGATTCTCGAACCGTCCGAACCCCGTATCGAGGTCGATCTGGCCGATGAGCCGGAATCCCGAGAGCCCCGACTCGACGGCCGGCGACCTGAAGATCGCAAGCGCCGTTGAACGAAGGCGGGTCCCCCAACCGCCTAGCGTGCCTGGAACTTCAGCGCTAACCCTGGCGACGACAGGCAGGTCCGACGTCTGGCTATATCCGACTGAGCGCACCTGTGAAATCGGACCGTACTGGAATCCGTAGACCGTGCAGACACCGTAGCGCCAATCGCCTTTTGCGACCCCGTCGGGGAGCTGAAGGCGTGGCGTTCGAGTCGACACACGAGGCCAGATCCGATTGATCGAGACCCCCGTGTAATCCCCAACCGTGACCGTATCGTCGGTCCCGAGATCATGAACCCGCGCCTCCTCGAGCTGGAGCCGACTTTCGTGGAACCCGTCGTTGTCCGGGCCACCGAAGAAGTCCCGATCGACCCAGCCGACCCACCAGACGGGCGTCTGGCGCGACGCCCCCGCGACCACGTACTGGCAGGCGAGCCGCACCGCACCGCTGACGATGACGTGCGATGCCGTAGCGGACTGGATCAGTCCCTCTTCGGCGTCAGCGATGACCCCGATGTCGGTGAACGTAACCGCGCCGTCCTCGCGCTTCCACACGTGGATCCCATGCTGGTCCATCGAGATCGCGACCATGAAGACGGCCGTCGTCGAGGTGCCGTCCGGCCGGGGCAGGATGGCCTCGAAGACGTGGAAGGGCGTTCCGGCCGAGTGAGCGATCCCCTCCCATGCCGCTCGCGTCTGAATCGTCCCCTCGCGCGCGTCCACGTCGGCGTTCGTCAGGACACGCGCGGTCTCGGGCGAGCCGTCGAATCGCGAGACGTTCGTCAGGAGCCCGAGCCGCGGGATCCCGATGGAGAGGGGCGGCATCAGAACACCGGCCGCGCCGAGGCGAATGCGGCGAACGAGCGCTCGAATGCCGCAAGCGCATCCTGCGCCAGTCCGGGGATCTTGAGCTGCCCGTAGGCACAGTAGACCGCGTAGTCGACGAGCTGGGTGAAGAGGTGGGCGTCGAACATCGAATTGGCGTCTGGCGTCGCCGGATTCGCCAAGCAAACCGCCCGAAACGGAACTTCCGTCGATATCGGAGTCCCGTTAGGCGCGACCGGCCCAGCCGGCGGCAGGACCTGGAAAACCTCCCCCTCGATCAAGTAGACGGGCGCCAGCGGACTAGCGAAGTGCATGGACTTCGGATCTGAGTATGCGCCCACGAGCGCAACGTCGCCCTTGGCGCACTGCACGCCATTCCGAGCAACGGAGACGATGGCGTTGAACCGATTGCGGGATGTCCCGTTGAGACTCTCGATGGTCGAGTAGACTGTATGGGCCTCGGGCACCGCGAGCGGGGGGACGATCGAGAGGATGTAGGCTTCCGCCGTGCGGATGAACTGCTCGACTTCGATATCCGTGGGGGTCGAGTCCGTGTCGAGCGTCGGGAGCCCGAGACGCGCCCGAATCGCCTCCTTCAGATCGGCGATGAGCATGAGCGACACGCTCGTCTCCTAGATCGTGTAAGGGCGAAGCCCTGCCGTCGCCGGGTAGAGGTCCGGGACGTGGGCCTTCGCGCGCGCCATCTCGCGCTTCAGCTTCCCCTCCCAGTAGAGGAGGAGATCCCCGTTCGCGTAGGGCGCCATCCGGCGAAGCCACACCATGAGGTGTGCCCGGATCGCCTCGTGGAACTGGTCGGCGAGCGAGAACGATGCACTAGCTGGCGAGAGCGCCGCCGTCTCCCAGGTCCCCGTGATGTCGAGCGTCCCCACGTAGGTCGTGGGGGTGACGGAGATCGTCCGGTAGGGGGCCGTGCGGGTCGGGGGACCGAACCAGTAGAACGGACCCTCGGCGTCCTCGTCGACGCCCTGGAGCCCAACGTCGCGCGAAATCGGGACGAAGCGCGTCGTCCCCTGCGTGACGCTCTCCTCGCGGATGAGGATCCGGTCGGGCATCCGGTAAGAGGCAGTCCCGGAAACGAGCGTGATCGACTGGTCGCTGTAGCGGTAGCCGCCGATCTCCCGGGCCACGACCTGTTCGGAGCGCGTGAGGAGCCGGTAGAGGACGCCGCGGTGAATCGAGCCTCCCGCGGGATCACCGACCTCGACCAGCACCTCCTCGACGAGCTCCTGGGGTGTCACGTCGCGCTCCGGTAGAGCGCCACGGAGATCATCCGGCCCGTCCAGTCGGTGAGGTCCAGGAAGAGCCCGACGCCCGATTCGATCGTCGCCTTGCCGAGTACGCTGAAGACACGCGATCCGCCGTTGGCATTCGCGGTAAGCAGGACCTGCCAAAGTTCTTGGCCCGCCACGGCCGACGTCCCACGGTAGACCGTGAGGGTCGAATTAGCCGCGGTCGACTGGGCCGACGAGATGATCTCGATGAGCTTGGCCTGCGCGGTATCGGCGTCGGCCAGAACAGTGTCAGCGGCGAGACCTGGGAGCGTGACGAGCGCCATCAGCCCACCCCCTCGTTGAAGATCCTGGACAGCGGATCCATGTCGTCGGCGAGCGCGGTCTCGACGTCCGAGGCCACGTCGACCGCCCAGTCCTTCGTGAGCCCCGGTGCCCCCGCCTCGGTCGGCTTGTGGTCACCGGGATTGATCGCCGTCTGGAGCCCGATCCCCGCATCCCCGTCCGGGACCCCGCCGTAGCCGCGCCCCTCGGTGTCGGCGTGGTGGCGGCAGTGCGTGAACCCGTCGATCGGGTAGCGCCGGCACGGGGCGCCCTGCTTGGTCGGCGCCCCGCAGAAAGCGAGGGGGAGCACGGGCGCCCCCTCTTCGCGGACGATCTCCCGGATCCACCCCGGATGCCGTGCGTTGTAGGCACGGAGCGCACGGACGGCCCGTTCCTCGTCCGTCGTGAAGCGCCCGCCGTCGAAGAAGATGTAGCCGACCCCGGGAAGCGGCACGGTAGGCGTGCCCCCGTCGATGGCCACGAATGTCACGGCACCCATGGGGTCCCCTGTCTAGACGTCGAAGAACCGGACGCCGTGCTTGGCCTCGTTGTGAACCTCGAAGCCGAAGTAGGTGAAGATGCCGTCCTTGCGGACGTGGTCACCGTTCGCCTGGATGTTCGTCTCGATCTGGGTCTGGAGCCCTTCCTGGTAGATGCCCTGCATCCCAGGCTGTCCCGCCTCGCCCGCGAGGTCGAGCACCACCATGGTACGGGCGGGCGCGCGTGTGCCGGTGTAGGACTGGCGCGACCGGAAGATTTCCTTGTGGTTGATGAGCTTCACGGTCAGGTTGGCGGTCTCGAGCCTGCGCACCTGGGTCTTCAGGACATCGGACATCGCATCGCGCTCGAGCCTGACGTCCTGCGCTGTCCCGACATCGCCATCCGCACGGGTCTGGAAGCTCGGGCTGGAGAACCGGTTCATGACCGCCGGCCCGCAGAACGCGAGCTTCGTGGCGTTGCCGAAGAGCCCCAGGATCTCCGAATCGGAGTTCCAGCCGTCGAAGCCGATGGCGAGCGCCCCGTCGCCCCCGTAGAACGTGTAGGTGGCGAGCGACGTTGCGGTCAGGGCGTTCGTCGTGAGCGAGGGGATGAGCCCGCGGGTCGTGCGGAGCGGGTTTTCGGTCGCACCGTTCAGGACCGAGCGGCGCCCGTAGACCGCTAGGTACTCCATCGCCATCTTGTGGATCCCCATGATCCGGGCGGCCCGGCGCTGGAACTCCGGGATCCCGTAGAGGTCCGTTCCGACGAGCGACTTCGACACCTGCCAGCAGTGCCGCATCGGCTGGATGAAGTTGTAGACGTTGTCGGTCTGGTTGTGCTGGGCCGCCGGGGCGTTCGACCCCTCGACGTCGGCGCGCCCGCCCTTCACGAGCTCGGCGTCGTCGGCGATCCCGGTGCCGGCGAGAACCTCGGTGAAGCCACCGCCGATGTAGGACCACTCCCCGACCGCAGAGAGCGTGATGTGGGTGGCATCCGGGATCGCGGTGAGGCGGGCGAGGAACCGCCCGGACGTCCCGTCGAGGGGCGAGTGGGCTTCGACCATGTCACCGACGAGGAACGGCGCGGAGCCCGGGTTGTCCACGATCAGGTTGACCGTGGGCTGCGAGGCCACGCCAGTATCGGACCACACCTGGCCTGCCCCATTGACGAGGCAGTGGGCGGTCGCCCTGACCTCTTCCTGCCAGTCCCAGCGGAAGCTCGGGACGGACTTCCAGCCGAACGCGGTGATCAGATAGAGGACCGTGGTCTTGTAGGGCTCCAGCTCCATGATCTGCTCCATACGGAGCGTCTTGATTCGCTCTGCGGCGATCGTCCCTGTCGAGACACCGCCGGTAACGACCGTCGCGGGCATTGGCTGCTCCTATGCCGCGCCGTCTAGGAGAGCTGCAACATCCTCACCCGATCGCCCTTCGCCGGCCCGATGACGCTCGCGTTGATCCTGGAGATGTCGTCCAGGTCGGGCGCCTTCGTGCCGGCTGGCGTGCCGGGAGCGACTGCCGCAGATCCCCCGCTAGGCGGGGCGTTGCCAGGGCCGTTCCGCACCTCTTCGATGCCGGCCCGGATCCGTGATTCCCTCTGCTGCTTGTAGAGCGCGACCACGTCGTCCTCGCGGAGATTCCGCTCGAACTGCGCGTAGTCGTCGAGGTTCTCTTCCCCGACCGCGGCCTTGACGCGCGCAACCCGCTCCTCGGCTGCGCGCTTCCGCCGGTCGGTGTCCATCTCTTCCCGGACCGCGGTGCGGGACCGCGCGGCCGAGAGGCTCGCCTGGTAGTCGGCCAGCTCCATCTGGGCCTTGATGTAGTCGTCGGGCTTCGTGACGTCGTACTTCGAGAGGTCCGGCCGCGGGACCCCCGCGTCGGGCGCAGCCGCTCGGGCGCTTTCCTGCTGGAGCGTCGCAAGGAGCGCCGGGTTCTGGCGCACCATCTCGACCACCGGGAGATAGGGCGCGAGGTCGCGCATCCGCTGGTCGGCGTCGTTCAAGCGTCGCTGCGTCCACGACTGGAGGTCGCCGTAGCGCTGCTTCCAGTTCTCGTCCTGCGGGGTCCCGCCCTGCTCGACGGGTGCGCCGTTGGTCGCGGCGGCCGTCTCTACCGGGGTGGGGGCCTGAGTCTCTTCGGACATGACTTACTCCTCGCGGGGTACGGATTTCCCGGCCCGCTTGGATTCCTTCCGCACCGGGCCTTCCGATGCGCGGCGCGCGGTCCGCGCCTCTCGCTCTGCACGTCGGACATCCTCGATCGCCGAGGACATCCCGGCCTTGAACGTCGCGAGAATCGTCTCGAGCTTCGCCTCGAATCGCGCTTCCCCGACGTCGAATCGTGCTGTCGTCTCCGCGACCTCCTTCTCGATCTTCGAGCGGATGATCGTTCGCTCCTCGGTCTGGAGGAGCCCACGGAGCCGCTGGATCTCTTCTTCCCGCTGCTCGAGCTGCTGCTGGAGCTGGGCGCGCTCCGCAAGCCGTTCGAGGATCCTGGGAGCGTCCGGGTCGTTGGTGCGTTCGAGGACGGCCTGGCGGTCGTAGACGCCCGCGGCGAGCTTGTCCATCGCCCGGGCTTCCTCGGCCATCAGATTCGTGGGCTTCGTCGATCCTGGAGCCACCTGGACGTCGTACTCGCCGGTGTTCAGGTTCCCGGTGACGCGCCGTCCGTCGAGCGCGATCTGGTTCGACTTCGGGTCCACGAAGAGCTCGACGAACCGCCCGCCCGAGGCGACGACACGCGCGAGGCGCTTGTCCGTCACGTTGCCCTGGGTGAGTTGGAGCAGCAGGGTCCCGACGCCCGTCATCGCCTCCTCGAGATCGAAGAGCTTGAGCCCCGGGCGGCGCTGCGACTGCTCGTCCCGGAGCATCTGACCCCGGTAGGTCTCGCGATCCCCGCCGCCCCCGCCCTGGCCCGAGACCCCGAACTGCCCGGACTGGATGTCCATGAGCTGGAGCCCGTCCTGGATGAGCTGGTAGAAGCCGGGCGGCAGCGGGAGCCCCTGGACGAACACGGGGGGCTTGTTCTTCTCGTCGGAGTCGTCCCACCGGAGGAGCGCCCCCGGGATCGATCCCTTGTCCTTCCACTCCTGCTCGAACTTCCCGAGCGCCTCGGAGCCAGCGACAATCTTCTGATTCGCCATCAGGTTCGCGTGCAGGATCGACACCGACCACGCCTTGTCGACGATCTCGTTCAAGCCCCGGAGCTGCCGGACCGTCCCTTGGGGGTAGGGGTTCCCGGCGTGCATCCCCCAGAGGGGGACGAACGGGAGCCGGTCGATCGGGCGCAAGAGCCCACCGACGATGTCGTCCCGGACGAGGACCACATCCCCGACCGTGAGGGTCCGCTGAATGACGGTGCGGCGGAACGGGCGGATCCGGAGGTTGAACTGCGTGGCGAATCGGATGAGCTGGTCGAGGCCGCCCGCGCGGAGCGCCCGCGCGTAGACGTGCTCGACCGCGTCACCCGTCACCGGGTCCTCGACCGCGTAGAACTGGTCGTTCACCGGGACGTAGGTCTCGATCACCCGGAGTCCGTCGAAGTCCGTGTTGAAGCGGTCGTACTGCGCCCACGACCGCACCCCATAGGAGGATTCGAGCGTCGTGGATGGGGCGTCGCCAGGGACCTCGGTCTGAACCCCGTCGAGCTCCTCGGCCCGCTCCCAAAACATCCGCTTCAAGCGCCCGCGCTGGATCTCCTTCGAGACGACGAAATACTCGGCGTCCGAGATGTCGTCCTCGCGGGACGACGGGTCCGGGTAGCACTCGAGCGAATGCGGGACCCCGAAGGTTGGGAGCCCCTTGCCGTGATCGAGCGACCCGTCGATGAACGTGTGGAACCACCCGATTCCGCACGCCTCGGCGAACCACCCGGCCCGCTTGCGCTTCCGCTGGCCGCGCGCCTTCTGGTCGAGGTAGGAGAGCCACACGTTCCACGCCGCGGCGATCTGGACGTCCTCGCGCCCAACCGGCGCCACCTCGAACGCCGGGGCGTTCGCCATCAGGAATGCGAGATTCTGCTCGATGATCCGGGGGAGCTGGTTGATCGGGACGGCGGCCTGGCCGTGCGTCTTGAGCTGCGATACCTGCTGCGACGTGAAGTGGATCCCGGCGAGGAACTCGATGTCGGCGGCGGCAGCCTCTCGCCACGGGCGCGCCGCCGACTGGACGACCTCCCACCGCTCTTGCTGGGCCGACACGAGCTCGGCGTCGGTCCCATAGAGCCCGTCCCCGACGGCCGCCGGGATCCGCAAGCGCCGCGGGATCGTGACCCGGTCGGGCGACTCGACGAGCGCGAGCGCGGGGGCGGCCATCAGAGGGTCCGCCAGTCGATCTCAGGGGGACCGACGAAGACGAGGTCGGGATCCGTCTCCTCGTCGACCGTGGCCTCTTCTGGCCGCACCTTCGCCACCTGCTTCGCGAGCCACAGGGCATCCATGACGTCCTTCGTGGCCGAGCGGGGGAAGTTGTCCTCCTCGCGCTCGAGGTCGCCGCACTGGCCGGCGAGGTGGAACATGAGACCGCGCTCGTAGTCGTGGGTCATCGATGAGAGCCGGTCGAGCTTCTGCTCGGCGTAGCGCTTGAACTCCCGGATCGTGAAGAACTGGTCGTGCTCCGGCATCGACGCCCGAAGGGCCTGCGTGATCCAGGTCTGGGCCTGGACGGCGTCGATCGCGAGCTTCTTGAAGCCCCCTCGGCCCTTACCACCGTACTTCTCGTCCGCCTCGAAGACCTCGCGCACGATCTGAGCCTGGAGATAGCGCCCGCGCGTCGCCGGGAACACGTACTGGAACCCATCGTGATCGACACCAACCGGCTGGATCGCGGTGAAGCATGCGTCCTTGTCGAGCGAGGAGGCCGTGTCGAGCCCCGCCACCATCTCGACGGGGCGCCAGCGCTCGTCGGAAAAGACGATGACGCGCCCCTCCTCGGTCGTCTTCCACGCGCCGAAGTGCTTGCGCTTCGAGAACTGGCGCGTGTGGGGATTACGGAACGTCCCGAAGTAGGAGATGTAGAAGGCATCGAGCGACCCGACTGCTGCCATGCGGGAGCGCTCCGCCTCGAGCCACTTGGAGCTGAACCGCTCGGGCCACATGAGAGACCCGTCGTCCCGAATGATCTTGTCGAAGATCGTGTGCCACCCGCTCCCGGGCTTGCCGATGAGATCCTGGTAGCACCCCTCCATGACCTTCGTGCCGAGCCAGACCACTTTGGCACAGAGGGGGTCCCGCATGGGCATGACGGACTGGTCGATGTGCTCGCGATTCCGCGCGCACTTCTCTGGAGTGTTGGCGTTCTTGAGCGACTCGGCATCGTCGAAGACGATACACTTGACACGTGCGGCCTTGCGCTTCGCTCCGATGACCGCCTGCTCCATCCCGCGGGCCATCCACCGGCACGAGTTATGGGTCTCGAACTCGAAGCGCCGCTCCCACTTGATGATGTCCGGGGTCTCGTAGAGCATCTCGTGGATCCCGCGGAGCGTCTCGTTCTCTCGAAGATGGTCCTTGATGTTCGAGATCCGCTCCTCGGCCTTCTCCTTCGACTCCCCGAGGATCAGGCCGAGGTCCCAGTCACCCTTGACGACGTTGCGCGTGATGCGCTGGCACACGTAGCCCTCGGTGATCGTCGACTTCGCCGTTCCACGTGGAACATCCACGTTGAGGAAGGGGATGTCGGGATCGTCGATCGCCTGGTAGATGTCGTGGTGGACGGGCGGGGCAGGTTGCGTGTGGAGATCCCGGAACACGGCACGCGAGTAGAACTCGAGGTCCGTGTAGAGCCTCGCCGCCACGTCGACCGCTAGCTGCCCCGTGCTCATCGCATCAGGTCCAGATGAAGTCCAACACCACCATGCACTGGCCGAGCGCCGTTACTCCATCGCCGCCGGCGTCGGTTTCGATCTGGGTCGTGAACTGGAGCGACTCGCCGGCCTCGACGACAGTATTCAGCCCCAGCGTCATCGCCGAGGTCGTTCCGGTCGTGAGGTTCCCGAACGCAACGGTGGCGTTCCTCGCATAGCAGACCATCGTGGGGTCGGCAGCCTCATCGCCGCCCGGGCCGCCGACCGACACCCCAACCCTACCGTTGTCCGTCGCACTCGGGCCGAGTCCCGTCGTCGCACAGAACCACGCCGCCTTGATCCTAGCCTGCCGTGGCGCAATCCAGACGCCCTCGGCCACAGATGCCCATCCGCCATGGAGGGTCGTGAACACGACCGTCTGCCGCTCGTACTTGGACCGATTGCCAACGAGCGGCATGTCCGGCTCCATCGTTTCGATCGAGTGCTGCTCGGGCATCGGTCCCGTCTCCTAGGTGTGGACTGCGCCAGCCGCGGTGCCGATCGTGGTCAGATACCGGATCACGTGGTCCGCTTCGCCATGATGTGGAAGGTCCCAATGGCCGCCCCGACGGCACCTGACGTCCGGATCACGAGCGTCGAGTTCCCGACCAGGATGTTAGAGGCAACCGAGGTCGTCCTCTGGATCGAGGTCGAGTTAGCGTCGAGCGCCGATGAGATCGCGTTTCCAATCCCTCCGGCAGCATCCCGGAGTGTAAACGTCATGGCTGCCCCCTCGGCGGTGCTGGGGTCGAGCCACACATCCACGATCTCCATGGCCGGCGAGTTGGCCGAGTAGATCGTGATGTCCTGTGCTGTCTCGGAGGCGGAGTTGTAGCCGCGCGACAGAATGTAGAGTGGGGCCTCCGTGTTCGTGTCGAGGGCCGACGTCGCCCCAGCGAGCTTGATACGCGAGACTGCCCCAGCGTCGATCTCGTCTTGCTGGACCGCGTTCTGGCCGATCAATGTGGCATCGACGATGCCCGCGCCGAAGAGCGCGCGCGTCGGAGCGTCCGCCGCGAAGGCGCCATCCTGGATGAGCTCGAGGATGACGGCGGCGGTCCAGGAGTCCGCTGCCCCGAGGTTCTGCCACGCGGCAGCGCTCCCGATGCAGTCCACGGCAAACTTGCCGCCGGCGAGGCCGGCGAACTCGGCGGTCGTGAAGGCATCATCGGCAACGAAGCTAGCGAGGTTTGGCTGATCGAGACAGTTGGGAGCGAAGACTCCCCCCGCACCAGCAACGAAATCCTCAGCATTGAAGGAGTCGTCAGCGAAGAGGTTGTCGGCCCCAGCCTCGTCGAGTGCGCCTGCGGTGAACTTGCCGCCAGCGGCAGCCCCGAACTCGACCGTCGTGAACCCGTCGTCAGCCACGAGGTTCGCGAGCCCGGCGTTGTTCAGGGCACCGGCCGCGAACTTGCCCCCGGCCCCGGCGGCGAACTCCACCGTTGTGAAGCCGTCGTCCGCCACAAGGTTCGCGATGCCGGCGTTGTTGAGCGCGCCCGCGGCGAACTTGCCGCCTGCGCCCGCTGCAAACTCCGCAGTCGTGAAGGCGTCGTCCCCCACGAGGCTGGCGAGATTCGGCTGGTCCAATCAGTTGGGAGCGAAGACGCCTCCGGCGCCCGCGACGAAATCCTCGGCATTGAAGGAGTCGTCGGCGAACAGGTGATCGA
>ERZ1292623.3920-Hain-H51-01um-R1-3920-length-12471-cov-6_pt1 | contig 12471 bp, 12 predicted proteins | sample MGYA00564398_ERZ1292623 | MGnify/ENA primary metagenome ERZ1292623 (study PRJEB36523, sample SAMEA6512633) | groundwater metagenome | collected 2019-01-07 | study: AquaDiva: Metagenomics assemblies of 32 groundwater samples | reverse complement strand
AAATGAGCATCGGTTGAATTGTTACCCTTCCGAGCGAATTTAAAAACCAAAAAAGCCAGCAGAGCACCGGCGCCGAGGCCAATAATTAGGAGAGTGACGGAAGCTGTCATTGAAAGTTGGTACTATTATTTTGCCACGATCGTGGTAAAATGATAGTAACTTTAGGCAAGGACCGGTTTCTTTTTTGAGATTCCCGAGCCATTACCATTAACATGTCTATCGGCAACCTTGTTGGCCGCATAGGAGTCAGGTTTAATACGAGCCGTAAATCCGCTACCGGTGATCATGCCCACAATTTCCTGAATCATATTTTTAGTCGGTCCGTTCTGACCAATGTCAAGATGAATCTCAAAATCGTAAAGATGTTCCTGAAGCTGGGCTCGCAATTCGCCAATGACTCTCTGGGCCAAATCCAAAGAGAAAGAAGCTTCTTTAAGAATTCGGTCGTGTCGGTCAAAGGCCTTAATCCCGCGCATTCTTTTCCAAAAATAGCGGCCATGTTTGCCTACCCGATGAACCACCACCACGCTCACAAACTCAGCGGAACCATTTGCCTGTTCCGAATCAGTCCCGACTACAACAGTATATTTACTGGCTTCATCCTCACTGATAAATTCGATAACATCAGCCACCACTTCCAAAAAAACCCGCTGACCGCGAGATGGACTGATAAAGTATTCTACCTGCTGAAAATGTTCATTACCCTTTCCGTTTCCGTTATTACCTTCCATATACAATTAATTTAAACTCTTTTTCCGTTAAAGATCAAGTTTGAAATTGACAAATGCTGAAAAAACATCATAATTAACTCGACTTATTTAGATTATACTCTCATACCGGAAAAGTCCCTTGAACTTTCAAAAATTCTAAAAAAACAGGAGATATGTATGCCAATACTGTCATTCCGGGCGCTGAAGATTATTTTGAGTGAAACTCTGAACCATTTTGCCTCCTTGGCTGAAAGCACAGATCTGGAAACCAGAAAAAAGTGTTTTATCACAGAAATACTCAGAGAAAATGCGGCGTTTGCGGTGATAGAACTGACATCCACTGATTCACGCAGTCCAGTAGTTCTATGCTATCAAGCTGAAAAGAGAAAGTTTATTCTTGTAGCCAGCCGGGAACTTGGCGTCAATACCTATAATTGGCTGAATGATATTCGCGACCAGTCAATAAAAAACATCTCCTTTGAAGTTAGATTGCCAAATGACGTTGAAAGTTGTGTTTTCAGTATGCGCGATCTTTTCGGCGCCAAGCCCAAAGCCCACAGGTAACGACTGGGCTTTTTAATTGCGCGCGAATTTTTTCAACGAAATCAAAAAGGATACGGATATTATATAAGTTATTATAAGTATTGACGCATGGATAACGCCAGATATAAATGATTTTGAGACAAGATAGCCCCCTTGGACCAGAAGAGCCCCGAAAAACGCCGATGAGTAGACAGAAAGAAATCCGATGAATGGATGAGTGCCAATTAATCTGTTTACGGCCCTAAACTGGAAAATAATTAGCGCGGAAAAACCAATTAGTGAAGCTCGATACGGATTCACTGTTGGATAAACCAGTACCAAGATAGAGTCAAGCAAGAATTGAACGGCAATTAGGAAAACGACTGTTTTTATATGTCTCATTGAAATTAAATCAGGGATCGAGCCAGGAGCCCGATAAGAATGATACCAATAAAGTTAAAAGAAAAAGAAAGAATCATAAATGGCACCGTTTTCATTTTAGAAAAACCCAATAGGCTAATGCCTAACTCATCCGGCAGGGGTGAGGCAATGATTAGTCCGCCAGTTAGAAAGGTCAACCAACGGAAAATTTTTAATTTAAAAATAGCTTTTAATCTTTTCCCGCTGGTTTCATGCTTAATTAAGACCATCAGGTGTTCCGCGAAGCGATCCCGCACAAAATGAAAAATCACAATATCACCTATCACCGCTCCCATCGCTCCCAGCAATGCTGTCCAAAAAACTGAATTGACTTGGGCAATCGCCCCCAGAGTGACAATTGCTGGCGCCGTGGTAAAAATTGAAGTGAAAAAAATACCGGCCACGAAACTGCCGATCAGTTCTAATTCCCTGGTGGCGGACAGGAAAATTGGGATGACTTCCGTGCGGGCCAGACTGATAGCAAGAGCAACGCTTATGATTATGATAACCAGATCTTTGATGACAAATTTTTCGCTGGCGGTCATACCGCTATTATGCCTTTACTGTTTTTCCTTAGCAATCCTCTCAAACGCGGAAGTTTCTATTGGCGGACCCGAGGGAATTCAAATCCCTGACCTCGTCAACTTGCTCACCCAAACTTTCCTGTGGACCAGGGGGGACTTGAACCCCCGACCCCTACAATGCGAATGTAGTGCTCTGCCTCTGAGCTACTGGCCCAGAGGAAAGTTTGGGTAGATAAACGAATGACGCGCTCTTCCGGGAAAATCCTTAACGTCCTCGCAGGAGCTCGGACTAGATTTCCCTTTGAAAGCCACGCAGGTGGCTTTCAAACCAGCTGAGCTACGGGCTCATTTATTTTACACTAATTACTTTAGTGGTCTTTGGGGATTTTTACACGACCAGCTTTTTCCATTTTTAGAGTTGTTTAATCTTGTATTTTTCCCTGTTTGATTTTTCCCGAACCACGCGGTCCAATAATCAAGACTCACCTTGCTATATTAATTTGTTAATAGCTTGTTTCCCAGATTAGGTCTAGGATAAATGTCTTCCGGATAAATTGCAATGAGTTTAATATTATTTCTTCTACAAATATTTTTCTTTCTTCTAGTGTCGCGATCATATCGCGGACTATCTTTCGTTAAACCAAAATACTCGACAAGGACTTTACCATTTTTGATCGCCCAATCAGCTTTATGATTAGTTTTTGGATAGGAAACGCCTTTTTCATGCGTAATTCTGTGTTCGGTCAACCAATTGTCAATAATAGCCTCGGAAATTGAGTCACAAATATGGCCATCGGCAGCTTTGGCCATGGAGCGTTTATACATTCTGTTATCATGGGAACGATTTGGAACTAGACCACTTGCTTCAATTGCTTTATTCCACGATCCAAAAGTATTCGTACAAACACCTAAAATATCTTTCATTTCTCGCTTGGCCGGTACCCTACCAAGTTTTTTGAAAGATAATTTAATGATTTTGAGGAGTTCTTCTTCAGTGTATTTTTTCCTATCCTTTCTCAATAAAGAATAGCATTTTGGAGAGCAAAGTTTTTTCTTTTTCCAGTTCGTAAAGAATCTCAATTTACATTGCTGACATACGTTGTATCTATCTTCTTCAGAAATTAGTCTTTTCGGAAATTTTTTATTATTTACCGTTGCTCCACAAGATTGGGAACAATAATTATGAGGGGAAATATTGTTCTTGGCTCTGTAAAATTTTTTAGAACATAAAACATTTTCGCACTTAAATATCTTACCGGTTTTCCTTATATCAAACCCACAATTTTTGGAGCAATAGTTATTGTTATTTATTTTAATGTTATATTTAACCCATCGCAACTCACGATAAAACGGCAATTTACAATTGTGGCACCGGATTTTTATTGCACCTGGCGATAGATTCATTTATTGTAGACTTATAACTCTCTATAGATTTATATTACAATAGGAGATAGCCTAAGTACATAAGCAACCTGTGGATAAAATATGCTCGATATCAGAAAACAATTTGGTAAAAAGGTCAGAGAAATTCGAATAAAAAAGGGCCTTTCTCAGGGTGATATAGGAAGAAGACTAAAGCTACATCGCACGTATATCAGTGGTATTGAGCGTGGGGTTAGAAACCCTTCGTTAAAAGTTGTTCAAAAAATAGCTAAATCTCTTAACGTAAGAGCAAAGTATCTAGTTGACTTTTAGCTACATTTGTTGTCTGGTCAGGCGGCCGGGATGTGCGCCCGGGCTTCAGAGTCCCGAACCCTGCGTGCTACTGCTACACTACAGCCTGAATTCATAATATATTCAGTTCTATTTAACATAATGTTTCTCCTTAATCTTTTCAATCTCTTTTTCTTCCAGCTCGCCGACTTTTTCTTTGCCCGCCGCGGCTAAGGATTGCAATTCGTTTTCCGTCATTTGGCTTAATTCACTGGCACGCTGTTCTAAAAATTCCTGGCTGTTTTTGGCTGGGTCGTCTAATACCTCGTTCATCAAACCATTGATAATCATACCAACTTTCGGCCCAGGATTAATATTAAGCAATTTCATTAAGTCATTGCCATTAATTTTTAGCATTTTCGGTGAAATCGGATCGCGGGCTACCTTATCAATCATAAATTTTAAATGGCGCAATTTATATGGGATGGCCTTGGGCACACCGGAACCAATGCGATCGGCCTCACGAACTTTCAACAGGTCTTCCACATTTTCTTTGCCAATATTTGCCACCAGTCGGCGCACTGACGACTCCGTAACCTCTCCGGGATTGTAATAGAAGAGATGAAAACGGACGAGTTTCATCACCTTCTCGCTTAGGTCTCTGGGAAATTTAAGATGGTCCATGATTTGGGCAGTCAGGCGCGCACCAACCACTTCATGGCCATAGAAAGTCGAGTTCATGCCCTCACCCCGTTTTGAGCGTGGCTTGCCGACATCGTGCAAAAGTGACGCCAGTCTGACTGCGAAAGAATAATTCTTATCACAGGCATACTGCAACGCTCTAAGATTGTGTTCCCACACCGTATAAATATGATGAAGATTCTGGCCAACTCCATGGCCTTCCAACAACTCCGGAACTATGTAATTGATTAGCTCGGTCTCACGCAGCAGCTCTATGCCCTTCATACCATTGTCGGAATTAATAAGCTTACTGAATTCATCTCGGATTCTTTCTTTAGAAATAATCTGCAATAACGAGTTATGCTTTTTTATCGCCGCCAGGGTAGTCGCTTCAATTTCAAATCCCAGGGTGGCCGCCAGGCGCACTGCGCGCAACAGGCGCAGAGCATCCTCGTTAAATCTTTTTTCTGGATTCCCGACTGCTTTTATTATTTTTCTTTTTATATTTTCCTGGCCGTTAAACAGGTCGGTTATTTTGCCCTCTTTATCTACGGCCAAGGCGTTAATAGTAAAATCTCTCCGGCCCAGATCTTTCTCTAGTGTCGTGGCAAATTTAATTTCATCGGGATGACGCTTGTCCGTATATTTAGATTCAATTCTATAGGTTGTGACCTCAACTACTTGTGTGGTCTCTTTTGGTTCGGCGTCAGATGACCCATCTTCTTTAATTTTTACACCTACGGTGCCAAACTGATTTTCGTAAAAAGAATCGGGAAATATTTTTTGGATCTCCTCCGGTTTAGCTTTAGTAGTTACATCCCAATCCTTCGGTGTTTTTTCCATTAGTAAATCCCTGACGCAGCCGCCAACGATATATGCTTCAAAACCGGCTTTTTTTAATTTCTCTAGGATTTTGATTATTTCCTTTGGGATTTTCATATGTTGTTTGCGCCCTCGCCAGGAGTCGGACCTGGATTGGCAGATTAGGAATCCGCAGTTCTGTCCATTGAACTACGAGGGCTAATTACATTTATCATTGTCATTCTAGCATTTTTATGTCATTTTTCAATTAATCAGTAACTTTTTTATTAATGAGAAAAGTCCATTTTATTGGCATTTGCGGGGCGGGCATGAGCGCGGTAGCGAAATTAATGCGGGATTTAGGTTGGCAAGTGACCGGATCTGACGAAAATTTTTATCCTCCCGTTTCCACCTACCTGGAGCAAAATAAAATTAAGTTTTTTAAAGGCTACAAAAAAAAGAACATTCCGGTTGGCACTGATACCATTGTTATCGGAAAACATGCCCATTTAATTCCCGCAGAAAATGAAGAAGTAAGAGCCGCGTTTGCAACCGGTGTATCCATAAAATCTTTTGCCGAAGTACTGGGCGAAATTACCAAAAATCGAGAAAACATTGTAGTCGCGGGTAATTATGGCAAATCAACTTGCGCCGCGCTCATAGCTTGGTGCCTGGAAAACTCTGGAAAAGATGCCGGATATTTTATCGGCGCGATTCCGGAAACACCCTCGGCCAGTTCGCGTATTGGCACCGGGACGCACTTTATTTTAGAAGGTGATGAATATCCGAGTGCAAATTGGGATGCCGATTCTAAATTTCTCCATTATCGCCCGGCCCATCTCCTTTTAACTTCTCTCGCCCATGATCATCTTAATATTTTTAAAACAGCCGATGATTATCGCAAACCGTTTATTAAGTTAGCGGGCATGATTCCCGACGGTGGTCTGATTATGGCTTGCGCTGATGGCAAGGGTATGAGCGAGACGCTCGGTAAACTGGGAAGAGAAATTGAGTTGTACAGTTTAATAAAGGCCGCTCCCTGGCAGGCTAAAAATATCAAATATGACGAAATAACTTTCTTCGATATAGTTAAGAATGGGGATTTCGTTGCCCAGCTAAGCACTGGCCTACTCGGTAAACACAATATCGAAAATATTTTAGGCGTTAGCGCTCTGCTATTATCTCTCAATCTTATATCCACCGGCGATCTTACCTCCACGATAGCGAAATTTAAACCGTTGCAGCGACGACTGGATAAAAAATCGGATAAAACCATCATTCCTATCTACGAAGGTTTTGGATCATCATATGACAAAGCCAAATCAGCTTTGGCGGCTATGAAGTTGCATTTTCCTGATCGTAAATTAATTGTTATTTTTGAACCGCACACTTTTAGTTGGCGGAGCCACCAAGCCATTAGTTGGTATGATGACGTTTTCGACGGGGCTGATTACGTTCTTATCTACAAGCCGCCGGAGCATGGATCCAATCCCAATCAGCTTTCCTTGCAGGAAATCAAAGACAGGGTCATAGCGTCGGGCATGGATGTCGCCGGATTTGAATCACCCGAGGCGGGCATAGAAGTTTTTTCAAAAAAAATAGATCGAAACACCGTTGTATTAATTCTTTCTTCGGGAGGATTCGATGGTATTATTGAATCTGCCACCAGGGTGGCTGAAGAAAAATTCCCTAAATGAAAAAATTTTCTAGCGAATTCGGTCATAGTTACAATACCTATACTTTTGGCTATGCCAACTATTGTCTGCGCGAAAAAGGCGATAGTCTGGCGGACATTTATGCTAGCGGCTACTTACCATATTCAGGTGGACCGGACATCAAAAATATTTTTTACATGGCGCGGAGCGCCCGCATGCCGCTTGACTTATTTTCACTCTCCAGCGAAAACCGGCGCATTGTCAAAAAATTCGATGACCAGTTTGAACGCACCGTTACACCCATTTATAAATTTGACCGCCATGATCACAAATTTTTAAAATTCTGCGTGGAATATTTCGCCAAACGCCATGGGCCGGATGTAATGCCCCTGGCAAGACTGAAAACGATCCTGGATTCAGATCTAATCATTCAGATTGTTTCTTACCATAACGCCATCGACCCGGTAGCTTACGTTTTTGAAGTGGCTGATCACGCCATGGTCCATTTTTGGTTTTCTTTTTACGATTTGTCGCTGGTCCATCAGTCGTTGGGAATGTGGCTTATGTTAGATAGCGCTCGCCAGGCGCAAAAACGTGGTGCTAAACATTTTTATGTTGGCACTGTTTATGGTCAAAAGGCGTTATACAAAACCGCTTTTAAAAATCTAGAGTATTGGAATGGTCAGGATTGGACAGCGAATCTGAAAAAGATAAAACAGCTTGGCCGCGATGATGCCAGCCGCACCGTGGGCCTGACGGATCTTTGGAAAAAGGAGCAAAAAAAATTTGATTGATTGTGTAAAAGCCGAATTTGTGTTATTTTTATCTAAATTTTGGGCCTGTAGCTCAATTGGTCAGAGCACATCCGTGGCACGGATGAGGTTGTCGGTTCGAGCCCGATCAGGTCCACCAAATGAATACCTTTCCCATATTTCTAACTTTGGCTATAAGCGCCATTATTTCTTTTCTAGCCCACCACTGGGGGGAAAAATTTGTAATCCATAAAAGGAACAAGCCTTTTAGGATTATTATTAAAGGTTACCAATTCCACCACAGTTGTTTTGGCGTTTTGGCTATATTTGCCGCTCCCATTTTAGCTAGCACTCTCATTATGGTGGCTATGTTGGGATTTGGCATTGGTAATCTCTGGCAACACAAAAAGACCCATAACAGCGTCAACGAAAAGGGCTTTATCTTTATCAGTAAGGCAATTTAACTGAATTAGGACTTACGCGTAAGTTCTATGAATAAAAAATAATATACGATTTTTAAGGGTGGGAAAGCTCGATTACGACCTGAAACTTCTAAAGTATTTCGACTTGAAAAGATAACCGATGTTACTCAAGATCAAACCTTTTAAACAAAGCTCGGGGCTGTGCGGGCCGGCAGTTTTAAAAATGGTTTTTGATTTTTACGGTTTAAAGAAAACAGAAAAACAACTGGCTAATGAATTAAAATGCGACCCTAGATATGGCATTCCTGCTGAACCGATGCTAAAACTGGCTAAGAAATATGGGTTGAAAGGTTTTATTAAGGATTTTTCGGAAATAGAGGATATTAGAGGGTGGGTGGTCAATAAGAAAACCCCGGTAATAGTTGACTGGTTTTCAGAAAATGAAGGTCATTATAGCGTTATTATTGATATCGACAACCAGAAAATTTTTTTGCAAGACCCGGAAATTGGCAAAGTTAGAAAAATTGATCTGGAAACTTTCAAAAGAGTTTGGTTCGATTTTGAAGGGCCATTTATCGGGTCGAAAAAGGATCTCATTCTAAGAAGAATGTTGCTGATATACAAATAAAAAGCCCCGATTTTACTCGGAGCGGTTGGAACTGTCCGGCTGGACGATGGCGATTAGATCAGTTACGCCATCACGTTTGAAGCCTAGTGCTTCAGCCACAGCCAATGAAACATCGATATCCCTTCCATAAACATACGGGCCGCGATCATTAATTACTACTCTGATTTGTTCCCCGTTCTCGGGATTAATTAACAACACTTTAGTTCCAAACGGTAAGTCTTTATGCGCTGCTGAAATAGCATACATATTAAAAGTTTCGCCATTAGCAGTTTTCCGCCCATGGAATCTGGATCCGTACCAGGATGCCCTAAAAACAGAAAATTCCGAAATCCTAGCCTTCGGACTGGTGGTTTTGACGTCGGTAAACATGGCCGCCAAAACCATCGAGACAGCAAGCAGAAAAAGAACTAGTTTGCCTAGTTTGGCCAAGACCTCACTCCCTTCGTCGTATTTCATAGCCATATTAGTCCTGACAGCCCTTGTATCTTAACCAATGACCCTCAAATGTCAAAGAAATCTCATCAACATTGCATGAACAGATTATTAACAATTAGGAGTATAAATATTATGCTCCATATTCACTAATTAGTTAAGAATATTGCCGCCTCTTCAAAAATAATTATGTATATGATAAATTTCCTATAACGATGCAGAAACATTTTGAGCGACGGCTACGTATAAACCATCAGATACGTGAGTCGCAGATTCAGGTAATAAATGCTGATGGTAAATCACTGGGCATCATGCCGACCCACCAGGCGCTTCGCGTTGCTGGTGAACAGAACCTTGATTTGGTTGAAGTTGGACCGCAAGCTAAGCCCCCACTTGCGAAAATAATGGATTATGGTAAATATATGTATCAGAAAGGGAAAAAGGAGGGGGGCCAAAAGACGGGCAAATTCACTTCTCAAGAAGTCAAAACGGTCAAAATTGGGTTTAGGACGGGTATCCATGATTTAAAAGTGCGGGCTGTTCAAGTTAATAAATTTTTACAGAAAGGCTATCGTGTAAGACTGGAGCTAACTCTGCGCGGTCGGGAAAAAGAGATGGCTGATCTTGGCCGCCGGAAGCTCGAAGATTTTACAAAACTTGTCAGTCACGTATTTACGATTGACGATCCCATAAAGAGGTTCCCGGGAGGTTTGGGGCTTTTGGTAAAGCCAGAGAAAAAATAACCCGCTTTAATTGTTTAAAGCTGACGCCCGTCGCGGAGATTGGCACCGGTTTTAATTGCATTGTGAAACTAAAAACATCAAAATCAGCATTAAAAAGATTTAAGTTTTCTTCCAAGGGCAAGATTAGACGCCGCAGTGTGGGTATTAATCATTTCAACGCTAAAGATAACGGCAGCACTAGACGTCACCACCGCCACGAAAAACCATTGGCCAAATCAAACCTGAAAGACATCAAGAATCTGATGCCCTATAATGTGGGAATTCTATAAATCAGCTAGGAGACTAGGGCTGATAGACTAGAGCCGATTCTGAATGGCTATCGTCTATAAGCAATTAGCAATAAGCTGTACCAGATGCCCAGAGTAAAGCGTGGAACCCAAGCCAATAAGCGTCGGAAAAATTTGCTCAAACACGCAAAGGGTTTTATGTGGACGCGCCATAGTAAATACCGTCAGGCTAAAGAAGCTCTTCTCCACGCTTGGAAGTTTCAGTTCAATGATCGGCGCAAGAAAAAAGGTTATGCTCGTCGTCTTTGGCAAATCCAAATCGGCGCCGCCACAGTGCAGAACGGTCTTTCCTATAGCAAGTTTATTGCCGGCTTAAAAAGAGCCAATGTTGAATTAGATCGCAAAATTCTCTCCCAACTCGCCCAAACGCAACCCGAGGTTTTCAAGAGAATTGTGGAAATTTCTCGCGGAACCAGTCAATAAAAAAGTGGCTCTTGGCCACTTATTGCTGGGGTATTATAAACCCGGCAGTTTTGCTTTTTTGAGAAACAAAGTCCCGTATCTCCTCGTCTCGTTTTTGCAGCCGCTTAAGATTTACCCGACTGGAAAGATCGGTTTTCGCGGCTTCAAAATGTGCCAGCGAGAGAACGGCATCACTAAGAACTGGTTCGGGCGCTGAAATATTGCCACCAACTGACTCTAAACCGCAAAGCCGTGCCGCTTCTACACAAAGTTCCCATAAGTATCGCTGGGTCCAGCCTTCGGTTTCGTTGGCCATTTTTTCGATGACTTTTTCAGCCTCGTCAGGAGCTCGGAAAGGGAGACCTTTCAGATGGGTTCGCATCACCCCTCGCCTGGTTTTTAAGTCCGGCAGGGGCACGTGGACAATCTTCGACAGACGACCCGGTTCCAATAATCGGTCATCAATTCTTTCGGGATAATTAGTGGAACAAAGCAGGTGTAACCCCCGCTCTCTGATACCTTGAAGGATATTAAGGAATTTCGAAAGGATCTCATCCTCTTTGACGACAACATCAATGTCATCAATCAGCAAAATGACCGGCAGGGCGGTAATTTCTTTGATATTGTCTATTCGGAGAAGCATCGGGCTAATACCCTTTTCGCCGCTAGCTTTAAGATCCTGACGTAAACGATCGCTATCAATCGAGCAAAAGACAGCGTTGTAATCGCCGCTCATCAGATAATGGGCCAGCATAGTTTTACCCACACCGGGTACTCCTACCATCAGGATCGATTCCGGCCGAAAATTAAGCCAATTAGAGATTTTTGGCTGTTGCAGGGGCAAGAGGAGTACCCGTTCAATAACGGCAAGCACTGATTCCATACCATAGAGCTTGCTTTTATCAAAAGCGGCGGCGCCGATGTGATTAAGTTCTTTAAAGACGGAGGTCATCAAAATCCGACGATTGATTTGTTGTTGTCTGGCCAGAATATATGCTGTCTGTACTACCAGTTCAAGAAAGGAATCTTGGGAAAGAAGGCATTCCTTTTTCTCCCCAGTTTGTCCTTCTCTAATTTCAATCTTAGTGATGATTCTCCCTCCATCCGAAGCGACCGCCCTAATCCAATCGCTGCGTCGGCTTTGCACCATAAAAGTGGCCTCCGCCGGCGTCGGAAACTTCCGGCTAATAACGATGCCGGTGGAAGACGACTTGTAATAGCTTTGCGGACTGAAGATTATACCGTATTCCGCCGGTATAATCTTATTACGAAAATCCCGGTAGCGGGCGTACTCCCAGCCTTCAGAAAATCCTTTAATATCTTGTTCATACACCAAGCGAGCCAATTTCCAAATGGCAAAGACTTCACTCATCGATAAAGCTCTCTCCAGTCGCCAGCGGACAATGATTCTTTTAAATTCCAAATCATTGTCCTCCACAGACAAAACTTCCATCAAGGGCATTAAGCCGCCAGTCTTGGTGATTAACTCTTTGGCCAAGGAAATGATAATCGTTGAAAATGGAGCTACTGTTAGTTCGACGTGGCTCATCAATAAGTTAACGTCCCCAATCGGATTGTCCTGCGGTACAATTAGCGGGGGTTCTTTTAAATTAATCGGTTTCGTCTCCGGGATTGATTCATAAGTTTCGCTATTGGGTGTTTCTTTACGACGTCGCTTTAATTCGCGGCGGATGATCGTCTCGGTTTGTCCGAAGTCTCGGATGGTTGATTCCCGCGCTTGAACAATCTGGCCCAAAAAGCCTTCCAACTGTTCTGGCGTAGCGGATTTTAAATCAACCGGGTTGTTACCGATTTGAACTAATCTCTCTTTTTTCTTGG
>ERZ1292623.3916-Hain-H51-01um-R1-3916-length-12477-cov-5_pt1 | contig 12477 bp, 12 predicted proteins | sample MGYA00564398_ERZ1292623 | MGnify/ENA primary metagenome ERZ1292623 (study PRJEB36523, sample SAMEA6512633) | groundwater metagenome | collected 2019-01-07 | study: AquaDiva: Metagenomics assemblies of 32 groundwater samples | reverse complement strand
CCGCGGCGCTCTGTCACCTGGCGCGCACTGTGTGCCGGCGCGCCGAGCGGCGTGTATACACACTGTCGCGCAGCGCGCCGGTGTCGCCGGTGTCGCCGGTTTCGTTAAAGTACCTCAACCGCCTGTCCGACCTGCTGTTCGTGATGGCGCGCGCTCTGAACCAGGCGGGTGGTGTCCCGGACGTGCTCTGGCAACCGGCGCAGAAGCCCTGAGTTACCCGGGTTCGCGCGCGAGCGAGACGCGCGCGGCGTCCAGTGCCTCACACACACGCTGCACACCTTGCAACACACGCGGTGACTGGCGCAGCACCAGGTCCGCCGGCACAGAGTAAACTCGCCCGGCGCGCACGGCGCGCAACGCCACCCGCTCACGCCACCAGTCACGTACGCCTTCGGCCGTGCCCAACTCGTCACTGAAAAGAATCGCGTCCGGATCCTGCAGCAGCACCGCTTCCACGCTGACCTCCGGGGCAATCAGGTCGAATGCGGCGAAGACATTACGCCCGCCACACAGCGCCAGCACATCGCTCGCCAGGTGCGCATGGTTCAGGGTCATGAGCGGCTGCATGGAAATCTCGAAGAACACCCGCACCGGCCGGCGTTCCCGATAGCGGGCGCGCAGACGCGCAAGATCATCGCGGTAAGCAGCAGCAGCGGTTGCTGCTTCGCGCCCACTCCCGGCCAAGTGGCCGAGGCGCAGCAACGTCTCCGGCACGGCATCCAGCCGTTGCGGCTCGGCGAAGAATACCGGGATGCCAAGCGCGGCCAGCTTTTCCAGATCGGCGCGCGTATTGCCAGTCTGCCAGCCAACGGCCAAGTCCGGCTTCAGCGCCAGAATGCGCTCCATGTCCAGCCGCATTCCGCCGCTCACCTGCGGCAAGTTGCGCGCTGTATCCGGATAATCACTGAACGCCGAGACGCCGACCACGCGCCTGCCAGCACCTGCGGCGAACAGCAGTTCGGTTGCATGTGGTGCGAGGCTCACGATGCGTCGTGCCGGTGCGTGCAGACGCACGACCCGGCCAGCGTCATCCGTGACCACGACTTCCGCGCGTACGGGTGTTGCCGCCGCTGCCAGGGTGAGCAGGGCTGCCATGCAACAGTGAATGGAAATGTACATGACTTAGCTCACGGCGGGCGGATATCCATGAAAGTCCATTGAGCCAATCCAGGCGCCGTTATTGGCGCAATGGACTTTCTGGTTTTGAATCGGAGGAGTGGCACTCATTATGACAGGACGAACGGAGTAGGGCTTCATTCATGGCACACGCATCGACTGCTGCACAGCGGTAGAGAAACCGCGTGAGCGGTCTTTACCCGCTAACGGGTGAAGAATCCAGCCAGATGGGCGCCGGCCATGAGCAGCCCCACGGCTAGCCAGAAGAGCATGACACGCCAGACAAGGGCGACGGCGCGCCGCACATCACCGGCGTGCGGCAGCGTGGCGGGATTGATCGCCATATTGCCGTAGGCGTCCTTCTCGCCGTCCTCACAGGTATCAAGATGCAAGGCGCCCAGCCCGGAGGCGAGCAGCGGACCGCTGCTCAGGCCCGACCACATGCCAGCCTGACGGCGCCAGCAGTGCAGCGCATCTTCGAAGCTGCCCATGATGGCATAGGAGATCGCCGTGATGCGTGCCGGTATCCAACTGAGCAGGTCGTCGAGGCGCGCCGCCGTCCAGCCAAACTCCGTGAAGCGCGCTGTGCGGTGGGCCCAAAGGCGGTCAAGCACCGAGGCCAGACGTTGCAACATCGCCCCCAGCGGTCCGAGCAGCAGAAACCAGAAGATTGGTGCCGTCACCAGCTTATTCCCCTGTTTGAGGATCGCCTCGACAGTCGCGTGCGCCACACCGGCCTCGGTGGTTTCGACCGTGTCCTTGCCGGTCAACTCCTTGAGGCGCACGGCGGCGTGCGCTATATCACCGTTCTCAAGCGCAACCGCCACCGCCTGCGCAACATCTCCGAGACGATAAAGATCCACACACAGATAAAGCACAGCGACGGAAAACAGGAACGTCAACGCCCCGGCGATCTGTCCGAGTATGAGGGTGGCGAGAGACATGGCAATAAGGATGGGTGCAATCGCGAGCAGCACGGCAAAAATGCCCTGCGAACGCAGGCCGCCGTTGAAACGCTGTTCAATGGACTCGGCCCAGTCGCTGTACCAGACCCAGAGCCTGAAACCGCCGCGCTCTGGCAGCCAGCGGTCAAGAGCGAGTGCCAGAAGGATAATGACGAGGATGGTGGTCATGTCTTTGCCACAACTTTTTTAGAATCGCTCGTCACTCTACGGATTCTGTTTTCGACCCGCAAGCTGTTCATGCTGGCGATTTCTGGACCAACGCATGCCGATAGCGCGCCCAATTGAAATACGGCCCTGGGTCGGTCTTGCGTTCTGGGGCAATGTCGGCGTGACCGACGATGCGCTCTGGCGTAATGCCGGGATAGGCAGCCTGCAGCGCACGGGTCACTTCGACAAGTGCACGGTACTGCGCCTCGTCGAAGGGGGCATAGTCGGAGCCTTCCATCTCGATACCGATCGAGAAGTCATTCACGCGCGCACGTCCCTCCAGCATCGAGACCCCGGCATGCCAGGCGCGTTCCGGGAACGGGACAAACTGGACGACCTGCCCGTCGCGCCTGATCAGCAGATGGGCCGACACCGTGAACCCGTCAATCTCGCGATAGAAGGGATGACAGGTGAAATCCAGGATGTTGCAAAACAATCGCTCAATATCCGCCCCACCATATTCCCCGGGCGGCATGCTGATGGCGTGGATCACCAATGCGCTTATGTCCGTGTCTGCCGGACGGGCGTCGCAATTCGGAGACGGCACGTAGTGCGCCCCTTCGAGAATACCGTGCGTCCTATCGACCTGCATCAATACCAGCCTCCATACAAATATCGCTCCACCCTACCCATCCTGCCCAGACGTGGGCACATGACCCCAGTTTGGCGAACTTTCCCTCAGCCGGGCCGGGCCGGGCCAGTCACAACTTGCAGAAATTCTTACATGTGCGAAACTTAGGCTATATTTATAACCGATTACCTTAGAAGAGAACATGGCCGTTCGGCCGGGAATTGAGAGGGTAAGTCCGAACGCTATTGGCGGAACACAAACCAGAGGAACCCGAGCGATGCATAGCCTGAAAGCACTGATAACCTCCCTGTCGCTGGCTGTCTTTCTCGCCGTTAGCCTGCCAGGCGCAGCGCTGGCGAACGAAAGTGGCACCGAAAGCGGCGATGACGTTGCCATCATTCTTGATCTCGTGATTCTGCGGCCGGTGGGCTTGGTGGCCACCGTTGCTGGCGTAATTATTTTTGTTGGCTCGCTGCCTATCTCCCTCCCAACCTGGAGCGTGGGAAAGGCGTTCAATGCGTTGGTAGCCAGACCCGCTGTCTATACTTTCTGGCGCGATTTGGGTGATGAAATTTAATTTTGGCAAACTTCAGAGGCGTTGCAAAAGTACCCCACGGACTTCCGCGTCCGTCAGCTCAACAGGATTAGTTTTCATGCTGCTACCACGGCAATTGGCCACAATTTTTGGGAAGTCCGATTCCTGAATCCCGTAGGCACGTAGTCGCGGCAAATCCATCCTCTGTGTCCAGTCGCTGAGTGTCTGTACCAGCAGCTTCCAAGCCTCCTCACGCGGGAGTGCTGGTCTGCCACTCAGAATACGGCCTGCATGCGCGTACTTCTCCAACGATGGGTTCTCCAGTGCACGTGCGCGCAGTGCCCGGATATTTACATCGGTCGCAGCAGCCAGGAGTGTCCCACACACCACGCCATGCGGAACGGGAAAGTATGCCCCCAATGGCGCGGCCAACCCATCCAGGCGCCGTTATTGGCGCAATGGACTTTGCACCGAGCCGAGACCAGCCTGGGCAAGCGTGATGCCGGAAAGCAGTGCGGCATAGGCCATACAGCTGCGCGCGGACGCCGCACGATCCTTGCCCTCATACCAGTCGAGCAAACCCCTGCGCACAGCGTCGAGGCCGCTCAGCGCAAGCGCATCGGTAAAGGGATTTGCGCGACTCGACACGTAGGATTCGAGTAACTGAGTTAGCGCGTCCATCCCGTTCGCGGCAATGAGACTCGGTGGACAGCTGGTTAGCAGTAGCGGATCGACCACGGCGTAACGCGGTACCAGCAGGTCATGGCGGAAGGATTTCTTGAAGCCCTGCATGCCTTGAACGCTGAGCACGGCATTCTTGGTGGCTTCGCTGCCGGTTCCCGCAGTCGTGGGCACGGCAATAAGCGGCATCGCGGGGCCATTATAGGGATGCTCGGGCCCTGCCCCCTCAAGATGATCCATGACTGAATTGCCATGTGGCAACAGCCCCGCTACTGCCTTGGCGGCATCCAGTACGCTTCCACCACCAATGCCGACAACGACTTCAATTTTGGCGCCGCACCAGTCGCGCACTGCTTCATCCACAGATTGTGGCGAAGGCTCGCCCTCGATACGCAGCTCTTCCCAGGACACGCCCTGCGCACGCAAGTCGCCCGTCAGGATGTCCCAATATGGAGAATTACGAAGGGAATGGCCGCCAGTAACAAGAAGCACGCGCTTACCGAAAGTTGCGGACAGCTTCGGCACCTGCCTGAGTGATCCATCGCCAAAAACAATGCGAGGAAGACAGGACACTGAGAATGCTGGGATCACGTGCTGCGACGATCTTTGGGAGACGGTTTCTGCGATCAGCCTCAACTTGAACATGGGTCCGCGAATCAACCTACACGGTATGGGTACGAGAAAACAGTGCAGTTCCTGCTTCAGAACAGCCGTATGCCGCAGTCCCGAAACAGCCCAATGAAAAAAACGCGCGGCATCCGGGTTAAATGGTGCCGGTGACCGGAATCGAACCGATGACCTACTGATTACGAATCAGTTGCTCTACCAACTGAGCTACACCGGCGAAGGCCGGCAATTATAAGGTGATTGCTGCTGGGGAAACAACAACGAGCCTGGGGAATCAGTCTGTGCCTGCCAGGCTGGGGCGCATGCGTACGATCACATCCACACCTTCCATGCGCATACCCTCAGGCAATGCTGGCAAACCATGAATCTGCACATCTTCGGCCGGAATATCCATGAGTTTGCCGGTGGAGGTGTTGTAGAAGTGGTGATGCGGAGCGGTATTCGGGTCGTAGAATACCCGCGTCGGATCGGCGATCACTTCACGAATCAAACCGCGCTCGGCAAACAAACCGAGGGTGTTGTACACGGTAGCCTTTGAGACTGAGACGCGCGCGGACTCGCCATTCACCAAAGCAAACACGTCTTCCGCTGACAGATGTTCGCAGCGCGCGAATAACAACTGCGCGATCTCGATTCGCTGGCTGGTCGGATTTATCTCATGTGACCGAAGCAGTCCGCTTATTTCGTCATTGGAATAACTTTTGATATCCATAAATAACAAGAAACCAATTGAATTTAGATTAATTATAAATCTGGAACCATGTGAAGTCTAACTCGAAGGTTATGCCAGTCGGATGTACCCACAATCGCATTCAGCCATACATTCGATATTGGGCGACGTGTCCTACCATGCTGCGGTCGGCGCCATAATGAGTACATTGCGAAAGTCTCGGATGCACGAGAACAAAGTGGGCCTCTCCTGGTCGCCTACGCAGAAAACATCGCCCAGAGCGAAAGCATTTGTTCCAGTTTGCTTCTCGAATACCGGCTGCATGTGATAATAAAAGACCATACATCGGCATATTTATACCGTATGTCCACGCCTATAAATCAAATATAACCGTTCGTCTTCGTATATATACCGTTAAACCACAATTGGTGCGTCATATAATTTCAAGAAAGATTACCATCCATAAGTCGTTTCTAATGCGTTACCAGATTGTAGAAAAACAAACTTCATCTAGACTTGTATCACCCTGGCTGGAAAAAGCGCGGAAAAACTGGGCTTAGCATAACGACAATGAGCATGGCACCCAAACAATTGCGCACAAAAGCGAGTAATTTTTCGCTTTCTCTATATCCATTCGTCGACATGAACATGCCGTTTGTCAGGTCAACGAAACCTTCAAACAGACCGTTCATCGGTATGAAGAATCCACCGATCGTTATTCAGCGCATTGCGGGGTTCACCCTGACTGAACTCATGGTGACGGTGGTGTGGTTGGCCTCCTTTCGGCACTGGCTGTTCCAAGTATGCGCACCATTATCCAAAACATGCGCATCACCAGCCAAGCAAATGAATTCATGGCAGATCTGAACTTTGCACGCAGCGAGGCCATCAAACGCGCGGCGGATGTCACAGTATGCAAATCGAACAACCCCACGGCCGCCGCACCTACTTGTCTTGCCACCGGCACAGACTGGGGGGTCGGCAGAGTCATATTTATCGACAGCGACGCCGACGGGGTACTCGACACCACAGAAGCATTGTTGCGCGTGCGAGAAACGCTCGATGGCAGCAATACACTTACGAATGCACTAAACCTAAATCTGATTGTTTACACGCGCACCGGCGGGACGACCGCCGTCGATTTCAGCTTGTGCGATACGCGCTTGGCGGCGTTCGGCCGACAGATTTCGATAGAAGCGACAGGCAGAACTGCGCTGACCAAACCCGCTGCCGGTTGCTAACGCGACACTCACTACAACTTATGAACACATATCGTACAAAACCGAGAATCAACGCACCTCAACACGGCTTCAGCCTGGTGGAGGTGTTAATCGCGCTAGCCGTGTTATCAATCGGATTACTGGGGCTGGCCGCGCTGCAGACGGTGAGCCTGCGGGTAGGTCACGATTCCTACCAGCGCACACAAGCTACCATGCTGGCATACGATATCGTTGACCGCATGCGGGCGAACCCGGTGGCTTTGGCTGCCGGTAAATACAATAACGTACTCGTCGGTACCAATTCTGGATCGACCGATTGCGTCTCGTTATCCTGCACTACAGATGAATTCGCCGATTACGATATCAGGACCTGGCACACCATACTCGCTGCGAAACTCGCACAAGGCCAGGGCACCATCAGTACCGTCACCAGCGCCGGCGTGTCAACACGCACGATCACCGTCTCCTGGAGCGAGAATGACCTGCCCATCCGATTGCAATTGATAGTTCAATTATGAATCTCAACAACAATACTCAGACGCAAATACCGGCTATAACCCCTAAGCTGTCCGCGGGGGGGTTCTCGCTGATCGAGCTCATGATCGCGATGACTGTCGGCCTGGTTATCGTTGCCGCGGTGGTGCAGATTTTTGTCCGCAGCCATTCCACCTATCAGCTTGACGAAGGCCTGTCCCGCGTGCAGGAAAGCGCGCGCTTTACCATGGATTATCTGTCCAAAGACCTCCGCATGGCCGGCTATCTGGGCTGCAATAGCGCACTTTTTTCCACTTCGGCCGTCAAGAACAACGTAACACCTTCCAGCGAAACTACAGTTTTCGCCAGCGGCGGCATTCGCGGTTACCGCTACGCATGCACCACGGGTTGCAGCGGTGCCTTGTCGGAATGGCAGCCAAATCTGCCTGTTACTTTCTTCGGGGCGGGTGAAGTCCGGACTGGCAGTGATGTTGTCATTATTTACCGCGGATCCGACCTAGACACTAGCCTCGACGGAAACCTCTTTCCAGAAAACGGCAATCTTCAGATTAAAGATACTGTCACGATTGCCGGGCAAATTGCTACCGATGATGTACTCATGGTCTCGGATTGCAAGGGCGCGGATATTTTCCGCGCTACGAGCGTTAGCAGCGGCACAGGACAATTGACCATCTCCCACGCAGTCTCCGGAGTCTCCGGCAATAGCACGCCTATGCTGTCCAAGCCGTACATGGGCGACGCGCGGTTAATGAAGCTCGTTTCGCGCGCCTACTATGTTGCGAACTCTAATGTTGCGGACCCGGCATCGGAGCCAGGCCTGTTCAGCAAAGAGCTTGGATCCGCGGGGTTGCTGCTGGCTGGCCAGCAGCTTGTTGGAGGCATGGAGTCCATGAAAATCCTCTATGGCGTCGATACGGCCGCCACAGGCAGTGCCGCACGATATGTTGTGCCGACCGATGTTGCAGACTGGACCAAGGTGGTCAGCGTACGTCTTGGTGTCATCGTGCGCACGCCAGGCACTGTCGACGCCGCTTTGGACACCAAAACATACAATCTCCTCGACGACACCGGCAGCCTCCTCGACGATTTCGGCCCGGCCAACGACACTCGCCGCCGCCGGGTATTCAACACCACCATACGCGTCCGCAACCACTAGGGTACCGCCATGCGTCCTGCTCAAGCTTTGCATTGCATTCAACACGCACAACGCGGCACCGCTCTGGTGATGACGCTGGTCTTCCTGGTGCTGCTGACCATGCTCGGCATTACGGCCATCAACACGTCGACCCTGGAAGAGAGAATGGCGGGCAACACGAAAGACCAGAACCTTTCCTTCCAGGCGGCGGAAACCGCCCTGCGTGCGGCCGAGACCTGGGTGGAGTCCACGACCGCTGCCACGTCACTGGCGGCCAACAATGCCTACGGGCTCTACGATCCGTCGACAACCGGCACGGAGGTATGGGACAGCGTCATCTGGGCCGGTGCGAATGTGGTGACTTACCCGGGCGTGCCCGGCACTCCGGCATCTGGCACGCTGGGTGATGTCAACATCCGACCGAAATACATAATCGAGAAATTAACCACAGAAGCGTTATTGCCCAGCGGCACACGTATTATCGTCAGAATTACCGCGCGCGGTACAGGCGCCAGCGACAACACCGTATCCATGGTCCAGTCGACCTATTCCAAGACCTATCCGTAATCGCAGCGGGAGCCAAACCAATGAGCACGCAAACTGAAATGAAGGCCATCCCAAGGGAAAATGCCCGTGAGCCTGCTGCTGTTAATCGAAACCAGATCGAGGCAACTATGAACATGCCAGACACAGACGTTGCGAAACCTGCACAGCACACCCTGACAAGGCAGTGGCAGAGACTCATGGCCCGCGCGCAGATAATGCACGCTGCACGCAAATTCGGCATCGTCGTCGCGACGGCCTTGCTGGTAGCGGCACCCACCCGGGGTCTGGCCACGCCCCTGGATCTGTCCAGTGCGCCCCTGTTCGTGTCCGCAACCGTGCAGCCAAACATCTTTTTCCTGGCCGATGATTCCGGCAGCATGGACTGGAATTTAATGACCACCGAAAGTGACGGCATTATGTATCTTGGCGGTTGTGCTTATTTCTACACGCACCCGACCCCCGGCATATCCGGATCGGCCATCGCACCCGCGGTAAACGTTTACACTTGGATTGTTGCCACTGAGGAACAGTTAATCGCGAATGGCGTCGCCGCGCCCTACGGCGGTGTCTGGCGCGCGTGGAATAAAAACTATAACGGCATGTATTACGACCCGGCGGTAAAATACACGCCGTGGGAGGGAGTGAACGTCAGCGGGACCGCCTACAGCGATGCCCCCGCGGCGGCGGCCCCCTACAATCCATTCCGTCCCGCGGATGGGACCATTAATCTGACCACAACAACTTCGTACACCACGGATTACTGTCCATCGGGCGGCCCATCTTTTACAGTAAGCAATTTTTATCCAGCGCGTCACTATACGTGGACCGACAGCAACTCAAACGGGGTTGTAGACGCCGCTGACAGTCATACGCTGGTTGAAATCAAATCCACCACGACCAGCTACCCGAAAGCGGCTACACGTACCGACTGCGCGGGATCGACCTGCACCTATGCCGAGGAAATCAAGAACTTCGCCAACTGGTTCAGCTATTACCGTAAACGCGACCTGACCGCGAAAAACGCCATCAGTAAGACCGTCGCACCTATCACCAGCCGCGTGGGTTACGCCACTCTCTGGAACAACAGTACCGTCAATAACATCCAGATTTCCTTGATGAACCAGTCCACGCTCAGTGGCAATAAAAAGACTCTCCTGGATGGCCTTTTCAGCACACGCCCAAGCGGCAGCACGCCGCTGCGGACGGAATTGGATAAGGCAGGAAAATACTACGAGTGCGTCAGCGGAAACACCTTTGGCCTCGCCGCCGGCACATCGTGCCCAATATTACCGGCTGCCCAGGGTGGAGCCTGCCAGAAGAATTTCACGGTGTTGATGACCGACGGCTTTTACAACGACGGATTCACATTCGCCGCTGCCCCCAACAATAAAGACGGGGATGGCAACACCTTGTTTGACGGCGGGGCCTACGCAGATACGTGGAGCCACACCCTCGCCGACATCGCCATGCATTACTATGAGCGCGATCTGTCGGCACTGCCGAACGATGTGACGGTTGCCGGTCTGGACACCGCCAAACATCAGCACATGGTGACGTACACCGTTGCCTTCGGTGTCAACGGCACGCTGGCCGCCAACCCGCCGAATACCACGGCCGCCTTTGCCTGGCCCAATCCGGCCACATCGGATGCACGCAAGATCGACGACCTCCGACATGCCGCCTACAACAGTCGTGGCCTGTTCCTCAGCGCCAAAGATCCGGTCGGGTTGGCCACCTCCCTGTCCGCCGCGCTGGGCAGTATCGCCCAACAAACCAGTTCGGCGTCGGCGGTAGCCGTCAATTCTAATACCCTCATCACCAATACCACTGTCTACCAGGCACGCTTCATCAGCGGCGCCTGGAGCGGCGACCTGCGTGCCCTGCCAATCGCCGCCGACGGCACTGTCAACACCACAACCCCGCTGTGGAGCTCTGGCGATAAGTTGAAACTACAAAATTGGGATACGGGTCGACACATTATCACCCACAACGGCACGACAGGCGTGGGCTTCCGCTGGGCCAACCTGAATGCCAGTCAACAGGCCTCGCTCGATGACAACCCTGCCACCGTTCCTGTCGACTCCGATACCTTCGGCGCCGACCGACTCAACTGGCTGCGTGGCTATGTTACGACTGCGGCCCCGGGTAGTACGTTCCGGACACGTCAAGACAGTGCCAGTGTTTCCTTTACGCTCGGAGACCTTGTCAACTCTGCACCGGCCTACGTGGGTGCGCCCGGCGTTATCCCGGACAGCGTGGAAAGCGTTGCCCACTCGACTTTCAGCACCAGCTGGGCAACCCGCGCGAGCTTGATCTATGTCGGTGGCAACGACGGCATGCTGCACGGTTTCGACGCCGCCACTGGCAACGAACTGCTTGCCTACGTACCGGCTGTGCTCTATGCGGAGCTCAGTAAACTGACCGATCCGCTCTACGGCCATCGTTATTATGTGGATGGTTCACCCACCACTGGCGATGTCTTTTATGGCGGTGCCTGGCACACCGTGCTAGTCAGTGGCCTGGGGGGCGGTGGCAAAGGTATTTTTGCGCTGGACATTACCGACCCGAGCAAGTTCGCGACTGCTGAGCAGCCTGCCAATGCCAGCGCCATTGCACTGTGGGAGATTAGTGCTGCCGCAGACAACGATCTTGGCTTTACCTTCAGTCAACCGAGCATCGCCAAAGTTAAGACCGGAGCGACCACCTATAAATGGGTGGCTATCTTCGGCAATGGCTATAACAGTGTGAATGAAAGCGCCGCGCTCTATGTCGTGGATATCGAGAACGGAACCGTATTGCGCAAGATTGTCGTCGATGCCGGCGGCGGCACCAGCGGCAATGGCCTGTCCACGCCCGTCGTGTTCGATCAGAATAACGACTACATTGCTGACTACGTCTACGCCGGTGACCGCAAGGGCAACCTGTGGAAATTCGATCTGACCGGCGTACAAGCTGCCTGGGATGTGGCTTACGGCGTAAGCGGTACGCCGCAACCGCTGTTCAAGGCGGTCGACAGCACGGGTGTCGCTCAACCCATTACCGAACGTCCGGCGGTGGGCACGCATCCGGTCTCTGGCAGCATCGTGTACGTCGGCACGGGCAGTTACATTACGAACGGTGACAAAACGCCGCCCGCCAATCCGACCCACACTTTCTACGGCATCTGGGACAAGGGTGTCACCAGCACCGCGGTACCCGTGGCACGGGCAGATTTACTGCCACAGACAATCACCGAGCCAAGCACCACCTCGCGGACGATTACCGCGACACCAATCGCCTGGCGTGTGTCGGGTAGCACCGCTTGCGTGGCGGATGGGTCTGGTCAGTGCCTGGGATGGCGCGTCGATCTGCCCACTACTGGCGAAATGTCGGTGACCAACCCTGTTCTGCTCACTACGGATTTGGTAGACATGCCGCGTATTATCTTCACGACACTCATATCGGAGGCTGGCATCTGCGCCGCGGGCGGTAGAGGCTGGCTTATGGAACTCGATCCAACAAGCGGGGGTCTGTTACCGGGGCCGGTCTTCGACACCAATGGCGATGGGCTCATCAACGGCAGCGATACAGCCACGGCAGGCAAAGACCCGGGCATTGGCATTCTCTCGCAGCCGGTCGTTATTAGTGACCCGGCCAACAAGGAGGTCAAGAAGATTATCAGCGGATCGAAAGGCGATGTAGTCAGCGTGGACCAACCTGGAAAGAACCC
>ERZ1292623.1907-Hain-H51-01um-R1-1907-length-19397-cov-7_pt2 | contig 12481 bp, 14 predicted proteins | sample MGYA00564398_ERZ1292623 | MGnify/ENA primary metagenome ERZ1292623 (study PRJEB36523, sample SAMEA6512633) | groundwater metagenome | collected 2019-01-07 | study: AquaDiva: Metagenomics assemblies of 32 groundwater samples | reverse complement strand
CTTTTTCTATAATAATATATTACATAAGATATTACTCCTAATAAAATTATTATTGCAATCCATGTTGCAGGATTTCCAAAAAATTCTCTTATTGCGGATCCTGTTACTCCAAATCTATTTGTAGGAGGACTTGTTGCAGGCTGATCTGTTTCATTTCTACTCCCACCTCCACTATTTCCTTCACAAACTCTTCTTTCATCAGGTCTTAATCCTTCATCAGGTTTACATTTATCTTGAGGCCAAGTACATGTTCTTGTTTGAAATCCATTGTCGCATGCAGACCATTCTCCACACTGCCATAGAATTGAACAGAATGAAAATCCAGGTGTTAAACCAGTTATTCCAGGACTAGTACTTGTTGTTGTAGTGCTAGAACTACCACCTCCACCTCCACTGCCACCAGAACTTCCTCCACCACTTGAACCACTTCCACCACTTGTAGAATTTCCAGAACTTGAATTATTATTTGAAGAATTTCCGCTCGTTGAATTTCCAGATGTAGAGTTTCCACTTCCACCACCAGAACTTGAATTGCTAGTTGAATTACCGCCTGAACCTCCACCATTTGTAGAATTTCCAGAACTTGAATTATTATTAGTTGAATTATTTGATGTTGAATTTCCAGATGAAGAGTTTCCTCCGTTTGAAGTGTTTGTTGAATTGTTTACAAAAATATTGTTTGTTAATATAGAAACACTTTTTTCATTTGAAGTCCTATCTAAACTGTCAACAACTTTAACAAAAATTGTATAATTTTTTGAAGATGATAAATTAGTGAATGTATATGTTCTCTGATCCTTTCCAAGGTTTACCCATCCATCATTAATTTTTCTCACAAAAATTTCTTTTATACTTACATTATGCTCTTGAGCATTGTTTAATACATTAAATCTAATTGTTATTGAATTTGCTGTAGAATTTCCACTTAAATCAGCTATTTCCACATTGCCAATAACATTATGTAAACACATAGATTCTGGTTTTGCCGGGTTTAAACAAACATCTTTAGTGCTTGAATTTTCATCATCACATTGGATATCAGAACTGCATCCAATACTTGAATTTCCTTCTTCATTTAAACAATAACTTTGAGAAGTTCCAAGATTTATACATATATCTCTTGTTCTAGGTATATTATCATTACACTCATTGTTATTTGAACAAATAATTATCTGGAACTCTCCTATACTTCCTGCATAATTTATGCAGTCTTTGAATAATTTTCTTGCATTTTGAGTCCAGTAATCACTATCAACAATTCCATAGAAACAAATTCTTCCCTGAGATTTTTTCCCATTTCCTAATGTGCTTCCTTTTTCAACGAAAGAAATAACATCTCCAAAATTACTTCCACTTCCGCTTGAATATGTTCCTGCATATCTGTTAAGAGTTCTTACTTTGTTATTTTTATCAAGATAATAATATTGCAAGTAATTTCTGCTAGAATCAATAGCAGAAGTATAAACCTGCTGATATTTTCCTTTAAAATTAACATTCAAAGGTTCTCTAGAGCTTAGTTTACTTACTCCATCATTGTCAGTTAAGCCTGTTTCAGATCCCATATAATAATTAGAAATTATACTATTATGCTTGTCAACCGGTATATTTTTGTGAAATCTCTCATCATTCACAAATATTATTTTATACCCATTCAAACTATCATCTTTTAAGCTGTCTTCACTGATAAAATCAACTTTTAGATGAGACTCATTGAACATAGAAACTATATTATAGTCTATTAGCTTTGCAGATTTATAGATATAAGCAACTTCTCCTTTAGAGACTACACTTATATCAGTTGAAACCTCGGAACCAGAGGTTAAAGCATAAATTCCAGCAAAACTAAAAAATAAGGATAAAGTTATAATGCTTATAACTAAGACTTTTTTATTAACACCCATTTTCTTTTATGTTTCTATATAAAATCCAGGATTTATAAGTTTATCTGAACCAAGTTTTAAGCAACTAATCTTTCAACTAATCTTTCAAGCCCATAAATTACTCTTTCCTCTCCAGATCTCATATCAGGTTCAAATCTTTTACTCAATAAATGCTGTATCCCTTCAATATATCTAACAGCTATCTGCACTCTTTGTTCATCTGTATATCCTTTATCTCCTTGAGAAAATCCCCTAGCAAACTCTTTAGAATATGATTTTGGATCTAGCTTTTCAATTTCTCCTATCTTTAATTTCTCTAATTGTTCGTTATAATCATCTAACAGCCAAAATCTAGAAGAATCCATATTCCAGATTTCATCTTGAACAACAATTCTCCCCCAAGAGTTTATTCCATGTTCTGTTTTTGTATCTACAGCAATTATTCCTCTTTCTTCTAAAAATCTAGCCACCATTCCAAAAGCAAATATTCCACTATTCCTAATTTGAGTATATTGGTGAGGCGAACAAATTTCATTATCAAATAAAAATTGAGGATCTACTGTTTCATCATGTTCATCTGATTTAGTTGATGGAGTATCCATTATATAAGGAAGTTTGCAGTTTGCAGTTAATCCTTCAGGAAGATGATGTCCTCCAAAATATCTTACTCCCTTTTCTAAATATTGTTTTCCCATATTAGTATCAGTTGTGCTTGTTGCCATATAATTTCTAATTACATTTTCCAATCTTATCTGTGTTAAATTTTCTGCAGCAATAACTATAGAACTTTCTTCCAAACCATCTATCTCAAATTGAGAAGATCCTAATGCGGGAGCCAACATTTTTCTCATAAAATTATGGTTTGCAGCAAGAATTTGATCTTTAAACGGAATATCTCCCCTATTAATATCGTGAGTAGATATTCTTTGAGTTCTAACCATTGCTCTTAATGCAATGCCTTTGTGAGTTTCTAAAGAGGGGTTTGCAAATTCAACATCCTTACCAGTTTTTTTATCAAGGTAATCTCCATGCCCACCAAAAATACAATCAGAAACTTTTCCAGGTCTAACCTGATACCCATTTAATCTAGGGATTGTTCCAGAATTTAAAATTTCTTGCGTTGAATATATTTTATCTCCACCCTTTTCAATATATGTCTCTACTAATTTTCTTGCTTCATCATGTGTTAGTAATTCTGAACTTCCCATTTTAAGCCACCTTCCCTTGCATTTCTGCATATTTTCCCTGCAGTTTAGAATCTTCTCCTTCTAAGTTTCCAATTTTTTCAAGAGATTTTTCTCTAACAGCAGTGGCATAACCAGAAGTTATAAAAGAAAACATTTGTGCAACAAATCTTGCAGCATTATCTGGTCTTCCTACATAAGCATTTGAACTTAAACTCGGATTTCCAATACCTGTTAAATTTGGATGATCAGGAGGGCAGCTTATTACTGGATTTTTAGAATAAAAAGATGCTCTTCCAGATAAAGCATCAACTCCTCCAGCAACTGTAATATATGCTAAAGGGCCATCAAGAGAATCATATGCTGTGATTAATTCTGTAACAAGTTCAGACTGTTTATGTTCAGAAGCAACTCTCACTTCAAATGCAAGTCCATACCTTAGTAAATTTTCAGCAAGTTTATCTATATGAGCTTCATCACTTCCAGATCCAGCAAGAATTACAACTCCTCCTAAACCTTTTTCAACACTCTCTCTAAACTCTCTAGTTATCATTTTATTTTTTAAAATTTAATTATTTATCATAAAATTAATTTCTTTTTATATCTTTCTGGATTTTTTTCATCAAATTCTAGTAGTTAATTAAACCTGTACATTTGATTTAACATTTGAAGCATCTCCTTCAATATCTAATATTGGTTGAATTTCTCGCTCATAAAATTCTTCGACTTGTTGAGGAGCTCTTCCAATAAATTTTCTAACATCAACAGCTTCATTTATTTCATCTAAAGACATTCCAATTCTTTCATCATCAGCTAACATCCGAAGTAATTCATTATCTTTGCCTTCCTCTTTTACTCTTCTTCCTGCTTCATGAGAATATTGTCTTATTAATTCATGAATATCTTGTCGACTTTTTCCTCTTTTTACAGAAGCCATCATAATATTTTCAGTTGCCATAAAAGGTAATTCAACATCTAGATTTCTTTTAATCATCAAAGGAAAAACAGCAGGATTTTCCATAACATTCATAGCTAAATTTAAAACTTCGTCAATACCTATAAATGTTTGGGGAACATAATCTCTTCTTGCAGCAGAATCATCAAGTGTTCTTTCAAATAACTGAACTGATGAAGTAATTCTAGGTTTCATTTCATTTATCATAGCGTCTCTTGCAAGACTGCACATTCTTTCAAGTCTCATGGGGTTTCTTTTATATGCCATTGCAGAACTTCCTGTTTGTTTTTCTTCAAATGGTTCTTCAAGTTCTTTTTTATGTTGTAAAATTCTAAAGTCCAATCCAAACTTGTGAGCAGACTCTCCAATTCCAGCTAAAGCTTGTAAAACAATACTATCATATTTTCTAGGATAAGTTTGTCCTGTAACGCAAAAATCATCATCATAACCTAATGTCTTTAAAAATAATTCATTTAATGCGACAACTTTTGCTTCATCTCCGTCAGCAAGTTCTAAAAAACTTGCTTGAGTTCCTGTTGCACCCTTTAATCCTCTTAATTTTCTATCTTTATATAAACCATTTATTTGATGATAATCTATAACAAAATTTTCAGTCCACATTGCAGCTCTCTTTCCAACAGTTGTAGGTTGAGCTGGTTGAAAATGGGTATAACCCAAGCAAGCAAGATCTTTATATTTCATAGAAAAATCCCCTAGTAGTTTTATTGTTCCAACAAGTTTTGTTTTAACAAGTCTAAGAGCTTCATGCATTTGAATTAATTCAGCATTATCAGTTATATCACAAGACGTTGCTCCAGCATGTATTATTCCCTTAGCATCCAGGCATTGTTCTCCAAAAGCATAAACATGAGACATAACATCATGTCTTATTTCTCTTTCTTTTGCTTCAGCAACATCATAATTAATATTATGAACATACTCTCTTAGTTGAGCAACCTTCCCTTCAGTAACTCCAGCTAATCCCAATTGATATTGTGATTCGGCTAATGCAACCCAACACTCTCTCCATAATTGAAATTTTCTATCGTCAGAAAAAACAGGACCCATATCTTTTCCATATCTTCTTCCTAGCAAACTAGAATACTTTGTTCTATCAACACCCATTAACAAAAAAACAGAATCTTCTTTATATTCCTTTCTCGGATTTTTTTACTATTTTCACTTGATGAAAAATTACAAGTTGAATAAATTAAAAATTTATTTAATAGTTAATATTAATGAATATTATTTAATCCTAAAGAGGAATTTTACATTTACATTATAAGATTAAAAAATTGTTAGTTATATTACCTAAATTAATAATTAAAACAATGAGGAGTTTTAATTAATAAAAATATTAAATGTCAGAAATTAAATTCATTTCCTATTGTTACTTATAAAAATTATTAATAAATAATAAAAATAGAACATTCCCCTAGGGAACTGTTAAATATTAAGGGGTTTCTAGTTATAAAAATTGCTTAAACTATCAAGGGGCTTTTATTGATCATAAGAAACATTTCTTTTAAAACATCATTTTTAGAAACATTAGCGATTTTTTTCAAAGCTTCATCATCCACCTGAGGTAAAAACCCATAGCCTAACATAGCAGAAACAGCTTCATCACTTGCTTCACTTAACCCAGAGAAAGATACTATATCGTGTAGTGGCACACTAACTCCTCTCTTAAAATAATCATAACCAAATAAAACCGCTCCCCCATATCTGTCAATTTCTGGTTGTCTTGTCTGCCAACTTGAAACTGCAGTTTTATTTCGTAACCAGTCAGAATAAACTCTATGAGCCTTTTCCTGAGAAAATGAAGCATATTTGTCTCTTTTTGAATGATCATAATTTCCAATCTCAAAAATTCGCATTTTTTTAAAATCACCTAAAACTAATGTTAAAAATCCGCCTTCTTTTTCTTGTCTATTATTTGAAGGGGCTTTTTGAGAAATTTTAACAAGTGCTTCAGTAACTTGGATTAAGTTGTCCGTATCAAAATTCATCAAGTAGGGATTAAGAAATTCTTTTTAAAGATTATTGTGATTTAGAATATCAAATAGAATTAACTAATTTTGGTTCTTCCCCTAAGGAACTGTTAAATATTAAGGGTTTTATAAGTTTTTAAATATTTCGAAATCAACTTTAAAGATTTAAAAACCAACTTTCAATCTAATTATATGAAAAACGAAATGTTTTGTGATGAATGCGGATCAATTCTTGAAGTTAAAACAACAAAGGAAGGAAAGAAATTTGGAATATGTAATTGTGGTTTTGCAAAAGAAGTTCATTCAGATATCATTTCATCAGAGATAGAACCAAAAAGAAAAGAGGTTGGAGAAGGAGTAATTGTTGAAGAAACAGAAATTCCTCCTGGCTTTCCACATACATGCAAGAAATGCGGTTATAAAGAAGCAGAAGTTTATGATCTTGGAGCTTCATATAGCGATGAAGCAAACAAATATTTATTCAAGTGTTTAAAGTGTGGTTATACAGAACGCCAAGCCGATGGAACAGGAAACTAAAAAGAGATATTTAACTTGCTCTTTTATTAAAACAAACTTAAAAATTAAGTAATAATTAGTTTGATTTAGATTCTATTGGTTTATAATCAGCAGGCAAAGGTGCCTCAAGAATTAATTTTGTATTTTCTTTTAGTACAGCTGATAACTCTTTTCCATCTTTAGCACTATATATTGTAGCTCCAAGTTTCTTTAATCCATCAAAAGTATAAGGATTTACATCAAATGCAATCACATATAAATTAGTTGGAACATCATTTCCATTTGATTCAATTAAAGATTTGTAAACTTCTATAGGATTTTTACCAACAGTATTGGCTCCATCTGTAAGCAAAACAATATTCTTATTTCCATAGCCTGTTCTATCCAAATCTCTTTCAGCATGAGCTAAAGATATTCCTAAAGGAGTACCTTCTGAAGTTTCCAAATTTTTTATCTTTGATTCTAAATCTGATCTGTTAAATTTGCCCATTGGGACTAGTGTTCTAACATCTCCATTCGGCATATATAATACTCCAACCATAACTTCATGATCTTTAGAATAAGATTCGTAATCTCCAAAAATTTCATTTAAGGCTTTTTTTACACTATCTATTTTTACATTACCTGCAACTTTTTCACCCATACTTCCAGAACTATCAATAACAAATTCAGTTGCTATTCCATCAAAATTACTAGCAACAGTTGAAGATTGAACATTATAAACATCTGAGATGCTTTCATCAGTGCTTCCTCCACAACCCAATCCAAATAAACTTGTTCCAATTATTCCTAATCCTACAAGTCCATTTCTAACATAATTTCTCATATTTTTTCAATTAAACTCCTGTATTTAAACATTTTTATATCCTATTTTCCTTTTATTTAAATGACTGAAATAAAACAAACAAAACAATTCTACCCAAAAACAATTTTAGATTGGAGAAAATGGCTTGAGAAAAATCATTCTAAAGAGAACCAAATAGCTGTTATAAGATATAAAAAACATACAAAGAAAAATTCTCCCAACCATTTAGAATTAATGCATGAAGCTATTTGTTTTGGATGGATAGATACAACTGTTAAGGGAATTGATGCAGATAAGTATATGATTAATTTTAGAAAAAGAACTCAAAATGCAAAATGGAGCGATAACACACTAAGCTATGGAAAGAAATTAATAAAAGAAGGCAGAATGGCAGGATCAGGTTTAGTTGCATATAAACATGGACTCTCAAGGCCAACTCATGATCATGGAATACCAAAGAACCCCAATGTTCCAGAAGATCTAAAAAAGATTCTAAAAGAGAAAAAACTAGAAGAACAATTCAATAAACTAGCTCCATCTTCAAGAAGAACTTATCTTAGATGGCTATTTAGAGCAAAACTTAAAGAAACAAGAATTAAAAGAATTAATATAATAATTAGAAATATTTTAGAAAACAAAAAGCTGGATTTGAAATAATTATTTCTCTTCATTATCATCATCTTCAGAATTTTCTTCAGAGTCTTCACTATCTTCATCTTGTATGATTTCTAAATCTGTTAGAACTGCAATTATTTTATCAAGCTTTGCATTAATTATGTTTAATTGATCTGAATTTCCAATTGAACTTGATCCACTTGACATAGATGGTGATGAAAAAGATCTATCTTGATTTCTTGGTTCAAACCCACTAGAACCTCCTCCTTCATTTTGCCTAAAACAATCACTGCAAAAAACAGGTTTAATTCCTGTTGGTTTAAATGGAACTTGGCAAGCCTTTCCACATTTACTACATGTAACATCAAACATTTCACTAGATCTACCAAATCCTCCACTAGATCTACCAAAATCTCTATCTCTACCTCCACTACCCCCAAATCTTCCAGTAGCTCTATCTCTTCCTCTTCCACTTCCACCAGGTCGAGAATCAGAACGCTTTCCTCTATCAAATCCTCCAGGTCTAGTGTTGTTTCTTTTAAAATTTCCCATATTTATTTACATAAATTAGCTTTTATAAAGGTTTGTAATACCTCATTTATTACAAATTATGATTTTATCTCTATACTATGCTGTAAAAGGCAAGAACTTGTAGCATCTAGAAAATCATGTAGCCATTAATTTATATTTATAATTTTAATGTTAAATAATTGTTATTAACTAAATCACCTTAGTATTGTTACCTATATTTTATTTTCGTCCAAGATTATAAGATCATAACTAATAAAATGTAAAGCCTTTTTAACGCTGATTTCTTAATATTTTAAATGACAAAATATGTAATTGAAAAAGAGCTGAGACATCATATTATTGAGTGGACTGCAACAGTAATGAGTTTAATAGGAGCATTGTTAATTTCATTTAAATTTTCTCAAGGTTATTATATATGGATTATCGGAAATGTTTTATGGGCATCATTTGCATATAAACACAAACACTATGGTCTTTTAGTTCTCTCAATTGCTTATTTTATAATTAACATAATAGGAATAATTCGCTGGCAGTTTTTCTAAGAAATAAATGGTGACTACACCATTTACTTTTTGTGGTCATCCTCTCTTTTTTTATGAACCGCTAGATATCTTCTTATGAAATATTTGACAAAACCATCTTCCCCACGGGTAAATGCTTTATAGTATGGATTTCTTTTCTTATATTCTATAATTAGCATAGGATATCCATTATGCCATAAAATATGATTCATTATTAGTCTTCCAATTCTCCCATTTCCGTCTCCAAAAGGATGTATAGATTCAAATTTAAAATGAATTCTTCCAGCAAGCTCAACAGGATTTAATTTATTTTCATTTTTATTGATAAAATCAATTAATTGGTTAATAAGTGCATGGACCTCCTGCCAGTCTGGAGCAATGTAAGAACCAACTCTTACTAAATAATCCCTATACTTTCCAGACAAATCTGGTTTTGTTTCCCCAAATATTTCCTGATGCCACTTCAATAATAATTTGTTAGAAATTTTTTCTTTATTATTTAACATATTAAGAAAAACCCTGCTATGGGCATCTGTTTCCTTTATATCTCTTAATGGTTTATTGGGAGCAATTTTATCATGAATTATTTCACGAGCTTCTTCCAAAGTTATTGTACTCCCTTCAATTGCATTAGTGTTATAAGTAAATGCTATAGAAATCTCCTCTAATTCTTTGTTTTTAACACTCTCTGGAACTCTCTTCCATTCAACCTGAAAATTTTTCTTGATGGATTCTAATTTTTCATCCAAGCCAGTTTTAATTTCTTTATTAAATTCTACTTTAATCTTTTCTATATTTTTTGGAATTTCTTTCCCAAGATATTTTTCTCTCTTAATGACCCTTTCCCCATCTCTTACGCTGCTTTCTAAATAATAATACTTCTGTTTCCCTTTTACACGTTTTCTAATATTTACCATATTATATCTTACCCCTACAAGTTTATATATTTTATGGTTTTAAGAAATAATGTAGGGGGACACGCCCAGACCAGGAATCGAACCTGGGAATCGCTTGCGCGAAAGTGGATTAGCAATCCACCGGAGTAACCGCTGTCCCATCTGGGCTTAATTAAAAATACAAACTTTTACTAATTTTTAAAGTTTCCCCTTATCAAATTTTAAGGTAAATTAGTTAACTTATGTTTAAAAATTCAATAGAAATTTTCTATTAGGGAAAAATTTTCCATTTATAATCTTCATATTCAATTATTTAAATCTGTTATTAAGCAAGTCCCATTAGTATTATTACCTATATTTTATTCCTGTGTCAAGAGCACAGAGTATTGCGAAGAAATAAATTAGTTATCTTAAAGGAGGGTGATGCTTTAGGGAATCTCAAGAACGTTATGTTCTTGATGACTCTCAAGGATTTGTATCCTTGAAGCCTTGGTTCCCTAAGCTTGTTATTTGTTGAAGCTAGTCTAAATCCAATATATACTAGATGACAATATTGTTTTTATATTGGGAAATTAAGCTTTATCTATGAAAGATCAAATAGAAAGTAGACCTTATAATTCTTCAAGGGAAATTCCTATATTTCAGACTTACGGATCATTTGTTGTTTTTAATGTTGTTAACAGAAATTGGTATAATATAAAAGTTCATGATCATAAGATAGAAAGAACAATTCTTGATAAAAAACATGTAGAAATTGAAATAGATAAGGGAATTTCAGAAAGATATGGGCTAAATAGATTAACTAAATATCTAAATCCCATTAAAGGAAGTTGGTCAACACAATTTGGTTTAGTTCCAACAAAAGATAAGCAAACTCTTGAAAGCCTTGTTCGTTCTAATTTCTATACAAACTATGATCATCTACCAGAAGATGTGAGGGCAGCATATCCTCTAGATAGAGTTCAGAAAGCAGTATTTCCATATCTTTTTAGAGAAGAAAAACCAAAAGCAAAAGCAAAAAGAATGCCTCATCCAAATTCAGGAAGAACAAGAAATGTAAAAGAGAATTAATATGGCTTTAGTTACTCTAATTTTAGATGAAGAAAGTCGGAATTCTTTGAATGATTTTCTTGTAGATAATTCTTTAAAACCTAAAGGAGAATTTCATTCAACTCTTGTTTATACAGAAGAAACTCCAATTTTTATCAGACAGCATTTAATAGATCCATTAAGAACATACCTTCCAATAAAGCTCAGTTCTGGAACATATCAATTTGATGTTTTTGATAGCAGTTTAGTTTTAAGATATGAGCATCTCTCTGTCAGAAAAATGCAATTAAGTGTTATCAGTGAATCAGTAAGACACTCAATTCATGCTTATGATGACCTTAGTGAAGAAGAATTGGATATTTTAAGAGCATCAGTAAAAGAAAAAAGAGTCTCTCAAATTTTCTATGATTTTAATCCCCATATAACATTAGCAAAATCCTTTCAAGGAGATCATAGAAATATTCAACCTCCTAGAATGCAATTAACATTTGATAGAATCTATTGGAAAGTTCTTAAAAAAATGAAATCAAGTCCAGAAGAAATTTTTAGACCGGATAATTAAAATAGCAGAGGCGGGATTTGAACCACGCGACCTCAGGGTTATGGGCCATTCGCATTTCTAACTTATTAATTTAAAAATTCTGCGAGCACTCCAGGCTGCTCTACTCTGCTATACTTGCCTGGAATTCTAAACCATAAGGTTGTCAAATCCCTATTAAACTCAAATTTAAAATGCTTATAAACCTTTCTTAAGGAAAGGAGCCATTCTTTCCAAATAATTATCATTTGAACTCCCAACAATTTTAAACCATTTCTCCAGCTCATTTTTACCACTTATTCTAACCCTAATTTTTCCTTTATCTAAGTTTTGAACAGTATAATTAAAATTTAATTTTTTTATTATATCTAAAAATTGATCTTGTGCAGGAGAAGGACATATTTTAATCTCTATTCTTGGATACTTTGTACCATTATTATTGAATATAGTAACGCTCCCATCTGTATCAAATAATCCTCTTAATATAAATGGATATAGATCATCTTTCATATAATCTTTGGGTATTTCCATAGTATTCCATTTAGGAGATAATTTTAATCCCAAATTATTTGTCACATATTCAAATTTATTTCTTCTAAATGTTCTGATATCAGCAGTATTTTCATTCTTTTTAAAGTAAATTCTAGGTTCTACATCAAGAACTTCTTTCATTAAATTAGATACATATTCAATATATCTTTTATTTCTGGAGTCAAGAGTAACTTTCACAACATGATGTTTTTTTATTTTATTTCCAGCTTTGGTATTATATAGTCCAATAGAACCATCTCCAAGCATTACACCTATAAATTCAGCTATTCTATCCTCTCTTCCCATATAGCATAATATCTAGTTTTCTTTTTTAAACCCTTCTAACTGAAAAGAAATAAGCATATTCTAGCAGTGAAATTCTTATAAATAAGCTTTATTCTATCTGGGAATGGAAAGAGAGGAGTTTAGAGGTTATGTTGGAAGTGAAATAAGATTTGAGCCAGAATT
>ERZ1292623.3914-Hain-H51-01um-R1-3914-length-12482-cov-11_pt1 | contig 12482 bp, 14 predicted proteins | sample MGYA00564398_ERZ1292623 | MGnify/ENA primary metagenome ERZ1292623 (study PRJEB36523, sample SAMEA6512633) | groundwater metagenome | collected 2019-01-07 | study: AquaDiva: Metagenomics assemblies of 32 groundwater samples | reverse complement strand
CCCCCACCGGCGCGGGCGTGAGCGGCAAAGATTCAAGGAGCGGGGTGAGGGGGATCACCATCATTGAGAACAGCAAAATCGCAGAGGGTAGCTTCATGATTAGTGTTGCTTGTAAAACTAACTGATTTGGGAACGAAAGGCAAATTCCCTTCTCTTACTCATGTTCACTCTGTATCCGGCCCCAGAGGGTGCGAAGTTCGGTGATGGCGAGAGCGCCTTCATCTTTAGTCGGCGGTTTGCCATGCCATTCATAACGGTGCTCAAACATGCCGACTCCCTTCCCCGGCACGGTATGGGCAATGATAACCGAGGGCTTCCCGAAAACGGCCTTGGCGCGCCCGACTGCATCATTGATTTCTTCAAAATTATGACCGTCAATCTCAAGCACCTGCCAATTGAAGGCGCGCCACTTGTCGGCGAGCGGTTCGAGCGGCATGATGTCCTCGGTGAAGCCGTCGATTTGAATATTATTACGATCAACGATGGCGATCAGATTGCGGAGCCCTTCGCGCCCGGCGAGCATCACCGCCTCCCAAGTATTACCCGCGTCGTGCTCCCCGTCAGACATAAGACAATAAATAAATTTGGTCGAAGTCTCGTCGTGATCCATCTTCTCGGCGAGTGCCATGCCGACAGCTTGTGACAAACCAGCGCCAAGTGGCCCGGAACTTGTCTCGAGCATCGGCAACCAATCGCGATGTGGATGACCTTGTAGCCGCGAACCGAATTTCCGAAGCGTTTTCAATTCCTCGAGCGGGAAATAACCAGCATGCGCCATTGTGGCGTAGAGTACCGGACAAATATGGCCGTTGGAGAGAATTAAGCGATCGCGACCCGGCCAAGTCGGATCGCGTGGATCGTGCCGAAGCAAGTGGAAGTAAAGCGCGGTGAAAATGTCGGCCATGCCGAGCGGCCCCGCGGTATGCCCCGAACCGGCCGCCACCAACATCTCGATAATCGAGCGACGAATAAGATTCGCTTTTTTTTCTAAAAATTTAATTTTGTCTTCGTGCAAATGCATAAATAGCTTTTAGCTTCTAGGGGTTAGCTTCTAGGAGGGATTGGAAGGATTTGAGAGCAACGACAGGATCAGGCGATTGCCAAATAGTCGAGCCGACAACAAGATTATCCGCGCCGGCTTCAATCGCCACTTTAGCCGTCTCGAGATTCACGCCGCCATCAATTTGGATTATAACATCGGGCGAAAGATGGCGTAAGTGTTTAATTTTTTCCAACACGCGCGCATCAAAGGGATGACCTTGCCTTCCGATTTCGGCGATGGACATAAGTTGGATAAAATTAATTTTAGGCAGATATGGCGCGAGTTTTTCGATCGGCGTCGGCAGAAGTAGAGCGAGGCCAAGCTTGATCCGTGATGAAGAAAAGGAGTCAATGATCTCAACGAGCTGATCCGTCGCTTCGTAGTGAATAATAATTCGATCAGCCACTTCCAGCCAATCACTAAGCATCGTCTCTGGCGCTTCGACCATGAGATGCACTTCAATCTTAGTTTTGCCGTCGAGAAATTTTAGATTCTCTAGTGCTCCACTGCCCGATGAATTTAGCGGCCAACTGGCGATCGGTGTGAAGTGGCCGTCCGTAATATCGAGATGCATCCAGTCGGTGTGACCGTCTAAAATTTTCAGCTGTCGCTCAATCTCGGTGTAAGTTTCACCGAGCACTGCCGGAATAATTTGCTTCGTTAATTCTCGAGACATGAAGATTGAAAGATTTTTAGAATTGATGATCGGGGCGATCGGGATTATCAATTTTTTTAATCCGTCGAGCGTGCCGCGGCTCATCACTCGCTCTGGTCTCGAGCCAAAGTTTAACCGCTCCCTTGGCCTCTTCGGGAGTGATGAAACGCGCGCCGAGAGAGAGAATGTTGGCATCGTTATGTTCGCGCGATAATTTAATTATATCCAAACTTCCATCGTCTCTCGGCTCAACTCTAGGTAAACCATAATAAACCACCGCGCGAACATTCTTAAAACGATTAGCCACGATTGCTTCGCCTTGACCCGAACCACCCAGTATAATACCGCGACTTCCCGTTGGGTCGCCGGCCACGCGCTGGGCCACAATCCGCACAAAGTCGGGATAATCGTCGTCTGGATTGAGTGCGAATGCCCCCTCATCGGACACCTCTATACCCAACTCGTCCCGCAGATATTTCTTCAATATCTCCTTCAGCTCAAACCCCGCATGATCCGCACCAAGAAAGATTTTCATATAAATTTTCACTGCTCCTTGTCCGTTCTCGGCCCACGGTTTCCGGCAATTATCATTCGGTCCATACCCATAAACTCGACTTCGTTACCACCAGTTTGAATGATGGTTTTCACAATAATTTCAGCAGTAAGATGCGAGTCAATTCGTCCTAGGTCAGAAGAACTAATCATCCATTTAATAGACACGAGATTACCGGGCTGAATCGGTGTAAACTTATCTGCCAAAGCCCGGTCGGCCAAATTTATCGGAACATAGGTTTCTGCTCCGGTGTTGAAATTGGTCAGCTTGATAATCGGACCGGTCTTTTGCAAATACTCTAACGGGAAGCCGACGACCGCTCGATCATTGTTAGTAATTTTAATATCCAAAAAAATATCCTTGCCTTCAAAAACACACATCTTGTTCCCCTCTCCGTCTTCAACACCATTTTCACAAGTAGCTTTTACATCGAGTGATAAATTTTTCATAGCTGATTTTAGATTAACAATATAGAAAATCGCGATAATTACCATTAAAACAACCATCGTAATAATTAATTTTTTCATTTTAAATTTACATGTGGCAATAACGAAAAAGAATTGATGAACCGTTGATAATTTTCTTCACTATAATGACCGTTTTTATAATTCATCTGGAGAATATACAACAAGTTTCTCCGGTCACTTCCAACCTCATCGTCTAAAACTAGCCGGCCCTTGCTGTGAACAATAGTGTTGGCATCAGCCGTATCGTCTTCTTCCCGAACATCCGTTAAATAAGTGTATTCTAAAAAAGCCGCATTTTGCCAAGTCCCAGTTGTTGAGAAAATTAATTTTGGATTGAAACGATAACGATCAAGGTTGTTATGGTTCTTAATAGATTCATTTAAATATTGTTGAAGGTGGTCGTGATAAAAAGCCGGAAATGTCCTTGTACCGGCAAATTTTTGATCAAATTTAATCTCATCAATACTTACAACATAATTTACATTACCATCAAAAGCGCGCGAATAAATTACTTCGCCGCCTATCTTATCAGCCACTCCCTGATATAACTCGGTATAATGCCGAGGCATATTTAAAGTGAATCTAGTGGGAGGATAAATTACGGTCTCCCATGTGGCAGGCAATGAATTTGTCGTCTCGGTAATAGGAGCATTATCATCCTTTAATCTCAATAATTTCGTACTGACTATCGTTAATGCTACAACCAAAACTACAATAATAATGCCGAGGATAAGGTAAAATTTATTATTTGGTTCCCTTAACATAAAGAGCAGTTCATAATTTTTAAAGTGTCGGTAACTTTAGTATTAATACTGAATTACTTCTGCGGTCTGACTTATACCATATTCTCTTTTTTTATCGGCACCGTTTTCAGTATATTGTTCCGTATATTCGTAAAAATTTCCATCTCTTAGTGACTTTGCTCTATAAATATGAATATAACCATTAGCCAAAGTTCCTTCAGTGGCAAAATTAGGCTCTATTGATAATTTAGATTTATATAATTCGAAATCAGCTTTGGCAACTGCCTCACCATTAATCCTATAGGTTACAGTCTCATTGTGATTTACACTCCCCGGCGATTCGATGAATTGAATTTCTGTCACATCAATAACAAACAAATCAACAGTTAGATTTGCCCACGAATCTGGAGTTAATTGATTAGGGGCTGGAGTGATAGTTATAATTGCGTTTTCCTGACTGACTACCGTACCAACAACTTTCACTAGCGGCATAGTACGAGCTGTTTTCTCAGCTGTAGAAACTTTATTAAACCACTCCTCCATTGCATGTCGCGTTCCCGTAAGTCGGTAGAACTTATCATTGTCAATCACCACCACTCCTCCGCCGGTAGCACTGCGGTAAGTGTGGGGACGGCCGCTTTCTATAATGACCATTTCGTCAGAATTCATATTATTTTTATTGTAAAAAGTAAAAGTGCTAATAATTGATTCAAAAAATTCATTTTCATTGAAACTTTCAACCTGACCAGCTTGGGGTAAATTTACTTCAACTATTATTCCCGAAGGCGCATTAGGATTAGTGCCGTCGGTAAAAAATTCTATCTTCGGCCATACGGATGTTTCAGTTCGACCTTCCAATCTGTAAAGTACACCGGCTTTATTTGTGGTGGTAAAAGTTTTCTGATAATCAACAGAACGCATATTGGAAAGTACGGTGCGATAAATTCGAATGACGATTACCGTATCATTATCGGCTGAACCTATCCGTAACTCACAGTTATCGTTGTCTTTTGATTCCGTTTTGACATTTTCAAGATTTCTAAAAACCGGATATTTAAAAGTAAAACCCGGCAAAGTTAAGCATGAAAATTGACGATACCTGATAATTTCCGATTGAATATTATTTTTTGCCATATAAAATATATTGTAAACAACAACGGCTAAAATGATTATCAAAACCAGTGAAATGAGTAAAATGATCGGCCAAATTTTATTCATACAAATATCTAAATTAATTGCCCCGTCTTGATCACATGTTGGATCAAGGTGTGGGTGTACCCCATTTCGTTGTCGTACCAGGCCACGACTTTGACCAAGTTGCCGCCAACGACTTTAGTCAAACCGAGATCGGCGATGGAAGCATGGCGACTACCGACAATGTCGGAAGAGACAAAGGGTTCGGTGGTCACCGTGAAGATATCGCGCCAGCGGGGGGTAAGTGAAGCGTTGGTCAGAATTTTATTCACCTCCTCCACGCTCGTCGAGCGTTTCGCGATGAAAGTAATGTCGGCAATCGAACCAGTTAGAACCGGAACACGCAAGGCGATCCCGTCAAACTTCCCCGCGAGCGACGGGATCGCTTGTGTTACCGCTTCGGCGGCGCCGGTGGTGGAGGGGACGATATTGATCGCCGCGGCTCGGCCGCGGCGGAAGTCCTTCGCATCCGGCGCATCCACCAGTTTCTGCGTCGCGGTATAACCATGCACAGTGTTCAAAATCGCTTTCTCAATTCCAATAGTCTCAAGAAGAATTTGGATAATCGGACTTACCGAGTTCGTGGTGCAAGAAGCGTTGGAAGAAATTTGGCAAGTATCGAGCGCGACATCGTTAATGCCCATCAGAACGGTCGCCCCGACAATCCCCGGCACCGGCTCGCCCTTCATCGGCGCCGAGACCACCACCTTGCGCGCGCCAGCGTCAAGATGCAATTTAGCTTTATCAAAACTAGTGAAAAAACCAGTGGCTTCGACAACAACATCAATTTGCAATTCTCCCCACGGCAAGTGTTGCGGTTCCTTCTCCTGACACACCCGCACTTCGTGGCCATCCATCACCAACATCTTATCCTTCACCGTCACTGGATGATCGTAACGGCCGTAGACGCTGTCGTAACGAAGCAGATAAGCGAGATTCTCCAAGTCACCCAAGTCATTGACCGCCACCACTTCGAGTTCCGGCTTTTCGACGGCAAGTTTCAAAAACGCCCGCCCAATCCGCCCCAACCCATTAATCCCCACGCGTATTTTTCTCATATACTTAATCATACCAAGAATTTAAAAAGCAAACAAAAAAATAGGGATGATTCCTTTCTCTAGGAACCATCCCCACACTGACGCATCACCTGCATCACCCTAAATCATTAGGGACCGTCTCGTCTTCGAAAGATCATGGACTCATCCTTTCTCCATCAAAGTCGTTCTAAAACGACGATGGGAAACCAACCGTTATTATACATTGACTAAAAACTATGTCTATTAAAAAGTGGAAAAGTCATCTAGCTTTGTAATGTTTGCTTTATCAACTTCTCCAAAACAGTCGGGTTGGCACTCCCTTTTGACAACCGCATCCCCTGCCCGATGAGGAATTGCAGTGAAGCAACTTTGCCAGCGCGATAATCGGCGACCACCTTGGGATTATCGCTCACAATCTTCTCGACTAAACCAGCGAGCGCGTCGGCGGTAGACATCTCGACAAGCACCCCGGTCAAAATTGAGTTTTTCGCCTGTGGCGACGCGAGTTTGCCCGAATGATAGAGTCGGACCACTTCGGTGAAGCGCTGAAGCGTAGGCAGAGGCCAGTCGGGATTCACCTTCCGCCGGCCGGCGATGTCGTTGGCGATGAAGTTCGAGGCAATTTTCACCAACTCTGGATCCTTCAATTCCACTGCCGCCTCGTCGAAAAACTTAGCCAATTCAAAGTTATTTAAATATTGCTCCGCTTCGATCAGTTTCAACCCTAAGGCGCGATATCGGTCGCGCTTGACCCACGGTAATTCGGGAATGGTTGATTGTAATCCGCCAGCCGGCGGATGAAATTCCGGAATCTCGCTCAACCAAAGTTTCGGCAAATCCGGATCGGGGAAATAACGGTAATCATGCGAGGACTCCTTCAGCCGTTGGGAGAAAGTGACCCCCTTCACCTCATCCCACCCGCGCGTCTCTTGAATAACTTTTCCACCAACTTCGAGTAGGGCGGTTTGCCGTTTTAATTCATACTCAATCGCCTGTTCGACACTCTTGAACGAATTGAGATTTTTCACCTCGACCTTGCCCCCAAGGTCAGACCTTTTGGGGTTCTTAAGGTCTGACCTTTGAATTGAAATGTTGGCCTCCACCCGCATCTCGCCCTTCTCCATATTGGCCGACGAAACATCAAGATAACGAAGGAGGAGTTGCCACTCGCGAGCGAAGTCCCCCGCCTGCTTGGCGCTGGTAATCATCGGCTCGGTGACAAGCTCCATAAGCGGCACGCCGGCGCGGTTGAAATCAATGAGACTGCCACCGCCCTTATCGTCGTGAATTGAACGCGCCGTATCTTCTTCCAAATGAATACGGGTCAACTTAATCCCCTGAATCGAACCGCCAGTCACTAATGGATATTGATACTGACTAATCTGGTAACCCTTCGGGATGTCGGGGTAGAAATAATGCTTGCGGTCAAACTCGGTATAGTCGGCGAGCGTCCCACCGACCGCGAGGCCAACACGCAGAACATGTTCGATGGCCTTTTGATTGATGGTCGGCAATGTCCCCGGATGCGCCAGGCAAATCGGGCAGATGTTAACATTCGGTCGCTTCTCATTTGGATCATTGGCTGAATCGCAAAACATTTTCGTCCGCGTCTTCAACTCGGCGTGAATCTCCAACCCGACGGTTAATTGATATTTATCCCCCACTAAATTACTTGACATAATTTTTGTGTTTGCTATCATGAATCAGTCATACCTCTCCCCGCTTCGGCGGGGGGATTTTTTGGTTCCCAAGATATTATCCTTTTTAGTTTCTTGAGGTTTACATATTTAGCTCGATCTAATAACTCCTTAGATACATGTCCCTTAGTGGACATCACGATCACTCTCTTCTTGTGTGCCTTAACTTCATCGAGAAGTGGCGCAAAGTCGCTATCTCCTGACATTAAAATGAGTGTATCAAAATTATCAAGATTGGCTAAAACTCCAATAGTTAATTCGACATCGAGATTCCCCTTCCACTCGTAATTATTTTCTGAAATTTTAATCCGTTTGACCTCCTTTGATTTTACGATGTAACCAAGCTTTTCAAGTTTTTTCAAGAAAGCAATCTGTTTATGATTATCACCGACACGTCCAGTGTAAAAATAGACAACGCCAAGCTGACATTCAGTAAAAAAATAATTTTTTAGTTTTTCGTAGTCAACACGCCAACCCAAAGTTTGTTGCGAATACAAAATGTTCGCCGCGTCAATAAAAACATAAACTCGACCTTTAATAGAATTGGCAATCATTAAGGTGTTTCCACTTTATCACGATCTTAGACACAAAAAAAGCAGGGCCATGATAAACCCTGCAAAAACGAGTTCAGTTAACTAAATAACTTTTTCCTCGTAAGTTCATCCCATTTACATTCGCACTGTGAATATTCTAGAATATGATTCTCCACAACACGACACCTCCGACCTGAAAGCTTACCTTTCAGATAAGAGAAATGTAATTTGGGTAACTTTGTAAGATGATGACATCGAGCAATCTTCAACTTTGGCAATTTTTCACCCATTAAAAATCCCCTTTCTGTCTTTATTTTATCATGTACCTCACTTCTTCTTCAAGTGTGATACCAAATTTCTTTTGAACTAATTTTTTAAGTTTAGTCGTCAACATTATAACATCGCGGTAAGTGCCGCGGCCGTCATTCACCAGCAAATTGCCATGCCAGTCGGCGACATAAATACCGCCGACACGCGCGCCCTTCGCCCCCGCCGCTTCGAGCAAATAGCCGGTTGGTACTTTGCCGTCACGAATTTTAGTCGAATCAATCAGAGCTAGAGACTTCTTCGGCACTTCACTTACTAACACATTTTTGAAAAAGCTCCCCGGACATCGCAAATTCGGATCATATTTCGCCGATCGAATTTTGATAATCTCCCGCGACTTTTTGATTAACATTTTTTTATCGCCTTTTTTAAGCTTAAATTCAGCCCGCAAGATCAACCAATCTTTTTTTTTGAAAACACTCTCCCGATAAGCGAAAAGACATTCTTTTTTCGACAGCCATTTAATTTTCCCGCCAGAAAAAACCTCAACTCTGACCAAACAATCCGAAATCGTCTGCCCAAATGCCCCAGCATTACCGACAATTGCGCCCCCCACCGTGCCCGGAATGCCCGAGAGAGTTTCGAGACCGGCCAAACCATTACCAATCGCCGTTTTAATCAGGTGCTGTAGCGGCGTCCCCGCCTCTACTGTCAAGGACTCTCCTTGACATGATATTTTGGCCCGTGAATTGGTGTAACGAATCACTAAGCCGCGAAAAGTATTATCGCCAAACACCACATTACTCCCGCCGGCGATGACTAAATAGGGCCAATTATTCTTTTTAGCCAAGCGTACCGCCGCGACTAGCTCGTCGGAATCGGCGACTGAAATAAAGTATTTAGCTCGCCCACCGACACCGAAAGTGGTGTATTGGGCCAGCTCAACATTCCGTTTAAGCATCCCGCTAGTATAACAACATTATTGAGATAAAACGCGGAAGTAGTAAGTCGTGCTCGGCACGAGGCCCGAGACTGTGACCGCGTGCTCGATCACCTTAGTATCTACATCAATGGTACCCGTCGAAGAAGGGTAGCCGAAGTTGGGCGCGGATTGACCGGTGATCGAAGGATGCGAAACTGTATCATAGATCACTCGACTCGAAGCCGCGTGGTTAGTGGCCCAGCGGACAATCGCGCTATTGGGCGTCACATCCGTCACGCGAATACCGCTAATGGTTAAAGTTTCGTTGTGGTTATTGCCCCCGCCATCATCAACCGGATTAATCGTTAAATTAATTGAAACAGTCTTGGCCGCGTGAGAAAAATCGGTGACGGTTAGGGTAACGGTTTTGCTACCGATTGAAGAATAAGCTCGACTGAAATTCTCACCCGCCCCCTCACTCCCATCGCCGAAATTCCAGACATAAGCGTAAGGGGCCCGGCCACCGGTGGCCGCGGCGCGGAAGGTAATATTCTGATTCACTTTGAAAACACTGTCGGCCGATGGTTCGACAATAGAAGCGGACAAAGCCGAGGTCGGATCAGGGTCGAGATTCGGCGTGGTGGTCGAATTGATCATAATTTGAATCGACGCCGTGTCAGTGACCTGACTAAAATCAGTGACAGTTAAAGTCACCGTTCTAGCGCCAGCTTCAATGTAAGTTTTTCGAAAAATCTGCCCCGCCCCCTCACTCCCATCGCCGAAATTCCAGACATAAGCGTAAGGGGCCCGGCCACCGGTGGCCGCGGCGCGGAAGGTAATTTCCTCATTAACATTAAACGCTGTCTGACTCGCGGGATCATTGATGCTAGCTTCTAAAAGGTCAACGGAGGCCACCGTTGTCTCCGTCGGTTCGACCGCGGTTTGAGCTTGGTCCACGGTCGTCACTGAATCAATCTCGCCGACGGCCGAAACCAAAAAGGGGCTTAAAATCAGAGTTAAAACAATGGCTAAAACAATTTTTTTCATTATCATTACAGCTACCATAGATAATAAAAATCTGCAAGAAAACACAAGGGAACAAAAGAAACCGCCCGGACGAAATTGAATCGCACCGGGCGGGAAAATAAGGAAAATAATGGGTCCAACTAACTACCTACGGTGGGTTTGGACAAGTTTGTCGGATATCAATTGTTGCAAAATCGAAATCCTGACTATGGGCACTGTTACCTTCGTACAAACTAACTTCACCGGAAGCCAGGCAACTGATTTGGGAGGCCTGGGATTCAATACCAACTTCCACGGTTTGTTCAAACTCAACTACCCCAGTCGAGTCAATCATCACATCCAACTCGATTAGTTGGGTCGGTGAGTCTGCCACCAAACACATGAGATGATGCGGGCCTTCTTTGCCGAAAAGCTTTCCAGCGATGGTGAAATTTTGGCCGATCAAATAACAACCGTTATTAATTGGGGAATCTAAGAGTAACGCCAGTGAGGAAAAAACAGGTTGCACTGGCGGCACTACCTCCGGCGGCGGTGTCACAACTGGAAGTATTGGAACATTTTCTTCCACCTCCCCGCCGAAGTCACCATCACCAGTAACGGTTAAAGTACCATCCACCACAAGTGGCCCATGGATCACCGTTGGCCCCGGCCCGGTCACAATCAGACCGACAGTCTCCACGGTTTCGGCTGTCACCGTTTCGGCATCAACCACTTCCGCCTCAACTTGGTTCGCCGTGACAGTGGCCGCATCAACTGTAACCACAGCCACTTCCGTCGCCGCGATCGTGTCGGTCACGACAATATCCTCCGCCCGAATGTCTTCAGCCGAGATATCATCTACGAGCAAATCAATCGCGCCACAGCCTCCAAGCATCAGCGCAAGAATCACCGCAAAACAAAATAAGGCTATCAAGAAAAACCCCCAACAAGCCAAATCCACAAAAAAACTCCAACGCCAACATCGAGACCACATTATCAACCTCCCTAATCAAAATTTGAACTCGCTTCTCCCTCTGACAATCAAAGGGCTATCTGAATCTATAACTAACTCAAATCTTGATCGTTGTCAAACAAATCAGAATTATCTTTTTTCTCATCAAAAAAGGACGCCAAACTACGATAACGCCGCTTCTCGCGCCTTAAAGCAAAAATTAAATAGGAAATTATGATTAAAAAGACCAGTGTCCACCACCAATAAGGGATTAGTTTGAAAAAGTTGAGCGTGCCGAGCGCGGCGGTAAGGAAAAGGGGCGTACTCGTCGCCTCGCCAAATTCTAGCGTGGGAGTTGAGGTCGATCCGCCAGCTGGCGGAGTACTTGTCGCCGTCGCGGCGGATTCAACGCCACTTGGGGTGAAGCGGTGACGCAAATCGAGGGTTGTTGCCGGATCGCGTTCGCAATAAAGATTATTAATGGCGAGCGTCGTCGTGATATAGACATAACCCGTCGGATAATCTATCCCCCACGGCTTCAAGATGTCCTTCCCGTAACGAACTTGGAACACCTTCACCGCCTCGTAAGTGGTGAGATCATAGACCCCACTCAACAGCACATTGGCAAACCCTTGACGATCGCGCAGGAAATATTGGAGTTTCAAGACTTCCAACGGATCATTGGCCCTACCCAAGCGAATGAATTTGGTCAGATAAATCGGGCAGTGAGGGACCGGTGCCGCAGCGATGACCGTGGGGGCAAGTGGCGTGACCACCGCCGGCGGGCGGCGACGCCGGCCGCCACCCCCCCCACCCGAACTGCCGTTGTCATCATTATTACCGCCGCCTCCCCCGCCAGTGTCATCAGCTAAAGTAGTGATTGTCCCCTCTTCACTCGCGGCCAAACAATCCCTTCCCTCGCAACTTCTTGAAGCGGGCAGAGTCTGGAAAGTAGTCTCGGATGAAACCAGTTGATCGGTCTGTTCTACGGGTGAAGTGACAAAGCTCTGTTCACTCGAAGCCTCATTACCATTACCTGACACCGCGGCAGTAGTGAAAGTTCTTTCCGCCGAATTGGTCTTGGTCGGGGTCTCCTCCCCCGCGGCTCCTGTGAATTCACCACTCACGGCAAATCCCTCCACTTTAATTGTCTCGGCGCGCGCGGGAATGGCTCGGGTCAGAAAAATGAACCCGAGACAAACTGCGCTAATGAGAAATAATTTTTTATAGAGAGACGACACTGATAATTCTTCGCCATAGGTTAATAAAAAATACCCAAACGAAAGAACCGATCAGTGAAAGAGCAAAATGAACTACCTTTACAGCTAGCAAATTAGTGTTTACAAAGCAAGGGTGGGGTGAGGCTTTGTTGCATGAGAAATATCCAATGATGTTTAAAAACCCGAGGCGTGTTC
>ERZ1292623.2488-Hain-H51-01um-R1-2488-length-16428-cov-8_pt2 | contig 12486 bp, 11 predicted proteins | sample MGYA00564398_ERZ1292623 | MGnify/ENA primary metagenome ERZ1292623 (study PRJEB36523, sample SAMEA6512633) | groundwater metagenome | collected 2019-01-07 | study: AquaDiva: Metagenomics assemblies of 32 groundwater samples | reverse complement strand
TATACTGGAACAACAGCGCAATAAAAGCAAAAACGCTTGAATAAAGGGCGATCATGGCGCCCGCCCAGAGGAAGAAGTCCTTAGGGGTTACTTTGGGAGTATTCATGGTTGAAGCGTATCAAACCCTTTCATTTATGATATGCCGTTCTATTCCGTATGTGCGAAGTGTAATGGCATATTGCGGCACTCGTCCTCATACTTTTACGCCAAAATGCGTGCGAAGCGTTTCGTCGTTTTCAATACTCTCAAGGACACCATACAGGAGGCACGATTTCAAACGGCGGTCGCCTTTGATTAGATCGATAAGCTCATGGCAATCGTGCGGAAAAATCCAGACGCTATGGTGCAGCCTGTGGAATCCTGCCTTCTTGAGCACATAGCGCACCTCATCGCGCAACTTGCTGTGCGTCGCCGGAATATCATACGCGACTATCCGCCACTTTCCGTCCCACACAGTGCTCGCGAGGCTCGATCGGATTTTCTGCACCGTGTTCTCAAGCGCTCTTCTTCCGTCGTCTGTAATAGTAAGGAGATCGCCATTCTGATCGACATAGCCCTTTGCAACGAGGGAGTCGATGACTTTTCTTGTGCGGTATCGGGCTCGGGCTCTTTCGTATGCGATCTTGTACATGCGGCGCGACGATCGCGCCGAACATACAAATCCGACCAACACATCACTCGTTGTCATGCTTTCAAGGATTTCCCGTTCAACTTTTCCCAGTCGCCTCGGCGGACCAAACAACACCATCAAGCGAGTATACCATTTGATTCCGCACATGCGAAACAAAGTGGCATACTTTAACTATGAAAGAATTCCATTACGTCCCCATCCTGCACTATATATTCCTTCCCCTCTGTTCGTACCCAGCCTTTTTCGCGCGCCGCGGCCCACGAGCCGGCTTCGAGGAGTTTTTCCCACTGAATGACTTGCGCGCGGATGAATTTGTCGCGGAAATCGCCGTGGATTGCGGCGCCGGCATCGGGTGCCTTGTCGCCGCGCTTCACCGTCCACGCACGCGTTTCTTTTTCGCCCGTCGTAAAGAATGAAATCAAATCCAAGAGCTTGTAGCCGCACTTGATGAGATCGTCGATGCCGTCGCTCGAGACGCCGAGCTCGCGGCGGAATTCGCTCTTTTCATCGCCATGCATGTCATTTAAATCGTTTTCCACTCCCGCATCCACAAATACCGACTGCGCCTTGTCTGATTCGATAAAACGTTGGAGCGCACGCCACCGGTTACCGTTTTCCGCATCGATATTCACCACGCCGCTTTTACGGTTAAGAACATAGAGAAGAGGTTTTGTCGTGAGGAGATGCATTCCTTTCACAATTTCGAGTTCCTTTTCATCAAGCTCGACGGTGCGTGCGGCTTTACCGTTTTTGAGTACAGGCACGATTTTGCGCAGCACATCACGTTCCGCGACAAGCACCTTATCGCCGCCTTTTGCGTCGCGCTCGAGCCTTTCGAGGCGTTTTGATGCGGTCTGTTCGTCGGCAAGTACCAGTTCAAGGTTAACGACTTCGATATCACGTAGTGGATCCACATCGCCGTGCACATGATGAATGTCGTCATCTTCAAAAAGCCGCACGACTTCGGCGACGGCATCGGTTTCGCGGATATTGGTCAAAAATTGATTCCCCAGTCCTTCCCCTTCCGACGCACCTTTTACCAAGCCTGCAATATCGACAAATTCCACAGCGGCAGGCACAGTCTTCTCCGATTTCGACATCTGCGTCAAGCGATCAAGGCGAATATCCGGCACCGCAACGACGCCAACCGAGGGATCAATCGTCGCAAACGGATAGTTCGCGATCAAAACACCCTTGCGCGTCAAAGCATTAAAAAGCGTCGATTTTCCGACGTTGGGGAGGCCGACGATTCCTATTGAAAGTGACACTATGCGATTTTGACATGCCGTCTGAAATATGCCAAATTTGCGCAGGACAATCCGCATGGTGCGGATTCAGAAGGGAGAGATAGCATGATCACCACACAGATCGAGTCGATTCATGCCACGCGTAAGGCATTTCAATCAGACTTATTCTTCCTGGCACTCGCAGGTGGTGCAACTTGGGTTGCGGCCGCCGGCGCTGTTTGGCTGTTCTGCTATGCGATGTCTACTGGCTATTTTCCTGCCGTATTTATCGCCGCCGTATTAACGGGAATAACATTTCTCTCAGCGACACTTGTTCACATTTTTGCTGGCGAAATCACCGTGAAAGTGTTCCCATCTACGTAGTAGCAACCGGCGAGCTATCGTTATGCCGCGAGGGTCAACCTCGCGGCATTGTATTTTCCCTATTGGCTAAACCCTAGTGGCTATTTTATGCTCCTCGTCTTCCCAATTCCCGAATATTTTTCAACCACCTTTCTTTCCGATGCTCCGGCACATTTTCTGACGGGCCGTACCATGTTGTTCGCACCGAATATCCGGCAAACCACAGGATTCCCCATTTTAATTGCGCGTTGACGTTGCCCGGAAGCAACCGAACGAGCCACGGATGCGTGCCACTCGCGAGGATAATGCGCGCGGTTTTGCCGCGCATGAGGCGATGCCAAAATGGGCTTCTCTTGCCGCTCGGCAATTTCATATAACGGAAGGCAGAGCCCGGAAGCCACGCGCGATCGAAAAGTCCTTTCAAAAGTGCCGGCATCCCGACCCACCACACCGGATGGATGATGACGAAATGATCCGATATTTGGACAAGCTCTTGGAATCGTTTTAAATCCGGCTCCAATTCTTGCATTGCGCGATACCCTTTATGTAAAATAGGATCGAAGGTCATCTCCCCAATATTCATGCGGGTGATTTCGTGCCCGCCTTCTTTTGCGCCCGCTTCGTACGCATCGGCAAACGCTCCAGAAATCCCGCTTTTGTCAGGATGACCCAAAAGTAGAAAGATTTTCTTCATTTCGAACAGCGTAGCATACGGAAATCGTGAGAAATGCAAAATTTGACTTAATAATCTTAAAATGTTAGTATATTGGCTCACTAATATCTAAAATATGGCTCAAATCAAGACCTTTTTAATCGAACGGAAATGGTACGTCGTAGGAGGATTTGCCCTCCTTCTCGTCTTAGGTGGTGTCGTTTGGAGCAACTCTGGGGCGGATACGGCGGTAGTTTCCGACACAAAACCGACCGTAATAGTCGGACGCGTTTCGGATTTGATGAACGGTGGCGGTTCCCTTTCGATCGTCGCGGAAATTCGCTCAGTGAATGAAGCGAAAATTTCATCCGAAAGCGGTGGCCGCGTCACACGCGTCAGCGCCTCGCTCGGCGATTTCGTCGGCGCAGGACAAATTCTTGCACAGGTCGAAAACGCCTCACAGCGGGCTGCCGTTTTGCAGGCCGAGGGCGCACTCGATGCGGCGAAAGCCGCAGCCGGCGGTTCGCGTGGCTCGGCTCTCACGACAGTCCTCAGCGCATACGCATCGGTTGATAACGCGATCAATGATGCCGTCGGCCAAATCCTCACCGATCCGGTTGATTCACAATCCAGTTTTCGCGTGAGTACGCGCGACACGCTCTCTCTTGCGGAGATGGAACGCCTCCGCCCCGCAATACAGCCGATCCTTAAACGGCACGAGGCAGAGGAGCCGACCCTTTCTGCGTCGTCAGATTTTACCGCAGAGCTTGCACTTCTCGAGAATGAACTGCGCCAAGTGCGGAATTATCTCGATACGGCGCTCAAGGTCTTGAATGCCGGCGTCGCACGTGACGACATCTCCATCGCGACGATTTCCGCGTACGTCGCGGATGTTGCTGCGGCGCGCACTGCAGTCATTGCCTCGCTTTCGGCCGTGATCAGCGCGCGCACATCCCTCGATCCCCAGGGCGCGGTCTCCGCGAGCGCGGCATCAGTAAAGCAGGCCGAAGGCGCGTACAACGCGGCGCTCGCGAACCTTGAAAAGACCATCATTCGCTCGCCGATTTCGGGATCGTTGAACAATTTCACCATCAAGCTCGGAGATTTTCTCGCGCCAGCGCAGCAAGTCGCGGTCGTCTCGAATAACGGCGCGCTGGAAGCCGTTGCGTATGTGACGGAGGAAGATAAGGCGCGCGTCGCTGTCGGACAGAAAATCAAACTGGAAGGCGACATTACGGGGACAATCACGAAGATCGCGCCTGCGCTTGATCCTGTCACCCGCCGCATCGAAGTGCGCATCGGGCTCCCTGCAAATGCCGCAAAGGTCCTCACCAACGGCCAATCCGTGCGCGTCGAGCTCGCGGGCGATACGGAAGCTGCCGTACAACCGATGAATGGCCCACTTTCAATTCCTATTGCAGCGATCAAAATCGAGGCGACTCGCGTCATCGTATTTAGTGTCGAAAACGACCGCCTCGTCGCGAAAGAAATCAAAATCGGCAAACTTTCCGGCAATTCTGTCCAAGTTTCTGAAGGCCTTTCCGCAGATACGGAAATCGTTGCTGACGCTCGCGGCCACAAGGATGGTGATGAAGTGACAGTCGCCCGCTAATCCATATGTTACCGCTTTGGAATTTCTTTCTGAAGAAGCGCCAATTTACGGTGCTTCTTATTGTTGCCCTTCTTGGCGCGGGCACCTATGCGCTTCTTTCGATCCCGAAGGAAAACGCTCCGGAAGTGCGCATCCCGGTCGGCATCGTCTCAACAGCGCTTCCCGGCGCTTCGGCTGAAGATGTCGAGCAGCTGATAACGAACGAAATCGAAGCAAGTGTCGCAAACCTTGAAGGCCTCGATACATTGACGTCGAGTTCGCGCGAAGGACTCTCGATGGTAACGGTGCAATTCGACGCGAACGCGGATTTAGATAAATCGCTGCAGAAATTACGCGACGCGGTTTCTGCGGCAAAAGCAAACGTGCCGCAAGAGGCCAATGATCCTGTCGTGAGTGAAATCAATTTTGCTGAACAACCCGTCCTCATCCTTTCGGTAACCGGTGAATATGCGCCGGCCGTCCTCACACAGCTCGGCGAGGATATCAAGGACGAACTTTTGAATGTAAAAGGTGTCTCGCGCGTCGAAGTTTCCGGTGTGCGCCAAAAGGAAGTGCAGGTCGTCGTGCAGAAAGAAAAATTGTCTCAGTATGGCATTCGCCTTACCGATGTCGTGGCTAGCATCCAAGCGTCGAACGCGAAACTTCCTGTCGGTTCAATCACCGTGGATAGCGTAGAATACGCGCTCAACTTTGAAGGCGATATCACCGAGGCTGACCAAGTGCGGGACATTGCAATCACGACCCAAAACGGCTCGATCCTGTACGTCCGCGACATTGCGGACGTCGTTGACGGCTTGCAGCGAGAGACAAGCATTTCCCGCGCGTCCGACAAAGGCGCGCCGTCGGAGCCATCGCTTACGCTCTCCGTTTTCAAGGGAGGCGGCGGCAACATCGCAAGCACAGCAGATGCGATAAAAGCGCGTCTCGAAGAATTGAAATCAGGGATGCTTGCCGGGAGCTCTGTCGTGATCTCGCTCGACCTTGGTAAAGAAGTGAAAACGAGCCTGACCGACCTTACCGAAGTCGGCTTTGAGACGATGCTCCTCGTTATGCTCACACTCTTTATCACGATCGGCTGGCGCGAATCGCTCGTCGCCGCAGTTTCCATCCCGCTTTCCTTCCTTATCGCTTTCATCGGGCTTGCCTATTCGGGAAACACGCTGAACTTCGTCTCACTGTTTGCGCTCATCCTCGCGATCGGTATCCTCGTCGATTCCGGTATTGTCGTGACCGAAGCGATCCACACGCGTATGCGGCTTTTTGCCACAAAGGACGAGGCTGCTGAAGCCGCGCTCAATGAATACGCGTGGCCGCTTATCGCCGGAACGATGGCGACGGTTGCCGTTTTCGCTCCGCTTTTCTTTATTTCCGGCATCGTCGGACAATTCATCAAATCGATTCCCTTCACGCTGATTTTCGTCCTCTTCGCTTCGATTTTCGTCGCGCTCGGACTCGTGCCCTTGATTGCGATTACGTTTACGAAAAAAGAATCAAATCGTCTCGAGAAAATACAGGAGGAGTACACGCACAAATTCCAGGAATGGTACCGCGTGAAATTGGGATACATCCTTGATAATCGTCGCGCGCAAAACATCTTCCTTGTCTCCATTGGTGTTGCATTCTTCCTGGCGCTCGCGCTTCCAATTTCCGGCCTTTTGAAAACGACTTTTTTCCCGCAGGAAGACATCGGCTACGTACTTATCGCGATCGAAAAACCGCAAGGCACGACGCTCCTTGATACGGATCTCGTCGCACGCCAAGTGGAAGACGCGCTTTATGGCAATCCGGATATCGATTCCTTCGCAACAAGCGTGGGTGGCTCAAGTGGGCTCACGGGAGACGTACCGACAAGCGGAGGTAACCTTGCGAATATCACGATACTTCTTAAGGACAAAGACGAGCGCGAGCATACCTCGACTGAAGTCGTGCAGGCGGTACGCGAGAAAATCGGTAGCATTCCCGGAGCAGAGGTACGCGTCTCCGAGCCTAACAACGGCCCACCATCTGGTGCACCGGTCCTCATCACCTTTTCCGGTGATAACCTCGACGATCTCGAAAAAGTGACGGCAAACACCGAGAAGGTGCTCTCGTCGATCGAAGGTGTTTCGGATATCCAATCGAGCGTGAAAGACAATGGTCTTGAATTTACGCTCACGATCGACCGCGGTAAGGCCGCGTCGCTCGGCCTCTCTCCGGCGATGATCGCACAGACGCTCCGCACCGCCGTGCATGGCGCGACTGCGACCACGATTCGGAGTGCAAACGACGACACTGATGTCATCGTGAAGCTTGATTTAAATCCTGTCTATGATGACCCGTCGGAAACGACGAACGTGAGTGCGGACGCCTTGCGCGCGATCATGGTGCAGACGCCAAAAGGCCCCGTGCTTCTTGGTTCCGTCCTTGATACGACACTCGATCGCGGGAAAAGCAGCATCAACCATGACGACCGCAAACGCATCGAGACCGTCTCGAGCCAGGTCGTCGGAAAAACGGCGCTTGAAGTAACCAACGAATTCGAGAACCGAAAAGACGAACTCGAAATGCCGCAGGGCATCTCGATGAAAATCGGCGGCGAGACGGAAGACGTCAACCAATCATTTGCGGAAATGGGATTCGCGGCGATCGCGGGGCTTGTCCTCATGCTCGCGATCATGGTGATGCAGTTTAATTCGATCCGCCATGCGCTTTACCTCATCCTCATGGTCGTCCTCTCGCTTATCGGCGTCTTTTGCGGCCTCTTTATTTCAGGGCAAACGCTCTCATTCTCGTCGGTCGTCGGTATCATTGCGCTCTCGGGAGTCATCATCAACCATGCGATCATTCTTACTGATTCGATCCATCGCATCGCGATGTCGCGCAAAGACCTCCCCGCCCGCGACATCATCATCGAAGCTGCAGTCTCGCGCTTGCGGCCGATCGTCCTCACGACAATCGCAACCGTGATCGGTATGATCCCGCTTGCGGGCGCAACAGCGCTCTGGGGCCCGCTTGCCTTCGCGATCATGTTCGGCCTCGCCTTCTCGATGATCCTGACGCTCGTTATGATTCCGATTCTTACATACCGCTGGCCGGGAAATTGGTTCACCAGGTAGCGAGACGGGTTGCGAGCGGAGTTACTCTTCTTTCAAAAAATCCCCAAACTTGTGCCCCTTGCCAACCATGCGGAATACCATGTTGCGGAGCGTCTTCAGACTGAAATAGAGCGCGAAAAGGAACCCGATCGCGAGCGCTTCTCGTTCGACAAAGGCGATCATCGCCCCGGAATAAAACGCGTTGAGAGCGAGAAGTTCGTACACGACCACTCCGACGCCAGACGCGATAGCGTTGGCGAGGAGACTCATTTGCCGTGCCGGGTTCGTGAGCGCACCAAGGACGGCAATGATGAGTGCGCCCCCGATTTCAAACGGTAACGCCATCGGAAACGTGCGCGCGAGAAAGGGACTAAAGACAAGCATGATTGCCGCCGAGGCCATGAAGATCTGTCGGACGTAATCGCCGTAGTAGTGCGAGATTTTAGGACCCGGAGCCAGATCCGGCATGTACGGGCTTTCTTCCCTCACGTTCAGTCCGCCATCGTCATCTCCCATATACTGCAATTATACATTTTTACGCTTTTGCGCAAGGGCAACGAGTGCGTCTGCGGAATCGCCCAGATTTGCGTCATTGATCTTTTCGTGGTGGCACATGATACAGCGATGGCGGATGCGATACGGGCTCCCGGTCGAGCCCTCTACGGAAACGGGCTCCATCATGCCGCCACACGTCGCGGCTCGGTCTCCTGGGTGGATATCCACATGTTTTGACCATAGGCATTTCGGGCAATGATTCGTGTAGCCGTTGCCTTTCACCTGCGCACTGCACTGTTCGCAGGTGAAATCCTCTATCCGCCGTTGGAATTTTGAATCAGGCATCAGAGCGTTATAGAAGACACCGCGGTCGCCTTTTCGCCGGAAGCAGTCTCACACTCAAGCGTGAATTCGATGCGGCCGGACGCGTCGGCCGAGATCATGTGGCGCTTCGTCGCCTCGTTGCCGCGGGCAAACTCCTCGCCGTCGAGCCGCACGACGCACGACGACGGCTGCATGTTCACGCTCGTCCACGAGACGAGAATGTTCGAGCCTTTCTTTGCATTTTGCGGCTGGATGAGGATGGTGCCTGCAGAGCGCGCACCAGCAGTCGTCACAACTCCCGAACCATTGCCGCTGGTTCCTGTTCCGGTCCCACCAGTACCCACGTTTAAAGGAGAGGCTTGCGCACCAGTACCTGCGTAGGCACCTTGCCCTGCGTGTGCCCCCTGCGTCGAATACATACTGGCAATGCCCCCGGGCGGCATGTAGGGTTGTGTACCGAGACCGAACGGACCGTAGTTGGTGCCAATAGGACTTCCTTTCACGATCGCAATATCTCCCGTTCCCACTGGTTGTGACCTGACCTGCGGAGGAGTCACGGGCGCGCCACCGATTTGGTAGAAGGTCGTAGAATAATTGCTGCAATACCGTTGCCTATCGACATACTGCGACGCATTTGTTGGATTCCAGCCACGGAAATCGCCGACAGCAACATCGAACTTTTTACCGACATTGCCGCACGTTTTATACTTGGCGCAACAGCTCCCACTTTCGCCAGGCGCTTTGAACGCACATCCCGTATCGTTAACGTATCCAATCACATCAGTGAGTTCGTATTCTTGCCCCTTTCCATTTCCCTTATCGATTGGACTCGCGTACCGTACTGTTCCCATGTAAAAATAGCGGCCTGCAAATGCCGGATTCGCCGCGAGCGAGACGTATTTGCATCGCCCGAGGCGCACATCATCGAGCGTCATCGGAGCGTTACCATTGCCGCTTGTACACGCTCCCGATGGACGTGGCCGTGCCGTCGCCCAACCTCCTTCAATCTTGTCTCCGGGCCCGGGTGCGTAACAGGTGACAAGCGCGGGCGTCGGTGTGCCTCTCGTTTTCAATTCTTCGCCGGTCTCCGCGAATACGAGCATCGGCAGCGTAAACACGATTGCAGCGAGGACACGGAACATGTGCCTATTGTACGGTGAAAATGTCCGTTTGCGAGACGTTATAAACACTACACGAGGACAACTGCACGTTCGCCAGATACTTCCAATACACCGTTTTGGATCGGAAAGACTTTTGCTTCTGTGTTGGGGATACGCACGGTGATAGTCCCCTTTTTGAGCGTTGAAATGAGCGGTTCGTGATTGGGGAGGATGGTCATTTCGCCTGCGGAGCCCGGGACTGTCGCGGAAACTGCGGGACCGTCGTAGAGGTTTTGACTCACCGAAGAAATTATGAGATGCAAGGTGTTCATAATTTTTAATTTACAATTATCAATTTCCAATGAATTTTCAATGTTCCAATGCTTGAAAATTAATTCATTGAGCCTTGATTGAAAATTGATAATTGAAAATTACGAGGTTACTACCTCGTCTATCCCTCCTTTCATATAAAACGCCTGCTCATCCACATCATCGTGCTTGCCGTCGAGAATTTCGCCGAATGAGCGGACGGTGTCGGCGAGCGAGACATACTTACCCGGCTTGCCGGTGAAGGCTTCGGCGACTGAGAACGCCTGTGAGAGGAATTTCTGGACTTTGCGGGCGCGGTAGACGAGCTTGCGGTCTTCTTCGGAGAGTTCTTCGATACCGAGGATGGCAATGATGTCTTGGAGGTCTTTGTAGCGCTGGAGGACACGTTTCGTCTCGTTGGCGACGCGATAGTGCTCTTCGCCGACGATTTCAGGCGCGAGTGCCGATGAGCCGGATTCCAAGGGATCGATGGACGGATAAATACCGAGCGATGCAAGTTGGCGGGAGAGGACGACGGTTGAATCGAGGTGCGCAAAGGATGTTGCCGGTGCCGGGTCGGTGAGGTCGTCGGCGGGAACGTAAATTGCTTGCACTGATGTGATGGAGCCCGATGTCGTTGAGGTGATCCGCTCTTGGAGCGCGCCCATTTCTTCGGCGAGTGTCGGCTGGTAACCGACGGCAGACGGCACACGGCCAAGGAGCGAGGAAACTTCAGAGCCCGCCTGCACGAAACGGAAGACGTTGTCCATGAAAAAGAGTACGTCCTTACCGCCTTCGTCGCGGAACGCTTCAGCCATCGTGAGCCCCGAGAGCGCGACACGCGCACGGGCGCCCGGAACTTCGTTCATTTGCCCGAAGACAAGCGCAGTTTTTTCAAGAACGCCCGATTCTTTCATTTCGTGGTAGAGGTCGTTGCCTTCGCGAACACGCTCGCCAACGCCGGCGAACACAGAATAACCGCCGTGTTCGGACGCGACGTTGTGGATGAGTTCCTGGATGAGGACGGTCTTCCCGACGCCTGCCCCGCCAAAGAGGCCGACTTTGCCGCCCTTGATAAACGGCGTCATGAGGTCGATCGCCTTGATGCCGGTCTCAAAGACTTCGGCTTTCGTGGACTGTTGCGTGAAGTGTGGTGCTTTTGCGTGAATCGGATTGCGTTTCGGGTTTTTTGGTGCGTCCATGCCGTCGATAGGTTCGCCAACGACGTTGAACATACGGCCGAGAGATGCTTCGCCGACAGGAACGGTAATCGGGGAGCCGGTATCGGTGACATCTACACCGCGTGCGAGTCCCGAAGTATCACCCATCGAGATGCAGCGGGCGCGATTGAGCCCGAGGTGCTGCACAACTTCGAGGACGAGTTTGTTGCCTTTGTGAGTCAACTCGAGCGCATTCTGAATAGCCGGCAATCTCGCTTGCCCGTCGGCAGGATTAGGGTCGAATCGCACGTCCACGACCGGGCCGATGATTTGTGTGATGGTTCCTTTCATATCGGCAGTTTTACTTTTGTCTTTTTTGACAAAATCCGAAACCATTCATCATAGCGACGCATCTGAATAACAATGACGGAGTATTCACGTTTAAGATCTGCAACGGCTTTCGTGAGCGAATCTATCGAACTCATTACTTGCATAAACCGTTCATCAATTTTCTTTTCAAGCCGCTGTTCCAGTGCTTTTAAATCATCGTGGGTGACCATCGCATCAATGACGCGATCGAGCTTATCGTTCAACGTATCAAATTCACTTTTTTTCTTGGCCATATGTCGAGTTTAGCACATTACCGCATCGCTTCAATACCACTAGTAATTTCAGAAACCTCACGCGTAATCGCCGCCTGGCGCGCTTTGTTGTATTTGCGCGTGAGGAGCGTGGCGATTTCTTTTGCCTTGTCCGTGGCGCTTTTCATGGCGACCATGCGGGCGGAATGTTCGGATGCCTTTGATTCGAGCAATTTATGAAATACGGCGATATTTACAAGACGCGGCAAAAGGGCATTGATCACATCTTCCGCATCGGGCTCAATGGTGTATGCGGGAATATCATTTCCGCTTACTTCCGGTATAGCAAATTTGCCTTTTGCCGGGCGGATGCTCGCCACGATATGTTCAAGAATCTTTTCCGAGAGCGGCAGGATCTTGTGGATTGCCGCTTCTTGCTCGAATGTTGATATGAAGTCGGTGTAGGCGATGCGCACTTCGCGCGCGATCCCGCTTTGGTAGAGTGCGATTACCTGATCCGTAATATCGTGGAATTCCTGCTCATCAATCGTCTCGGAAATGTTCAGTTTATGGTGCACGACTTCGTACCCGCGATTTATCGCGAATTCGTAACCACGCTTGCCGAGGCACAGAAACACGACATCACTTTGTTTCAATCCTTCTTCCCGCATAAAGTTCTCAACTTTTTTCAAAACGGCGCTGTTGAGCGACCCTGCAAGCCCTTTGTCGCTCGTGATAACTACTATCGCGACTTTGCCTCCCGCGTGTTCTCTCGTAAGGGGATGGTTCACAAGATTCGTGCTGCCCGCAAGTCCTCGCAGAATGCGAAGTGCCGTCCACGCATACGAACGCGAGGTAAGCGCTCTCTCCTGTGCCTTGCGCATTTTCACCGCCGACACCGCCTCCATCGCCCGCGTGACGGTCGACGTCTTTTTGGTCGAGATTATTTTGAGTTTGAT
>ERZ1292623.2616-Hain-H51-01um-R1-2616-length-15906-cov-4_pt2 | contig 12488 bp, 8 predicted proteins | sample MGYA00564398_ERZ1292623 | MGnify/ENA primary metagenome ERZ1292623 (study PRJEB36523, sample SAMEA6512633) | groundwater metagenome | collected 2019-01-07 | study: AquaDiva: Metagenomics assemblies of 32 groundwater samples | reverse complement strand
CGCGGCGAACTTGAGTTTCCCTCCAGACAAATTGCAAGTAGTGACGCCTTCGACGGGAAAATCGCTAATCCAAGTTTGGGTAGATCAGCCGTCTTTTTCAAACACGGAAGGAACTTTGCGTTTTCAAGGGGCGATTCCAACACCGGGAATTAATACGCAGAGCGGGATGATCGCGACGATGACTTTTCGGGTGAAGCAAACTGGAGTGGCCGCACTGAAAATTTTGGATACATCGAGGGTTTTATTGAATGACGGAAAGGGGACGGATATTTTAGGAGAAAGGACGGGAGGGATTTTTGAATTAATTTTGCCGCCGCCGGCGGGGCCGCTCGTTACTTCGCCAACACATCCAGATCAAACAAAGTGGTATAGTGGAAACAACCCAGCTCTTACTTGGTCAAAGGGAAGCGAAGTTCGAGGCTTTAGTTATGTTTTGAATGATTCGCCGATAGATACTCCAGATGACATTACTGAGGGAGTGAAGACCAATGTGGCATACAAGGATTTACCAGATGGAATTCATTATTTTCATATTAAATCTTTAGGGGTGGATGCTTGGGGCGGGGTGACGCACTACGCGATTAATATCGACAAAACACCGCCGGCAGCTTTCGAATTAGCAATTTCGCCTGGCGAGCGAACTTCAAGGAAGCAGCCGATTTTTGATTTTGACACAACGGATGAAGCTTCCGGAATTGATCATTATGAATTGAAGCTTATTCCACTCGATCAGAATGCTCGAGAGGTTTTAGGGAGCGAGGGTGCGACGGAAACGCCGTTTTTTGTGGAGGTGAGTTCGCCTTATTATCGCGAGCTTGATTTGGGACGTTTTGAAGTGGTGGTGCGGGCGTATGACAAAGCAGGAAACTATTTTCAAACCGAGAAAAAACTGACGATCACAAAGGCTATTTTTGAGTTTATTAAAGGTGAAGGCTTGAGTTTACGCGGCAACCTCACGATTTCTTGGATTTGGGTGTGGATTATCGGTTTAATCGCTTTCGGGCTGCTATTTTTGGTGGGAAAAAAAGTTTGGCGATGGCATCGAGAAGTAGAGCATCACTTGGAAGCGGGGGCCCACAATCATCCGGCGGTTTCGGAAAAGTTCGATGTACTAAAGGAAAAAATGAAAGAATATGGGAAGGATTTCAATAACGGAAAGATGCCGCTGATTTTGTTAGCACTTTCGGCGAGTTTGATTTTCGGATTCAGCGATTTGGCTTTGGCGCAGTCAACGCCGCAACCGCTTTCCGTTGAACCGCCGATCGTGACGCTTTTCCCGGAATCAATTTCCAACGACGAAATTCTTTTCATTGGCGGGCGGGCTGGAGCGCCAGAAGCAGAAGTAATCGTTTATATTCAAGAAGAGGCGACAGGGGAGTCGATTAGTCAGACAGTTAAGACGGATAAAGACGGCGGGTGGTTTTATTCATTCCCTCAATTTTTTGACGCGGGTGAGTATGTGGGTTGGACTCAGCTTAAAGTCGGAGAACAGTTGAGCCCGCCAAGCGCAAAGCTGGAACTTTTAGTCGCGCCAACGGCGATTCAATTTGGCGATGGAAGATTTAGTTACGAGCAGTTTTACTTTATTATACTTTTAATTTTGGCAATTCTGTTTGTCGGCGTATTTGTCTTTATTGGGTACCATCTTTTCCATCACCGAAAGAAGCAGAAGATTTTGTTTAAGGAGATTCGGGAAGCGGAGGATTCGATTAGGAGGGGTTTCTTGGTTTTGAGACGGGATATCGAGTCGGAATTGGCGGTCGTTCGGAAGATGAAGGGAGACCGAGAGTTGGGGATGGAGGAGAGAGTCCGAGAGGAAAAACTTCTTAAGGATATTGAGACGGTAAGCAGTTTTATAAGTAAGGAGGTGTGGGATATTGAGAAAAGTATCTAGAATTTAGTATCGAGTATTAAGTAGTAAAAATGTGCATAAGAATTTGGCCAAGACCAAAAATATTAACCTTGAACCACGAAGTGTTATAGATAGAGCAGTTAATGGAGGGTGAAATCGATGCCGTAATTTAACGGCTTATTAAAGAGCGGACAAGGCTTGCCAAAGTGTGGGGTTTTTGGTAACTTTTGGGTGAGAAAAGACCTTGTATTTGAGGGTTTAAAGCCCTAAGTTTGATGTTTAGGTGAAAAAAGGTCGGTTTTATTAGGTTCCTAAGATTTAGGAGCTTTAAGGAAAATGGTTTTTCTCTATGTTACTTGTAAAAACCAAGAGGAGGCGAAGCGGATTGGGCGGCAGTTAATTCGCCAGAGGGCGGCGGGATGTGTGAATATTTCCCCCATAAACTCAATTTATAGTGAGAAAGACGGGGGATTGCACGAGACTGAAGAGACTTCGATGATTATTAAGACGATTGATTCCAAGATTCAGGAAGCGGAAGATATTATTCGAAGCATCCACAGCTATAAAACGCCCTGTATTGCCACTTTTGCGCTTCATCGTCTCAATCACGAGTATAAAGCTTGGTTAACAAGCTGTGTGGTCTAGGATAGGGTTTAGCGACTAGCCAATAGGGTATAGGTTGGCTGTTTTAAAATTATGGAAATAAAATTATCAAAAACTATTTCTAAGGCGACCACGCCGGTTTTTTTGCTTAAAGATGAAGATCATATTGATAAGCATGGTTTTTATAAATTTTTATCAGACGATGACAAAAAGTATTTAATCAATTTTCAAAAAAATTTTCCGGTTAAAAAAGAGCATAGTCATCCTTTGGTTTTGCCATCGGGAATAAAAGTTTTGGTGATTGGGGTGGGTGAAAGATCTCGGTTTACTAATCGAAAAGCAATTTTGGCTGCTCGGAGGGTGGTGGCGGTGGCTCGTCGGGAAAAAGTTCGAGATCTAGCGATTAGCTTTGAAGATTTTTTAGCTAAAGATAATCGTGAGAATCAAAAACTCTTAGCTGAGGTTTTGGCGACTCAATTCGAGATGGCGAACTATGAATTTGTTAAGTACAAAACCCCGCAACCAGAAGGATGGTTTTTTGTTCAGGAAATTAATGTTTTTTCAGCAACTAACGGAGTTTTGGGGGAGGCGTTTGCGAACGGGAAGATGGTAGGGGAGGAAGTTAATAATGCTCGCAATCTATCGAATACCCCCGGGGGGGATATGACACCTCAAACTTTGGCGGATGAAGCGATGCTTATTGGCGAGAAGTATGGAATTAAGGTTAGTGTGATTGAAGAAAAGGAGATGGAAGCTTTGAAGATGGGCGGAGTCTTAGGTGTCGGAAAAGGATCGAGTGAACGACCGAAGTTTATAGTGATGGAATATAAAAAAGGCAAAAAACTCGAGAAGCCGGTGGTTTTGATTGGGAAAGGGGTGACGTTTGATACGGGCGGGTTGAATTTGAAGCCAGACAGCGCGATTTATGAAATGCATATGGATATGTCGGGAGGGTCGGCGGTGATTCACACAATGGCGGCTTTGGCGCGATTGGGAGTGAAGAAAAACATTGTGGCTTTAATTCCGGCGGTGGAGAATATGCCTTCGGGATCGAGTTATCGACCAGGAGATGTTTTAACCACGATGAATGGAAAAACGATTGAAGTTTTAAACACGGACGCCGAAGGGCGGGTGATTATGGCGGATGCTTTGGAGTATTCTAAAAAGTACAAGCCAAGACTAGTGATTGATGTGGCGACTTTAACCGGTTCGGCAATGTCGGCCTTGGGGCAGAGAGCGTCAGCGATTTTTTCCACAAATGAAAAAGTGCAAGTAAGGCTGATGGAAGCCGGCGAAGTGGTTGGGGATTTTGTTTGGCCCTTACCACTCTGGGAAGAATACGAAGAGGACGTAAAAGGCACTTTTGGAGATGTGGCCAATAGCTCTAAGACGAGATATGGAGGAGTGATTAATGGAGCGATGTTTTTGTGGCAGTTTATTAAGCCGGGTAATGGCGAGACGCAGATACCGTGGGTGCATATTGATATGGCGCCAAGGATGACGGCGACGGAAAATGAGTATTTAGCTAAAGGTGCGGTGGGGGCGCCGGTGGGACTTTTGACGGAGTTTTTGAAGAAGTTTTAAACAGCGATACCAATATACTAATGCATACTAATTATACGAATCCAGATAAGAAAATACTGTATAATTAGGTGATGACTTTTGAGGGAGATCCAACACTGGAAGAAGGGGTAAAATTGTTGGGAAAACTAAAAGAGTTGCTTAGAAATGAGTCGGTTTTGAATAAAGCTTTGGCTGACTTTCAGCACGTTTTTCATGATTTAGGTTTAACCGAAGAAGACTCTCGACAGCTTTCAAGTGAGATCGTGGAGATACTTGAAAAAGGGGATAATTTGGAAAATGCGGAGGAGTATATTTTTAAACAATTAAGTAAGACTAAAACTAAAAACGGCCAAAATCTGGTTAAGAGTTTAAATGAAAAATTATCGGAGCGGTCAAAAATAATAGCTGAACAAATTAGTCCGCACTTAGGGAGCGTTACAGGAAAAGTTTTGGATTTTGGAGCTGGAGACGGAAGAATAGCCCAAACTATCCATAATGAATTTGGTTTGGACATTGAAGGAGTTGACGTCCGTGATTATAAGTCGACAGAAGTTAGTATACCGCTGAAAGTTTTTGACGGAGAACATCTAGCAGTGCCGGATAATACTTATCAAGCGGCGATTATGACAAATGTTCTCCATCATGAGCTAGACAATGAAAAAATTATTCGAGAGCTAAGTCGGGTGGTAAAAGATCGAATCGTTGTTATCGAAACCATTCCGGCTGGAGATGATGAGGATGAAATGAAGGGAGATTACGGACGAACTTTTTTAAATGATTATTTGTATAATCGTCTTTTTCATAACGCTAATATCTCCGTGCCAGGAACTTATGAAACGCCAGAAGGATGGGTAGCGCGGTTTGCTCGGCATGGATGGAAGGTGGCTTTCGAGAGGGATTTGGGATTTGATCAGCCAGTTATCAGAGACCGACATTACTTGTTTGTTTTTGAAAAAATCCAGAACTAATAAACTGAACTAAAATATGGTTTCTGAAACAAAGAGTTGCCAGAATTGTAAACAGGATTTCGTGATTGAGCCAGAGGACTTCGGATTCTATGAAAAGATTAAAGTCCCGCCGCCGACTTGGTGTCCGGATTGTCGACAGCGACGACGTTATGCATGGCGGAATGAACGAACCCTTTACCGGCGGAGTTGTGATTTTTGTAAAAAGAATATAATTTCAATTTATTCTCAAAACAAACCTTTTACGGTTTATTGTACTGAGTGTTGGTGGTCTGATAAGTGGGATCCTTCTGGATTCGAGAGAGACTTTGATTTTTCAAGAGGTTTTTTTGAACAATTTCGTGAGTTACAATTGGCAGTTCCACGAATTGCGTTGATGAATAAAAATAACGTTAATTCAGAATATACTCACCATTCGAGCAATAATAAGAACTGCTATTTTTCGTTTAGCCTCTTTGAGAGCGAGGACATACAGTACTCAACTAATGTTTATTTGGGTGGTAAGGACTGCGTTGATTGTTATCACATCGAGGGTGGAAATAATCTTCTTTATGAATGCGTTGACACTAGTAATAGTTATCGGTGTCAATTTGGCATCATTCTTAGAGATTGCAATGAGTGCCTATATTCGTACGATTGTAGGGGCTGCACGAATTGTTTTTTGTCAACAAACCTAAGAAATAAGTCTTATTACATCGAGAATAAGCCGTACTCTAAAGAAGAGTATTTTAAAAAATTGGCTGAATATAAACTAGACTCTCATTTTGGAAGGGAACAAGCTTTTAGTCGGTTTCAAGGGATTTTGAAACAACAAGCAATTCATCGTTTTGCTTTTATTGAGAAATCAAATGATGTCTCAGGTAATATTATTTTTAACTCGAAGAATTCTCACTTTGTTTTTGATGCCTATGACACTGAGGACTCTAAGTATTCTATGGTTTGTCCAGACATGAAGGACTCGATGGATTCTTATCACGTAGGTTTTAAGTGTGAGTTAGATTATGAAACTCACGCATTAATTAGGTGTTATGATACGCAATTTACTCACCTTAGTTATGATAATTCCCATCTTTCCTATTGTGATAGCTGTCATAACAGTGAAAATTTGTTTGGATGCGTCGGCTTAAAGAGTAGTAAATATTCAATCTTTAATAAAAAACTTAACACTGATGAGTTTAAACTTTTAAAAGACAGAATTATTACTCATATGAAAGAGACGGGGGAGTATGGAGAGTTTTTCCCACGAGAACTTTCTCCTTTCGGGTATAACGAAACTCAAGGACAAATTTACATGCCTTTTGAGAGTAGGGAGGAGGCTTTGAAAAATGGTTGGAAGTGGGAGGATGAGGCGGTTACTGGAACTTTCGGGAAGGAAACGCTGAAACCTGAGGAAGTGCCGGATTTAATCGACAACGTCGAAGATTCAATTCTCAACGAAGTTTTGGTTTGTATCAGCTGTAATCGAAATTATCGAATTGTTAATAATGAACTTAATTTCTATAGAAGGGGAAAGATTCCGATCCCTAGAGCCTGCCCGGAATGTAGATACAAAACTCGACTTTCTTTTCGACCACCCCGTAAACTTTGGCATCGCAAATGTATGTGTAACACGACTGATGACCAGCAATTAATGACCAATGACAAATACAAAAACACAGCCCAACATTTTCATAGTGAGAGTCCATGTCCTAATGAATTTGAAACTAGTTATGCGCCAGAGCGACCGGAAATTGTTTACTGTGAGCAGTGTTATAACGCGGAAGTGGTTTGAAACTAGGAATTAGCCAATAGCCACTAGGGTCTAGGATATAATAAAGAAATGAGTGCGGAAACAATAACCTGCCAGAACTGTAAACAGGATTTCGTGATTGAAGCTGAAGACTTTGGATTTTACGAAAAGATTAAAGTTCCGCCGCCGACGTTTTGTCCGGAGTGCCGTTTGCAGAGGAGGCTGGCCTGGCGGAATGAGCGGGCGCTTTATAAAAGAAAGTGCGATTTGTGCGAGAATGGCATTATATCAATGTACACGGACTCGGTTGATTTTCCTGTCTACTGTCATGGTTGTTGGCTTTCGGATAAATGGGATCCTTTAGTTTATGGTCAAGAATACGATTTTTCTAAGCCGTTTTTTCAACAGTTTTCAGAGTTGTTCAGAAAGGTTCCTCGGAGTGCTTTGTATCAAAGGAGTTCAACAGATTCTCCTTACGCAAACTTAGTTGGTGAGAGTAAGAATGTTTACTTAGCCTATTCGACGGTTAACACCGAGGACATTTTTTATTCTAAAATCGTTGATAAATCCCGATTTATTTATGATTCTTTGAGCGTGGCCGATTCCGAAAATTGCTACGGGAATATATATAGTGATAGGAATTTTAACTCGCATTTCCTTGAGTATTCTAATAACTGCATGGATTCTTGGTTTTTGTTTGATTGCAGCAATTGCAAAAACTGTGCGTTATCATCTAATTTGAGGAATCAGGAATATGTTTTTAGAAATCAACGTTACTCTAAAGAAGATTATTTTTTGAAACTTAAAGAATTGAATTTGAGTAGTTTCGAAAGTCTTGGAAAAACGCGTAAAGAATTTTTGGACATCAAACTCCAGGCTATTCATAAATATGGTGATATATTGAAGTCAACTAATTCGACTGGTGATAATTTGTATGCGGCAAAAAACGCCAAAATTTGTTTTGATAGTTATGAAATTGAGGATTGTGCTTATTCTTTTAGGATAATTAAAATGAAAGATAGCATGGATTGCGCTTTTACTGGAGTAGGCGCGGAATTGGTTTATGAGTATATTTCTGGCGGGTTAGGCAACTACGATGTTAAGTTTTCTTCTTTTGCTTTTAACTCAGTCAAGAATTCTTTTTATACCGACTATTGTGGTTCTGCCTCGGATCTTTTTGGTTGCATAGGTTTGCGAAGCAAGAAGTTTTGCATTTTAAATAAGCAATATACCGAAGAAGAATATCGAAATATTTTGCCTAAAATTTTGGAAAGTGTTCAATCTTTAGAATTTTCCGGAAATATTGGAAGAGAATACAAATATGGAGAGTTTTTCCCAATCGAGTTATCGCCGTTTGCTTATAACGAAACAATCGCTCAAGAATATTTTCCCCTAACAAAGGAAAAAGCAGTTGAGATGGGTTATAAGTGGAAAGAAACCGAAGAAAGGGAATATCAGTTGGATATTTTACCTGATAACTTGGCTGACAGCATCCAGGAGTTTGATGATAGTATTTTGGATAAAACTTTGGGTTGTGCTCACAAAGGAGATTGCAATCATCAATGTACTTATAGATTTAGACTAATTCCGGACGAGCTTCAATTTTATAAAAAAACTAATTTGCCAATTCCGCGCCTTTGTCCAAATTGCCGTCACTATGAAAGATTAAAACTTACAAATCCGCTCAGGCTTTGGAAGAGAAAATGCATGTGCAATTATGAAGTTTATCAGAATTCGGTTAATCATTCTCATCATCTTGAGGGTGAGTGCTTGAACGAATTTGAAACAAGTTATGCACCGGATCGAAAAGAAGTTGTTTACTGTGAGCAGTGCTATAACGCGGAGGTGGTTTGAGGCTAGGGGTTAGCCAATAGCCACTAGGGTCTAGGATGAAAACTGAAAAGGATTCTGGATTTTCTATTGGCTATTCGCTAGTGGCTAGATACTAACTCTTAGTGCGTTCCATAAAGTCCCGCAGAGATTTAGGGGAGCTGGCGAAATGAAGCATGGTGCCGAAGGCGGTGCCGAGAGTCAGAGATTTTATTAGTTCATTAGATTCGCGAATAAACAGGTAACTGACAATAGCGTAAGTAGCGACGGCCGTGGTTAGTAAGACGGTAAGGCCGATAGATTTATTCGAAGCAACCACTTTTTTGCTTACGAAAAGAACAAAAACGACAATGCTGGCACCAAAGGTTAAGGCAAGATCAATGCCTTGATCGAGGGGGTTGTGAGGGAAGCCGTTTTGAATGAAGCCGCCAATTTTATATACCAAAACGATGGCGACGAGGACAACGCCACCCCAGAAGCCGGCGTTGATGGCTTTGACGTCTTTGATATAGTCAGGATCTTTGGCGGTCTTTTTGGCCATAAAAATTACGATAAAAAGGATTAGAGGGATGACCACCCAATTGATGAAATCAAAGATTAGGTTAAGGGATTTGTTCATAGGATTATTCTACCAAGTCTCGGTGATTTTGAAAAGTGGATTTTTGTCGCTATAATTATAGCGTTGGAACGAGCGATGCTAATATACGAATGCTTACTAATAATACTAATAACAAAATCTAGGTATGGCATTTAGCGATCATGATGTAGTTTATTTTGGTCGGACTGACTTTCGCAACGCAAAGCGGCTTTTTGGCGTTAAGCGAAAGGATCGGCGGCAACATATGTATGTGGTCGGAAAGACTGGAACCGGTAAAACGGCGCTTTTACATAATATGGTGGTGCAGGATATTACGAACGGAGAGGGAGTGTGCGTAGTGGATCCGCACGGAGAGTTCGTCGAAAGCCTGCTTTCAATGATTCCTGAAGAGAGGGCGAAGGATGTGATTTATTTTAATCCGGCGGACACGGATTATCCGCTGGGTTTTAATCCGCTTGAGTTGCCGGATTCAAAGTATAAACACCTGGCGGCGTCGGGACTGATGGCGATTTTTACAAAAATCTGGGCCAACGTTTGGTCGGCGAGAATGGAGTATATTATGAATAACGCCGTTTTGGCCCTTTTGGAAACGCCAGGATCGACGTTACTTGGAGTGACTAGAATTTTAGTGGATAAAGATTTTCGCCAGAAAATTATTGCGAACGTTAAGGATCCGGTGGTGAAAGCTTTTTGGGTGAATGAATACGAGGCTTGGAGGGATCAGTTTAGAAACGAAGCGATTGCTCCGATCCAAAACAAAGTGGGACAGTTTTTATCGACAGATTTGATTCGAAACGTGGTGGGTCAGCCAACGAGTACGATTGATATTTTTGATATTATGAATACCAGGAAAATCTTCTTGGTCAACGTGTCAAAAGGGAGAATCGGAGAAGACAACTCAGCGCTTTTGGGAGCCATGCTTATTACAAAAATTCAGCTTTCGGCGATGGAAAGGGTCAGAATAGATGAAGAAGCTCGAGCTGATTTTTATTTATACGTCGACGAGTTTCAAAATTTTGCGACAGATTCTTTTGCGGGGATCCTTTCGGAAGCCAGAAAATATCGTTTGAATTTGATTTTGGCTCACCAATATATTGGGCAGTTGGTGACGGATGTATCAACGAAAGTTCGGGACGCGGTTTTTGGTAACTGTGGAACGATGCTGTTTTTTAGGATTGGAGCCACGGACGCGGAGTTTTTAGAAAAGGAAATGACGCCGGAGTTTTTGCCGGAAGATATGGTGAATTTGCCGAACTACGCGATTTATTTGAAGCTGATGGTGGGAGGAGTAACATCGAGGCCGTTTTCAGCAGCGACCTTGCCGCCCTTTAAAGTACCGACTTCGGCGATGACGATCGAGAGTATTATTGCTAATTCTCGGAGGATTTACGCGAAATCTCGAGTTGATGTTGAGGATGCGATTAATCGATGGAGCGGAATGATGGGAGATATGGGACCGGAAGAACCACAACAAGGGAGTGGAGAGCCGGGGAGTAAATTACCAGAAGGACAGAAAATTTCCGCGGTTTGCGCGTCATGTGGAAAGGCAACAACCTTGAACTTTGTGCCGACGGAGGGACGGCCTATTTATTGCAAAGATTGTTTGGCGAAAATCAAAGCAGGGGAGATGCCAAGAGTGAAGGTGGCGAAATTTAAAGCGCCAAAGATTCAAGACAGAAGTTATTCGGATTTGGCGGGATTGGGGATTGAATTTGAAGAGCAAAAAGGGGGGCTGAAACCTGAGCCAAAATTTATACCAAAACCAGAACCACCTTCTTCGCCTAAGCCTCGGGAATTTAGGGGAGCTGGGGCTGAGGAATCGACTCAGACTTTATCACTTAAAGATTTAAAACCAAGTAACTTTGATCGAACAGTGAAAGAAAAGCAACCATCGACTGTGAGTATTGATGAGATGCGGAAATCTATTGCTGAGGCGCTTAAATCGCAGATGTCAGGAGGTGAGGGCGGCGAGTAAGGATATGAAAGTTAAGAAAACGAAACCAATTAGATTTGATATTTTGACGATTTTTCCGAAAATTTTTGATTCGTATTTTGGCGAATCTCTCTTTAAGCGCGCTGTGATCGCCGGGCTGGTTCAAATTGTTTTTCATGACTTGAGGCAGTTTTCTTTAAATAGGCATAAGAAAGTTGATGACACGCCTTTTGGCGGAGGACCAGGAATGGTGATGCAAGTTGAGCCTATCTATGGAGCCCTCGAAGAGATTAAAAAGAAAAACTCGAAGAAGAAAAAAAGAATTATTCTTTTTAGTACGCGGGGAAAAAAGTTAAATGCTTCAATCGCGAAAAGATTAGCAGGTTATGATCAGCTTGTGTTAATTTGTGGCCGTTATGAGGGTGTTGATGAGAGAGTGGCGGAAAATTTAGCGGATGAAGAAATTTCAATTGGTGATTACGTGCTTTCAGGGGGAGAGTTGCCGGCAATGGTTTTAGTTGAAGCGGTGAGTCGATTTGTGCCCGGTTTTCTAGGAAAATATGAATCTTTAGAGGAAGTGAAGGGGTCGTATGCGGTTTATACAAAGCCGGAAGTTTTTAAGCCCACAAAAGGAAAGGGTTGGAAGGTGCCGAAGGTTTTGCTTTCTGGAAATCATAAAAAAATTGCGGAATGGCGAAAAGACAATTCGTCCTCTACTTAGGTTTGGGTTTTATTTTGGGAACCTTGGGCGCGGGTTGGGGGGCGGATTTTAAGTTTGGAGCGATTGTTTTTATTTTGATTGGCGCGCTCGTTTTGTTTATCCGAGCGAGGGAAAGGAGTGTTTTAAGTGCTTGGCGTTCTTTTAGAAAAATAATTATCTTTTCATTTTTATGTTTTGTGACGGGATTTTTTTATTACCATTTTTTTCTTAATTTTCGAAATCAACAGATTAATATTCCCCTTGATCAACCCTTAGTTTTTGACGGCATAGTTTCAACGGATCCGAGAGAAAGCGGAGATTACCAAATCTTGGAAGTTTCACTTGATTCACCTTATCGTGGAAGAGTTAGTGTTTTTTTAGAACCGTTTCCGAAATATGAATACGGAGAAAAACTTCAAATTACGGGCTTGGCTCAGGAAAGCCGTTTTCAAAATGACTGGCCAGTAGTTTTTGATCCCGAAGTTTCAAGACTTGAGCAGCATCAAGGATTTTGGCTGAAGCAAAAACTTTTAGGTTTCGAGAATTTTTTAGTTCAGAAGTTTGCTTTAGTTTTACCAAGTGATCAGGCGGCGCTTTTAGCGGGACTGACTTTTGGTGAGAGGGGAGAGTTTAGTGAGGATTTAAAGACTGATATGGCGCGAAGCGGGGTGACGCACATCGTGGCGCTCTCGGGTTATAATATTGCTATTTTGGC
>ERZ1292623.3913-Hain-H51-01um-R1-3913-length-12489-cov-4_pt1 | contig 12489 bp, 21 predicted proteins | sample MGYA00564398_ERZ1292623 | MGnify/ENA primary metagenome ERZ1292623 (study PRJEB36523, sample SAMEA6512633) | groundwater metagenome | collected 2019-01-07 | study: AquaDiva: Metagenomics assemblies of 32 groundwater samples | reverse complement strand
ATGAGAATACTTTTTATCCGAAATACGCATTTTAGGATCCAAAAAATATCTCTTTGAATTACATTTTGCATCTGTTCTGTAAAAATGTTCACTGTCTCCTTCTTCTATTAAAGAATATTTATTTCCGCAAGTAACATCTTCAACCAAAAAACCAAGAACACGCTCTTTGAATTTATTTGCTGGTCCTTTCCAAGAAACAACCCCTGTAAAATAAGGAGGATTATCTCCTGAAACAAAAGCATTTTCAAAAGCAAATAACTGTGGTACAAATAAGATAGCAGTAGTATTTGAATAATTGGACAAATAAGAACTAACACGTCTTAATCTAACCGCCAAGTCAACATCCCTTTGATTAACTGAATCAAAAATTCTTCCAACATTAAAAAGAGAGTGGTCAGTTCCAGAGTCTAAAAAAGTAACGTTTGCCACTAAAGGCTCTCCCAAGTAAACATGTTCAAATGCCCTACGAATATTTGATTTTACATCTGGTCTTTTATCAATTTCTAACTTGACCCTTAACATTCTGGAATAATATACTTCAGAAGTTCTTTGTTCTAAATCTTCTGGCATAGACTTCTCTGGTTTATTTGCTTTTCTAAAAAGTCTTTCAAACATAAAGTTTTTTTGATTAAAGAGTTTAAAAGGTTAATCTCAAAACAATTTTTGTTATTAATCTCATTTCTTCTTTCCCTTAAAACCCAAAGAGCAAGAGTTTATGCAAAGCCTTTTCCCAGTTGTCTCGCGAGGTCCATCATCAAAAACATGGCCTAAATGCCCTCCGCATTTTGCACATGTAACTTCTACTCTATACATTCCTAAACTAACATCTTCATGAAATTCAACAGCTCCCTTCTTCGCCTTGTCAAAACTCGGCCATCCAGTACCAGAGTCAAACTTTGTTTTGGAATCAAACAGCTCCGCTCCGCATGCAGCACAGACAAACATCCCATCTCTTTTTTCAGTAAGCAGCTTACCGCTAAAAGGCATTTCAGTTCCTTTCTGCCTCAAAACTCTGTATTGCTCGGGAGTAAGCTTCTTTTTCCAGCCATTTTCAACTATCTTCTTTACCATATATCAAAATAACAAAACAAACTATTAAATCTATGCCAATACTATCATCTACATGATTAAATCTTCAAGATTATGGATTCACCCAAGCATAATATGGACAATTATAAAAAACACCCCAACATTAGATCCGTTAGTAATTTTATTAAATTCAAAGCTATACTATATTGAGAACAAAGAAAATCATAAAATCGTTTCATTTGCAACAGTAAAGAAATGGAGTGATTGTATTGAGATAGGAACAGTATACACAAATCCACAACACAGAGGTAAAAGATTAGCAGGAAAAATAATCTCTAAAATAAAAAAAGATTATGGAACAATATGGCTTCTATGTAAAAAGGAATTAATAAAATACTATAAAAAACAAAGTTTCAAAGTAATAAATAAAGCAGAAAATTCTATAGGTAAAAGGCAAAGACTATTCAATGATACACTTGGAAAAATCTTAAAGTACCAGTTAGTAGTTATGATGAACAAAAAGGTTTAAATATTAACCCGAACTCCATAAAACATGAAGAACTACTTAAAAATGACACTCTTTGCAGGAATTTTTATCCTGTCAATTCTAGCAGCCAATCAGGCAAGCGCAATATCACAATATTATACTTACTCTCCTGCATCAAGCTCATATGTAGACATAACAGACACAGTCTCATACAACGAAGATGTCATCGGAGAAAACAGAGGATTTTCATTAAAGCGTACATCTACAGCTCCAAGATCAAGTGTTGTTAGAGGCTGTGATTACTATGACTGGACTTCAAACTACAGAAAGTGCGGAAACACAGCTAAATATTCAGACAGTTACATCGAGTCTTACAGTTATGACAACTACGACAAATACCATTATGACAATTTCAGAGCTTACTATGATCAAGACAAAGCATTAGAGCTTAGTTTCAAAACATTCCAAAAAAGCACAGAGCAACAAACTAAGTTAGAAACACTAAGAATTAATTCAAGAAACAACAGAAGATACGGCGGATACGGCTCAGGCTACGCACGATACAGCTTCGGCTGGTAAATATATATTCTAGAAAGCAGATAAGAATTAAAACTCCAAAATATTATTGAATGTATGAAAAAGAAAAAAGATTCATTAAAAGAAGTAACCTTTCCTATTGCAACAGGAAGTGGAAAAATAAGACATTTTAAAATATCACGAGAAAGTATTCTTGAATCTATGCGTAAGATAGAGATAACAAAAGAAAAAGACCAAAGAGATTTAGAAGCAAGAGCAAAACCTCTATATGAACTAACAAGAGAAGAAAAATTCACAGTTGAATATGTGATAGCAGAATCTTACAACCACATAGTTTCTCCAAGAGCAGAAATGATGATTGGTGGACGTTCAGGAAGTTATGACTCTGGCCAAAGCACAAAAACAACAATCACAGTAAAACCAGAAAGCAATATTCCTGTAAGATCATTAAGTTTTGCGGGAGCATTAACACTAAGAAAAGGCGACCAAATCAAAGCAACAATCCCAAGAGTTGAGTCGCACGGCGATGAAGAGCGATTCTCTCATGATTGCATGCCTCGAAGAGTCCTATACACTGACAGACCTTACAAAGAAAAGGAAGAAGCTATAGAAATAACAACTTTAAGAAGTGATGAGCTATTTGCATTAAGAACAGACCGTTCAGCAAACTACAAAACATATGAAAAACCCAAACAGAAAGAATAAATATCAATCACTCTTTAACAAGAAATGAAACTCGTAAGCAAAACCAAGTTCTTTACAGGAATAACAATCTTAATAATTTTAGTAATAACCTATTTCATAAAGACAACTTCAGACGCAGGATCAAACTATGAGACATCTGATACTCTGCTAGGAATACTAATCTTGCACAGTCCTTTAGTCTTATTTCTATATTTTATGATAATCTCCTTTCTAATAATCACGGGAATTAAAAAAGTAAAGTTCATTTGAACACATAGGAATGTTTATTAAAGCCTAAAATCATAAAAAATTATGCAAGAACAGATGAAAGGAGGTTCTAATATGGAAACAGTAAAAAGCGACGTTATTACAATAAAGAAAGATTCTTTATGGAAATATTCAACTTTCGTTTTGCTAGGAATCGTGATTCTTGGCGTTGCATTCTTTGTTCTAGGAGATAAAAGCCCTACAGGAAATGTAATACAACAGCCAGGGCAAGTTCTGCCAACCGAACCAACTGCTAAGATTACAGTTGATACAAATGGAGATCCTGTCCGAGGAGATTCAAGCGCAGAAGTGACTCTTATAGAATTCACAGACTATGAATGCCCATTCTGTCAAAGAGCAGCATTGCAGTCAATCCCAGTATTAGACCAATATATTGAGTCTGGAAATTTGAAGATTATCACTAAAGATTATCCTTTACCATTCCACGCAGAAGCACAGAAAGCTGCAGAATCAGCCCACTGCGCAAGAGATCAGGGAGGAGATGACAAATACTACGAGATGCACGACTTGTTATTCGAACAGGGAGTTGTAGGCGGAGTTGAAACATTCAAAGGATATGCGAGCCAATTAGGCCTTGATGCTACCAAATTCAGCACATGTCTTAGTTCAGACAAATTTGCTAGTGATGTTCAGGCAGATCTAGCTTATGGAGCTCAAATCGGCGTTCAAGGAACACCGGCTTTCTTTATGAACGGAAGAATGATCAGTGGCGCATGCCCAGCTCAAACATTTGAGTCAGCTTATCAAGCTGAAGCAGACGGAGATGATTGGGCAGTAACTGGTTGTCAGTTCGTCAAACTCTAAAAACAAATTTTATTTTTTTTATTTTTAGTTTTAAGATTTAATTTAGAAATTCAAGGAATTTCTTTATTTTAATTTTATCCAATAGAGAATCTTTAGAAAAGAAAAAGAAAGATAATCTTCCAGATTATCAACTCACTTGTAAAACTAAGATAAAATATTAATTAAAATATCCAAAATATTATTGATTTTGTCTTTCTTTACTTTGCCAATCTTATTTATTATTAATTCTTTATCTATTTTTAGAATATTCTCTACCTTGATACAACAAACAGTAAATAATTTGCCTTCTGCCATATCAGATATTGTAAGTGGTAGAGTGTATTTATCTCTTGAAATATTTGAGGTTACGCTAACGACTATAAAATCCTCACTACGCTCGTTAAATTCATTATTACTAATTACAATAACCGGTCTAACTTTTCTTCCAGATTGATCTGAAAAAGGGAATGGAACTAATAATAAGTCTCCTTGTTCTATCATAAATATTTGCTCCATACTTCTTCATCTTTTTTATTGTTCCAAAGCTTGTGCATAGATTTCTCAGCTAAAATCATCCAGCCTATCTTTTCTTTACGATTCTTTTCCAGCTTTTCCATAATCAAGTGCCTAATAAACTCTGATTTAGAAATATATTTTTTCTCTTTTACAAATTTATCCAAGTCCTTTGCCTCATCCTCTGGTAATTTTATAGTTATAGTTTTCATAGTAATCTCCTAAGATTACCTGTTTAAATATTTTTACATTCACTTCTAAAAGTATAAAATTAATAAAGTAAAAAATAGAATTATTTATTAACCATCGGCTCAAGCAATTTTAATGTATAAAATATACAATTTCAGAGTAGTAGATACTTTATGTGGTAGAGGCGATGCAGTAATTGCTGCAAGAAATCCTGAAGAAGCAGTATCACAATTAAAGGATTATTTTACTAATCATAAATATAATCCTTTAGGGCAAGGAACTGAAATATGCCTAAGAAGCATAGAAGAAATAGAAGAAACTGGTAGATTATGTGCTTCAAAGGGAGTTATTTATGAGAATTTAATCGGAAAGCCTTAATCAGTACAAAACTAGTAATTCCAATCATCACAGCATAGGCTAAAAACCACTGCAATGGATACCAAATCCCCAAATCAAATGTAGCGCAGTTATGATAGACACAATTAACATTCTGCATTGGATCAGTAAATAATCGAGAAGCAAAAAACAATATCACGACCTCAGAAATGCTTATCTTCCAAAAGTCTTTTCTCGCTAGACCTGTTAAATACAAAGCAAAAAGAGAAAGAGGAATGTTGAAAATATGCTGAAGACTTATAATTCTTCCAAATAAAGCGCCAGAGGTAAATATATAATCAGCTGTTTTCCAAACGCTACTTCCAGAGAAAAGATATGTGAAAAAATCAATGTTCCACACAATATAAGGAATTGCAAGAATACAAAGCTGGCTTGCAATAAGGGATCCATCGCGTCTAAAACACCCAATAGCCAAAACAATAAGCCCGATATAACTAAACCATAAAATAGGAGCAAGTCCGGCATCAAGATGCAAAAGAGTATTAGCAATCGCCGCCAAGCCAAATACTAAGAAGATAAAGCCAATACCGTATAAAATAAATTTTTTCCAGTCATCCATTATTTCTTTTTCTTAACAGCTATTTTCTGATTTTTAATGTGCTTGACAGCATGAAACATACCATATAATCCAACCAAAAGCCACACTACGTTTGTAATGAAAGAAGGGTATGCTCTTATGCTAAAAGTCTGAAATCCTAAAAGCAAAGCACCAATAATATTCATCCACTGATACATAGGAGAACGTGAAGTTAAATTCTTATGAATAAGAAGAAAATACGCAAGCAACAAAAGAAAAGCACCCACCCATCCAAAGACCATCAACACATTCATAAAAGATAAAGCTAAAAGAGATTAATAAATCTAACCAAACTCAATTACTAAAACCACAGAAAGCAATATACTCTCCACCAAAAAGCCCACCATTAAGATCTTTTGGCACCTCTTTAAGTCCTAAAGGACGAGAAAAGATAATCAAAGCAACAAGACCAGCAACAATAGCTCCAGTAAGACCAATTTTTATTTTAGCATTGCGCTCTTCTCTATTCTCATATTGAACTACACTAATTCCTTTATGTGCATTATCAATTGCAACATCAAGTGAAATACTCTTATCAGTTAGTTCCTTCAAATAAGATTCAAACTCCCTGCCTTGCTCAGCAGCATGATTTCTTACAGCATAAAAGTCTGACATTCTGTAAATCTTGCCTTGCTTCATGTAACTAAACAAAAAATAGACCTTTTAAAGGATTCTATTCTTCATTTCCAAACAATCTCTTAAAATTCTCTTCAATCTTTTTCTCAACTTCGCTCAGCTTCAAATCCTTAATCTTCGCAATCTTCTTGTATGATTCAATAACATTCGCAGGCTCATTAGGCCACTTCTTATCTGGATGCAGATAAGGCGAGTCTGTCTCGCAGAATAAATTTTCAATTGGAACACGTTTAACAACATCTGCAAATTGCTGGTTATACTTGATGTTTGCAGGAATACTTAGGCACCATCCATTCTTTACAATCCTGTCAACTAGAGTCATCTTTCCAGAAAAACAATGCATGATTACTTTCCTAGCGCCAATTTCTTCAAGCATTTCGATTGTCTGCAGTTCAGCTTTGCGTGAATGCACTATAACAGGCTTATCCAGTTTCATCCCAAGCATTACAAATTTCTCAAAAACCATCTTCTGTCGCTCAATTGAGCCATGCAAAGAGTCTTCTTTCAGGTCAAGCCCAATCTCTCCAATAGCGTAGACTTTATCCTTGTTCGCAAGAATAAACTTAATCTCTTCATCAATTGCCTTATCAGTCAAATGTAATGCGTCCAGAGGATACATTCCCATAGCGGGTTTAATCTCTTTAAAATCGTCCCCTAAAGCTAAAACTTCCTTATTGCGGGAAGGGTTTACTCCATTCACAATCATACATAAGACTTTCTTTTTTATTGCATTAGAAACCGCTTTCTTCACAGTCACTCCCTCTTTGACAAGCATATCCAAGTGGCAATGAACGTCTATAAACATAGCTACAGAAAAATAAAAGAGTTTAAATATACTATCCCAGGTAATAACGCGCAGTGTGCAGGAATCATTATTTTCAGCATTCGTGAAACTGAAGTTATGAATTAGTGCCAAGCCCCGCAAGAGCAAGGACCAGACAAAACATCACATTTATTGTTCCCATTATGGCCATATCTTCCTTCTAAACTTTCCAAATCTCTCAAATCATAAGCTCCATTTCTAAGAATATGCTTTTTAACATCTTCCCAGCAAGCACCTACACCCCAAGCAGCAACTTCTTTATCGAAAGAATATTGTCTCTCAAAGTCACCATTATCTGGAGAAATATCGGAGTTATTTAACATGATAATCCAAAAAGTCAACTCTATTTAATACCTATTCTAAAAAGCAGTCAAGTGCAAATCAATAAACATATAAACCAAGTATTTTGCAAATTTATAAGACTATGGATAAAATTGCATCAACAGAACAAGAAAAACATAAAAGAAATGCGCAAAAGTTCGTGGAATTCGCAAGAAGAAGCGTAGGAGTTTCAGATACAGAATGGTTCGAAGCACTTCATATACACGATATAGCTGTACTGCTTAATATAAATGGAGCATTGCACAGAGATTACGATCTAAACCATTGGCTCTTAGTTTTAGGCGCAAACAAAAACGGCTCGCTTACAGTATATGACACAATGTATCCAAATACAAATGGAGATCACATTTACACTCATGAAAGAAAACCAAGAATTCAAGACATAACATTTGCAACCATACCATTAACTCAAAGACTTAAATTATATGGGGAAGAATGGCTAAATAATGAAGAGTACCGCAGAAGAGACCTTCATCAAAAGAAATATAGTTTACACTTGCCTCAAGCATTCTCCAGGCTAAAACTGCAAACCAACGGATTTGACTGCGGGCCTTTAGCATTATATGCTGCAGTAGTAGCAAACCAGCACACACCAGCCTTTAAAGGCAGAGTAAACCTGGAAGAGCTAAGAAGAGAAGGAATAACATTATAATATTTGAAACCTATAAACCTATACTAATTTTATTTTCCAACCTACTGGCTTCCTTTTCAAGCACATCTTTTCTTACTTGAAGATATTCAATAATCAAACCAATCGCCGTCAACTTGGGGCGAAGAACTCTTAACTTACTTTCGTCATCTAAAAATTCGTATGGTCTTTCTAAAGTATATCTTTTTCGTTCATCTTCACAATCGGTAATTTCAGACATAACAAATCAAAATAATTAAAGTTTATAATTATTGTGTAGACACATAATCAAAATTTATTTCTCTCTTTTCTTAACACTATATTCCAAAAGTCTCCCCAAATTAAAGCCTCTTTCCTGATCTGCCACGACCTCTTCAGGCAACCTGTCAGACAAGCGAACAGTATAATAATTTACACCTACAACATTGCCCTCTGCAGAATAGCTATTTCTATAAGGAGATGCAGATCTTAATTGCAATATCACATAATCTCCAATATGAACATCATTTAAGAATTTTCTTCGTTTATCATCGTTTTTATGGCTCATAAGAACTATCTCATAATGTTCCATTTATAAAAGCCACTATGTCAAAAAAACAATGTGTCTCTCCAACCAAGACTGGCGATTTCACACCAGTATTACTATATATAATCTAAGGCCTCTAAAGCTCTCTCAAGTGACTCTTTTCTTAAAGTAAAACAATCGATATTATGGTTAACACGTTCATATTGCAAAAATCTATCTTAATTCTAATCCTTTAACCTTAGCTTCCATGAGCAGTGTGCGCGGACAAGACTTACCCGAAAAAGCGCAGATTACACAGCATTGAGTCAAAGGGCTTCTAACTTCAAAATCACACTTAGGACAAATAAATTGCTGAGGGCAATTGTCAACAGAAACAATTGCTTTGCTCTTTCCAGAGCAGGAGGGGCATTTGAGCATAACGTTCTTAGGTATTTTCTGTATTTTCTTTCGAGCCATTCACATAGTAAAAACTAAAATGATTATAAATCTAGGTGATTAGTGGACCTATCGAGAATCGAACTCGAATCTTTCGACTGCCAGCCGAACATTCTACCATTGAACCATAAGCCCATTTCAAACTCCGAAGTGAGTTATTAAACTGCCAAGTTTAATATATGTTGTGACTTGTTCACAACTATGCTCCGAGCATGTGAGGAGGCTCGAGCCAGAGAGTTCAAAAACAATCTTCAAAAATCAATATATACTTAACTTATAAATTTACTCTTGGGGCAATCCACAACCAGTAAAGCTGCTCAATTGCTGCAGGCTTAATTCTCCAGATATCTCTTTCCCATCAGCAAATCTCCAAACAGGATATCCGCTAATTCCCTCATCAATGCATATCTGTGTTTGCCCGTTTCCATTAGGCAATGAACATTCAACATAATTCACTTTGTCCCAGCTTGAGCCAAAGAGTTTCTTTTGAGCTTGGCAATGAGAACACCAATAAGCTCCATACATTGTAGCGCCCTTGTCTGTCAAACACTCTGCAAAACCGTCATATTTTCCAGGTTTAGAAGAAACATACCAAATTAAAGCAATAATTACAATAAAACCAACGCCCCACCAGAAAGACTTTTTCATATAAACGATAAAATTAAAAGATATTTAAAAACTATTGCCTAACCAAAATTTTAATCAAAAGTGCAGGTCACGGCACACACAGTCTCACAAGCCTGTGCTCCGGGCGCACAAGGATTTCCACATTCCTCAAAAGTACCGCCGCGTTTACTGCAATCTCTCGCGCAAGCAGAAATAGTAGATTGCTCGCTTATTTCATAAACTATCTTAGTAATCTCTCCATTACCAGAATAAGTCTGTTTTACTGCAACTTGTCCCTCATCCATGTCAAAATAAAAGAACAAACCAATAGCTACCACAGCCACAATTGCAACTAAAGCAAGTATCATTTTCATAAAATATAGATATTATTTAAGTATATAAACGATAGCATGACTACAACCATAATGGAACAGACAATAGTCATAGAGCATTTAGAGCTAAGAATGTGGCCTTGGTGTAAAATAGAATACGAAAGCATAAGTCAGATTATTCCAAAAAAGAATCTATGGTTCACAAACATTAAAAATCAAAAAGAATTTCTAGAAAAGTTAGGAAAAGTCTCAAAGGATTCAGTAATTGATATAAATCTGGAAAATGCATGCATTCTTGACCCAAACGCAAAAGAGACTCTGACCCCAAAAGAAGCAAAGAAATTCAAGTATTTTATTATTGGGGGAATACTCGGAGACTATCCTCCAAAGAAAAGAACCAAAGAAGAACTCACAGATAAAATAAGAGGAATAGAAGCAAGAAATATGGGCAGAAAGCAGTTCAGCACAGATAACGCAGTATACGTTCTAAAAAGGATAATAGATGGCACACCTCTAAACAAAATGAAATTCCAAAACAAAATCACAATAAAAATAAACAATATAGAATCAATAGACCTGCCGTATTATTATCCACTAGTAAACAATAAACCAAGAATCAGTGAAAAACTCGTAAAATATATCAAGAAAAAGAAAGATTTTTAAGGCTCATGAAAACTATGATTTATATGGACAAGCATTTGACACCATGCGGATTACCAATAGTCCCAGATAATCTAGTCCAGTCAATGATTCAAAGAGTAAATAGAAATGGAATAGAGACCATAACTGAGGATGATAGAGGCTGGAGAAATAATAGAAACATTCTTACATTATATGACAGTCACGGTGAATTCTGTAGACTTGCCGGATATGGGGCTGTAGGAGTATATCGTCTCATGAGTCAAACTGCTAAGCTATATGCTGTAAGCCTGCCAGACATAACTAAACAAATAAATGAAGGAGAAAAGTCAGTAATTGGACTAAAAGAATTAGAGACTTCCTTAGAAAGAGCAAAATTCAGTTTTAGAGAGATAATCCAAGAACTAAACGAGCATAATCCTTTTCTGAAAAGATTTATTCAAGGAGACTGGCTAAAAAGGAGTATCGTAGATAAAGCAATGTTTGCTATGGGAGGAGATGAACTACATACTTATCTTTGGAGACAACAAATAACTGACGAATTAGATAAAGAAATATCTCTTTAATTTTATAATTCATATCTCATCTTTAACAGCAGAAACATGAATAAATTTAACAATGCATGTTCCAACTTTAATTTGTTTTGGGGCGCCTTTATAAAAAACAACAAAAGCTCTTTTTGGCTTATACGTTTCTATAAAAGAATAAAATCCAGAATCTAAAGTAGCCAAAGCATTTAGTTTAACTTCAATAGGAATTATTTCATTATCTTTTTCTATAATAAAATCTACCTCTTCCCTCGCCTTAGTACGCCAATATTTAGGAGAAAAACCATATTTCAATAACTCAGAGAGCACATAATTTTCAAATAAAAGACCTTCGATATTTGAATCAAAAGTCCTTGTCAAGATATTTCTAAGTCCTGTGTCTATAAAATAAAACTTTGGTTGCTTGGTAATCTCTTTTAACTTATTTCTAAAATAGGGTTGCACTCGTGCAACAAGATAACTCTTCTCCATTGCATCTAAGTACTTCTTTGTGGTTTGAAAAGAGATTTTTAAATCTCTAGAAAGAGCATCATAAGAAATAACTTTACCAACATTAATTGCTAAATATTTAGTGAACTCTTCTAGTGAACGAATATCTGTAATCGAAAAAGTTTTAGCTACATCTTTCAATACCATAGTTTCATGCAAATCACGCAGTACTGTTTTTTTCAGTTCAATATCTCCATTCAATATAACTCGAGGATATCCTCCAAAAGTAATATGCTCCCAAATATTACGCTCCAAAGCTATCTGTGTAAATGCCTTCTGACCCTTCGCAGTTAAAAATTCAGAAAGTGAAAAGGGATACAATCTCATAACAGTTACTCTGCCAACTAAATAAGAAAGAACCTCTTTAGCTAAAATAGCTTCTGAAGAAGCAGTAATCCAAAGCTTTTTACCAGTATCTGCAAGATATTTTAAATTTCTGCCAGCATCCTTACAGTATTGGACTTCGTCTAAAATTGTAATATCGAATCCTTCTATAAATTGCTTTTCAAATTTTTTAATATCTTCCTCAAATAAATTTCGTATATCTGGATCATCAAATAATAAATAAGAAGATTTTAAGCCCTTGGCATGCTCTTTTAAGAAAGTTGTTTTACCTGCTTGCCTTGCTCCGACTACAGCAACCAGAGGATAAGCTCCAGCACGTTTAGAAAATTCTTTTGCCAGTGTTCTTTCAATGTACATAGAATTCATACACAATAAGTCTATTTAAACTTTACTAAAGTTAACATGGAGTTTAATTTTAGTAAGACTATTCTTAAACTGCAGTTAAACTTTAGTTTTCTAATCGTCGATACAAAATAGTAAAGAAGTTATATCAAAAAAAGAAATCGTTTTAATCACTACGCGCAATAAGAGTGTTTGAACCGACGTTTCCTAATGTAAGGCCTAAAGATTCTGCGCGCGCTTGAATAGAATTAGATTGCGCAAGAGAAATATAACTCATACGTCCGGAATCATCTATAGTAAATACAACACACATTC
>ERZ1292623.3912-Hain-H51-01um-R1-3912-length-12490-cov-5_pt1 | contig 12490 bp, 12 predicted proteins | sample MGYA00564398_ERZ1292623 | MGnify/ENA primary metagenome ERZ1292623 (study PRJEB36523, sample SAMEA6512633) | groundwater metagenome | collected 2019-01-07 | study: AquaDiva: Metagenomics assemblies of 32 groundwater samples | reverse complement strand
CAATAGATGATGAGTCTATCGGCAAGATTGGCCAGTGGCCGTGGCCACGCGCAGAGTATGCTAAGCTTCTCGAAACACTCGCTGAGAATCCACCCAAAGTGGTTGGGATCGATGTTTTGTTTGCCGAGGAGTCTAGATTGGGGGTGCGCGATGATGATAAATTGGTTAGTGCTTTAAGTAACGTCAAATTCCCAGTTATTCTCGCTTCACGCGCAAGCGATAAGGTGACAGTTTCTTCGCAATTTACTCAATCTGAAAACGTTATAGTAGGCGGGGTCAGTTTACTTGTAGATCCAGATGGCATTGTGCGCAGAGCAAGTTTTGAAAACAGCTTCGCCGCTAATTTAGCACCCAACTTGGTGCCCTGGGCACCAAGTGACATTGCACAGCGGATTGCGTGGGCTGGGCCGCCGGGCACTTTCCGGCGCGTACCCTTTCATCGCGTACTTGAAGACAAAGAGCTAGCGAAATCGTTTGAAGATAAGATAGTGTTAGTAGGCTCAACGGCTACAGATCTGCACGACGAACAGCGCACGGCAATAGACAGGGGTAACGCTATGCCCGGCGTGGAGATCCAGGCTAATCTGGTGAACATGCTCGCGTCTAGTGCGGGCTACAGTGAGCTGGGTGTGTTCTCGCGAGCCTTGCTAGTCATTCTCGCGGCTCTTATACCAGCTCTCGTGTTTATTTTTATCACCAACATTTGGCGTGCTTTACCTGTGAGTTTGGCCGCTTACGTAGTTATATTACTTGTTACGATTATTGCATGGGGAAGCGAAATAGCTTTGCCTGTTTTTTTTCCGTTCCTTGCCTGGTTAATTTCAACTATTGCGCAAGTTCTCTACAAATATTTTGGGGCTGAACATTCCAAACGGCAACTACATAATCTGTTTGCAAAATATGTATCACGCGATGTGCTCGAAGAAATTATGCGCAACCCAAATGAAGTGAAATTGGGTGGGGAAGAGAAAAAAGTGAGTGTTTTGTTTTCTGATATTCGTGGCTTCACAACACTTTCTGAAACAATGACCCCCACACAATTAACTAGCTTTATGAATCGCTATTTAACGGCAATGACAGATGTAATTATGAGAGAAGGGGGCGTGGTAGATAAATATATTGGCGATGCCATCATGGCCTTCTGGGGTGCGCCCATCTCAAGTGATTCGCATGCGCATAACGCCGTAGTCACGGCCGCCAACATGGCTGATATTCTAGATGATATTAATCTCGAGAATAAAAAGATGGGCGTGCCAGAAATAGAAATTGGGGTGGGTGTAAATTCAGGTGACGTGGTGGCGGGCAACATGGGTTCCGATCAGCGCATGAGTTATACCATCATGGGTGATAATGTTAATCTTGCTTCACGCTTGGAGGGTCTATCCAAGAATTATGGCGTGCGTGTAATTGTAGGCGAGTCAACTCTCAAACTTTGCGATAAAGAGAAGCTGGCAAGTGTTGGCATAAGCGCGCGGGAGATAGATCGGGTTCGAGTAAAAGGCAAAACCAGTGCCGTGACGATTTTTGAGGTTATTCCGGCAAGTCGCAAAGAAGAATTCGAAACAATAAGAGAACGTTTCGATCTAGCTCGAAATTATTATTACAAAGGTGACTGGGACAAATGTCTCAAACTGTTAGCCGAAATAGAAACTATTTTACCGAACGATGGCCCTAGTCGAACGCTCCGCGAACGTTGTACACAATTTAAAATTGTGGCACCCGCAAATTGGGAAGGCATCTACGACCACAAAAACAAATAAATTAAAATATTCATATGCAAACTTGCGTGTTTTGTAAAATTGCAAAGGGCGAAGTTCCGGATTATCGTGTTTGGGAAGATAATGACTTCATCGCTTTTCTAGATATCAAACCAGTTCAATCAGGTCACGTTTTAATAATTCCTCGCAAGCATATTGAACACGTGCTAGACTTGCCAGACGGTCTCTATACAGGTATTTTTTTGGTTGCTCGTTTTCTTGCCCCAAAGATTGGCGAAGTAGTTGATGCGAAAAGGGTTGGCTTATCCGTTGTTGGGGTAGATGTTCCCCATGCGCACCTCCACCTCATCCCCATCCATGCTGCCGGTGATATGAATTTCGACAAGGCTAAAGCAAGCACACCGGAAGTGCTTAGAGAAATGCAGGCCAAAATCCGTCACGAATTGGCTCCTCTCTCGTCTTAACAATTAAGTAATAAATAAAATATATGAAAAAAACTATCGTGTCGGGTCTTGTTCTAGGGATTTTTTTATTAACTCCAGTCATAGGGTTTGCTTATTCTGATTGGGATCTCACTGGTACTTATACTGTAGAGTTTACTTGCGTAACTAATTGTGTCGGTATTTATCCCCACTCCATGACAATAGACAGCATGGACGTTGTTACAGGAACCTTCTCGGGTGATGGCTACTATATCCCAAATCCAACCTACACTTGGGATCTATCTGGCACAAGCACCGATTCTGATTTGATCGCACACATTCTCTACACTGGTACAGGTGCGGGTTACTACGTTGATCTAGTGGGTACAATTGCAGGAGACGGCACTCTCTCTGGTGTGGCAACCTCTAGCGCGAATCAGACGTTCACTTGGGAGACTACGTCTGGCATGGCCACTTCATCGCAATTTACTGTGGTGAATGGGGGAGGCAATATATACGATAGCAAAGGCAAGAAGCTCTGGACTTTTGGTTCTGAAATAAACGTCGATTCCGATGGCATGCTTATGGACGACAGTCACTTCACTTACCAGCACCATCCCTCCAAGTTAACTTGTCACTTCACTGATATTTCTAATCTTGTAATTGCAACTACCACAACGAGCGATGTAGCTACCTTTGACGCTTCCGGTCCTTGTTCTGATAACACAACCAAATCTGTAACCATCACCATAGAAGATTGGGGAGAGCCGGGCGCGCATGTTGACATGATTGAGATTTCGGGCGACCTTTCACTACCCAAGCAAGATATCGACGGTGGCAACTTCCAAGTTAACGGCGATCTCTACACAGATCTCTCTACCCCAGATTCTGAAGACTTTACTCTCTATGCCGATGGCAGCATCGCTTGTCCGGGCGCTGACGATCTCTCTGACCCAGATGGCTTTGTGACCATCACTCCCGTCACTGGAGGTATTGACTACACTATTAACTTGATAGGGGCTGAACCTTTGCGCACTTATACAGTGGCAATCTCACAAGAACCAACTTGTGGCTCGCCCAGTTTCCCTGGCACGTTCTTTACTGACGCATCCGGCGATGGCACATTCAGTGGTTTCTATGCGCTTGCCTCGGGCGCGCACAACGTGCTTGTGAACATGAGCACGAGCGCAGTTAGTCTCTCTGATCCCAAGCATCGCGAGATATCAACTACAGATGCCCCGGTAATTGTGCCGTAACTGTTTGGACGAGCGCAATGGAGAAATTATCCTCCTACGCGCCGCCCTTTTTGCTTGAATATTGCGTTGAAGTACGTGTGAAGTTGGTCCATGGCGTTTGTCACGTCAGAAAGTGTGCCCACTATCGAGTAACAACGAAAATTATGAGTACTTCCCGCACTGATAGTGTTACCACGGAAGACGCAATTCCACTTGACTGTGTCGGGGAATTTGAAGCGACCATAACCTGCGGAGGCCCAGCCTTTTTGGGGCAAGTCGGGCGAATATACACCCATGGCGTACTGCTTGTTTGGGGTAGCAAGAATTACTGGAACATTTTGCTCACCTGGGCCAGAAGAGAGTGCTACCAAAACTTTTGTAGAGGGGTTGTATGAGTAGAAGTTAGAAAAGGACGGTGGCATATAACCGGTAAGTGCCTCCCAAGTGGCCGAGCTGTGTGCCTCGGGTACGAAGAAACTTATTTTGTGCTCGATTACGTTTGCGATACCAGCGAAGCCGATTGTGACAGTTTTATCGAGATAATGATTTGAGAGATCGGTTTTGTTTTGGGCGGAGGTGAAGCTGGTCTTGCCACAATTCCAATTATAAGCACTACGCGCGCGCATCCAGAAGGCCATCTGCGTGCTCGACTTGAGTGTGTTGCCCGCGGCAGAGATCTTTCGCAATACACTTATGCTTGTTTCGCCCGTGCTGTCGGCAGAAGATCCGGCTTCAGTGGGGTTGAAGCATTCACCCAGCCCATCATATGAAGAAGCGCTCTGGAGTTCTCGTCCATGGTCATAGCTATTTATGAACTCGCGACCATTCCAAATAAGTGAACCGATTGCTCCGGCCAGTCTCTCAGAAGTGCTGATGGTGATGTTCGAATTGGCGAATGGGGCTGAAATAATAGAATTAGCGTTTGGTTTTACTCCAATTGTCTTAGGCGCTCCCACGAGCAAAGGGTTCCCATCGCCGTTAGTATCAATTGCGTACGCATATATCTTGTGATAACCGCTTTTGTATCGCTCGGGTAATTGCCAAGCGAAACCGTGATTGCCTTTATATCCTGTCACCTTATTTACATCTGGTCGCGACAGGTTGGCTACTGTAGATCCAATAAGCAATCCAGAGCCGGCCGGGCCGTTGGCATAGAAGTGAATTGCGATATTCTTGGTAGGGGCATCTGCGTCAATGGCCCAACCCCAAGCCTTTCCACTTGCGATATCGATGCCGTCGAGATGGCCAATAGGCTTGGAGCCCGCGCTAGCCGGAATGGCCATCGCGGACAGAGCAGCTATTATTATGAGAGAGGGGATAAATTTGTGTATTTGCATATGGAGAAGCTACACCCTTGCAATATTTTGTCAAGAGGAGTAGCTTACGGGTATGACAAACAAAACACTTTTTCTAGTCTCGATTCTTGGCCTTATTTTGGTGCCTAATTTGGCCGGAGCTCAGTATTACACTGGCCTGTACCCGCAAAATCAGTATCAATATCAGACTCAATACCAGAGCTACCCATACTCATATCCATACAACTATAATTACGGCTCTGTTTTGGGTGCAACTTACAATCAGTATTACCCTTACCAGCAATACCAGCAAAATAGTCCTGGCTGCAACTTCACAGTCAACCTATCTCTTGGTAGCACGCACCCGCAAGTAGCGGACTTGAATCGCATGTTGGGAGTAGGTGAAGGTTCTTATTTTGGCACTGCTACTTACAATGCTGTTGTGAGATTTCAAAATCAGTATGCAAGCGAAGTGCTCTATCCAGCGGGCTTAACTTACGGAACTGGCTTCGTGGGTGCGATGACTCGAGCCAAACTCAATTCGCTCTGCAATGGCCAGGCGTACATGCAGATGGGCACATATAATATGTATGGCACAGTGTTGGGCGCAACATACCCTTATAATTATTCATACAATTACTCCAACAATTATTCTTACCCATACCTGCCTACCGGACAGGCAGGCAATTATAACTACCAAACTTATCCAACTTACATTCCACCAGTTACTAATACGAACACAAGTAATATCAGCATAAATTTTTACGCCAATCCGGCAAACGTTTATTCCGGAGGTTCAACCCAAATTAATTGGACAGCGTATAATGCAAGTTCGTGCACAGCCTCTGGCAGTTGGTCTGGCAGTAAAAGCACAACTGGCAACGAAACTATCTATCCAACCTACTCAAACCGCACATACACACTAACCTGCACCAGCACAAACGGCGCAAGCATAAGCCAGACCCTAACAGTGGGTGTGCTGTAATTTGCTTGCAACGATTCTCTTCTCGCGCTAGTTTTACCCACAGGAGGACTCGATGCAATCCACAAGAGTCGTTATCGAAACGATACAGATCAAGTTTGAGGTGCGTGACGAGAGGGGTCAAGCCGGTCGCGCTTCGATCGTTCTTGTCAGCAACGAATTGCACCCAGTGCCCTATGCTCTCCTTGAGGACGTTTTTGTCCGAGAAGATGTACGCGGTTCCGGCGTTTCTACCGAACTCGTGCGTTCTTGCATCAAGGAGGCCAGCAGTCGGGGGTGTTACAAGTTGATCCTATGTCACACGCCAGGAATTCTAACAGCGTGGTATGCTCGGAAGTTTGGTTTCAAGCTCTCGGGGAACATGGAGATGCGACTTGATTTACCAGGCTAGTTCTCACTGTGGTCCCGCGGCCCCCAACGGGGCCGTTTAATACAAAGATGATTTAGTATGATTAAAGCTTTCATATTTGATTTAGACAATTGCATATTTGATAACCACTCTATTTCTGACGAAACGTTAGAGCCTCTGTTGCGTGTGGTAGACGACGAGATTGCTAGGGGTACGATTCCGCTGAGTTTGAGGGATATTTTGATGCGTGAAATTCGCATCTTTAGTCCCAAGGATTTTTGTAAGAGACATAACTTACCACTTGAGACAGTGCTTGCTCGGGCCATAGATAGTATTGTCATTCCGGACGTACTTTCAACTTATGGGGATCACGAGGTTATTGCCATTCTTCCGGGGAAAAAGTTCTTGGTTACCGCCGGCCTTGGGGTAGGGAATTATCAAAATCAGAAGATAGACAAACTTGGAATTAGACAGATGTTTGAAGAGGTGCATGTTACTGGAGATAAAGGGGAAGCTTTCGCAGGTATTCTAGAGCGTCACAATCTTTCTCCTCGAGAGTGCGTAGTTTTAGGCGATAACCCCTATTCAGAACTAGCCGCGGGCAAGGAATTGGGCATGATAACTGTCCAAACCCTAAGACCAAAGGTGGAAAGAGTGGATGGGTTTGACCACTATATCGAGACTTTTCACGAACTTCCCTCTATTATAGCTCGATATGCGTAAAAAAGTTCGAGTAGGGGTGCTTATGGGTGGGCCGGGAAGTGAACGCGAGGTTAGCCTTAACTCTGGTCGCAACGTTCTGAGCGCATTTAGGTCAAAAGAAAATACCCAGCGATATATCGCTGTGCCTATAGAAATTCGCGACCCAAAGAAAGTCCTAGCTCAACTCGCCTTGGCCAAACCTGATGTGGCCTTCTCGGTTGTGCATGGAACTTTCGGCGAAGACGGAGTTCTGCAATCCTTACTCGAGATCGCCCGAGTTCCTTATGTTGGCTCTGGCGTGCTTGCCTCTGCCCTGGCCATGAATAAGAAACTTTCAAGTTTCTTGGTCAACACAAAAGGGGTCCGCGTCCCAAGAGAAACTAAAAAAATTCCTTGCGTGGTGAAGCCAAATGACAGTGGCTCGAGTGTAGGGGTCACTATCGTTAAGAACAAGAAAGATTTAGCTAAAGCAATCAAACTTGCCAGCAAAGAGGGAGGGCCTATTATTCAAGAGTTTGTCCCTGGTACGGAACTTACATGTGGCGTGCTCAAGTTTGAGAAAGGCAAACCGACTGCCTTGCCGGTTACAGAAATAGTCCCCAAATCAAAGTTTTTCGATTACAAAGCCAAATATACAAAGGGTGGCAGTGAAGAGATTACACCGGCTCGCATTTCTAAAAAACTAACTCAGGAAGTCCAGGAAGCGGCTCTTCTTGCTCACAAAACTCTCGGTTGCCGACACATCTCACGCAGTGACTTCATTCTTTCCAAAGACAAAATCTACTATCTCGAAACTAACACTTCTCCGGGTATGACTAACACCTCGCTAATTCCCCAGGCCGCCGCCGTAGCCGGGTTGAGTATGCCAGATCTCTGCGATCGCCTCGTACGCGCTGCTCTATTACAATAGAGCGCAAGAACCCCGAAGGGTAACCCTCCGTTTGACTTTTATGAGACTTTGTGATACACTATGGGGTGAATTTGGACACTGAAAAACGAAGGAAAAGAAAGGAAAGTGAGGTGAAGGTTGAAGGAGATCTATCAAGCTTCGCGCCCGTTCATGCGGGCACTTGGCGTGGCCCTCGCGGTTACGCTCTTGCTTCAGGTCATCGGCACGGTTACGCCCTATTTCATGGGTCTGACTGTGGATGCGGTGATCGGCAAGAACGTATCGGGCGCGTTCAAGTTGCTAGCTGTTTTTATTCTTCTAAATAGCGCGAGTGTTTTGATCGCGCTTTGGAAGGACAGATTCGAGCTCCGCAACTTCGATTTCGCCATGCCTCGCCACTACAACGACATGTCGGTAGGCAAGGTCATGGAGCTCTCGATGTCTCAAGTCTCTGAAGGCAACAGCCAGTTCCGACTGGGAGTGATGCAGAGAGGTCAGATGGCGGCGCAAGATCTTTTGCGCACGCTGATCTATCAGGCCGCTCCGCAAGTGCTCTCGGTCACAGTGCTCTCTGTTGCTATGATCTACACCAACCGAGATCTGGGCCTCGTGCTCCTCGCATCTATCATTGGCTACGGCTACTTGGTAGTGCGAGAGAGTCTCGACAAACGCACAGCGCTCGACGAACTCGAGACAGCCCGTCAGCGCGACAGCAAACGTCGGGCGGAAGTAATGCGTAACGCTCGGCTCGTGATGGCCAATGCGCAAGAAGTGCGCATGCGTACGGATCTCGACAAGAGAGAGGGCGAGAGGTCGCAGCTCTCAATCAAGATCTTCTCGTCACTCTCGACCCGTGCACACATGCGCATGCTTGTGTTACAGGGCCTCCGGTTTGGCATCATGAGTATTAGTATCTGGCAGGTAGCTCGGGGAGATTACACCCCTGGCTTTGTGGTCATCTTCTGGTCGTGGGTGGGTAATGCCCTCGGCGGGGTGACCATGCTCGGTAGCTTGCAGAGGCAGATTCTCGATCAAGTCACCGGTCTGCGCAAGTACTTGCGAATGATGCGCGTAGAGCCAGATGTGCGGGAAGTTTCAAATCCTGTGCGTCCAGATAACTTCGACGGCCAGATCGTTTTCAAGAACGTCTCGTACGCATACAGATCACGTATGCGGCGAGGCGCAGTGGAAGACGACGAGGACAACGAGAACGAAGAAGTTGCCCTGCTTGAAGAGAAGCGTGAGCCGGCACTGCGCAACATCAATCTCACTGTTACCCCCGGGGAGCGAGTAGCCTTCGTGGGCGAAAGTGGCGCGGGCAAGAGTTCGATCGTAGCCGCATTACTTCGCGCCTTCGATCCCGATGAGGGCGAGATTTTGATCGACGGTGTTGACCTCCGCCTCCTTGATCTCAAGCAATTCCGGAGCGCGGTTGGCATTGTCGAGCAAGACGTGACGCTCTTCGACACGTCGCTGCGCGAGAACCTACTCTTCGGAGCTGGTAGTCGCGAAGTCAGTGACGCGGAGCTCACGGAAGCTTGCCGAGTGGCTCGGGTGGATCGCTTCATGCACAAGCTCGAGCGAGGCTACGACACCCTGATCGGCGAGCGCGGAGTCAAGCTCTCGGGTGGCGAACGTCAGAGAGTGGGGATTGCCAGGGCGTTACTCAAGGACCCTGCAGTACTTATCTTCGACGAGGCCACTTCGAATCTCGATGCCGAGAACGAGCACTTCATTCACGCGGCGCTCGAGGAGGCCTCGAAGGGGAGGACCACGATCATCATTGCTCACCGCTTTAGCACCATCTCACACGTGGATCGGATCTACGTGGTGGATGATGGATGTATTGTGGCGGTGGGATCACACGACGAGCTCCTCAAGAACTCAACTCACTACCGGAGACTCGTGGCTTATCAGGGCATCGTGAGCTAGAATTTTCCTTCAGTTTTTAACTTTCTTCTTTGCAAGAGCGGCTTCCGGAAACGGAGCCGCCCTTTTTATTTATTTGGAGAAAACAGGTTACGCGAGGTAGAATAGGTTAATGGCTAAACAATACGATTTTATTGCGGTGGGGGATATTGTTACGGACGCTTTTATCAGATTGAGCGTGGCTGAAGAGCATATGAATAAGCATGCGCCAGAATTGTGCATGCCTTTTGCCACCAAGATTCCTTATGAGTCCGTGACGGAGATTGTGGCCGTGGGCAACTGCGCTAACGCGGCTGTAGCCGCTTCTCGATTGGGTTTATCCAGTGCCCTAGTTAGTAATCAAGGGGATGACGAAGTAGGCAAACGCCAGCGTGAAGTTCTTAAACAAGAAAATGTGAATGATGAGTTTGTGTTAGACCACACTGGCATGAAGACGAATTATCACTACGTGCTCTGGTACAAAGATGAGCGCACTATATTAGTTAAACACGAAGACTATCCGTATGAGATGCCTGGCTCGCATGACGGCGGCCCAGAACTTGAGGCTAAATGGTTGTACCTGACTTCACTCTCGCCCAAGTCTGCCGAATTTCACGACAAGATCGCAGATTATCTGGATGCGCATACGGATACCAAACTTTCATTTCAGCCTGGCACTTTCCAGATCAAGTTGGGGAAAGATAGATTGGAGAGATTATATAAGAGAGCAGAAATATTCTTTTGTAATATAGAAGAAGCGCAGATGATTCTCGAAACAAAAGAAGAAGACCCAAAGAAGTTAATGCAAATGCTGCATGAATTAGGTCCCAAAATAATTTGCATCACTGACGGACCCAACGGAGCTTTCGCAAGTGACGGCAAGGAGGCTTGGTCAATGCCTGTTTATCCAGACGAGAAACCGCCATATGACCGCACCGGCGCGGGTGATGCCTTCGCCAGCACGTTTACTTGCGCGCTTGCGCTCGGCAAGAGTGTGCCAGAAGTGCTCACCTGGGCCCCTATTAATTCTATGAGTGTCGTGCAATTTGTTGGAGCCAGAGAAGGGTTGCTTACTCGCGAGAAGCTAGAAGAATATTTGTCCAGCGCTCCCGCAAGTTATGCTCCCAAGAAATTATAGATACCACTCAAAGATTTGGTTTTTACTCAATGTAAAATTAATAAACGATAGCTCACTAATTTTACGACAAAAATTAATTACTATTTGAGATCGAATTCATCACGTAACCAATGATCATTTTCCAGTTTGTCTACCTCCATGTACAAAACTTCTTTGCTAAGTTCATATTTGCGCTTGATAAGAGTTATTATCTCCGCACAAGGGTATGGATATACCCAAGCACTCTTTTGCAATGGGATAAATCCTAATGCAACTAATGTAGATCGCACTTCTTCACGAATTCCCTTTCTAAATTCTGGGATATCGAAAATCACAATTCTCCAGTTACCATCCCAGTTCCAGGGTTTCTTGATTGTAAGATTCCGCAACTCATAAGCAGTAGCAATTTCCTCTCCTTTGTCTGTGAGCTCATAACCATTTCGCTTTCCTCTTGTTACTTTCTGTAATAAGCCACGTCTCACAAGGTCATCTCTCACTTTATACATGTACCACTCTTTACGTCTTGAATCTTCTACACCGAGCATCTGTACGGCGTTTGGAGCTATCATTGCCATAGTCAAAAAACCAACAGCTCCCACAGAACATAATATAGCTTTTGCAACCTTCCCAAATCGAGGCCGCTTCCTAAGTTCTCGTATTTCTTTTGATGTGATTTTCATGCGTAAAATTAATAAACGATCGCTCACTAATTTTACCATTGACACGGCTAATTTTTCAAGTAAGGTGGTTGGGGAGATAAAACTACAATGGCAGAATTCATGCAGCACCAGTGCGATGAAGTACAGCAGGCGATCACCCGACTTGCCGATGCCCTCTGTAGCTGGGAACGTGCAACGAGTTTGCAGTCTGTTCTCATTATCCGCGAACAAGGTGAGCCGGGATTCGTCTTCCGAGCCATGTCTGGTAAGCCAGGTATCCCGGACGATGTGACTGATGAGCAGATGATCGGTACCATCCGTCGTCAGCGTAGATAAAAGATGGCCGAATGGGATAGCGCCCGATCTGTTACGACAGGTCGGGCGCGCACTCATTTGAGAACGTCTGACTCTCGGTGTTATACTCAACGAATGTTGCTACGAGTCTTTAAGAAAGTTTTTTCTGATCCGATCTATATTCTATATTCACTCTTTGCGGCTGTTTTTGTTGTGGCAATTATTGTTTTCGCAATCAACTTTCGTTTAATCGCGGTTGTTTGGAGCTTCACATTCTTTTTGAGTCTTTTCACCACACTTCCTTCTGTTCTAGGATTTAATCAATTTCTGTATCTGGTTATCGTGGCAATGCTATTCAGCATTAGTTTGTCTTTAAGTATCTATTATCTCAAGCACTCTCGTTTAAGTAATTTGAGCAGTCTGTCAGGTTTGGTTGTTGCCATATTGGGACTTGGCTGTTCTTCTTGCGGTTCACTAATCCTGACACCGATACTTGGCCTTGCCGCCGGAGGCTTACTGGCTACTCTGCCCTTACGGGGTGGCGAGTTCGCCATTCTTGGAGTTGTACTCTTGCTATGGTCGCTCTACACTCTCATTAAGAAAATAGATCAACCTTATGGATGAAGAAAAAATATCTAATCAAGAACTGATTGAGAAGCTGAAGTATCCGGAGAAAAGTGTTGGGAAAAACAAAACTGTTCTCTTGTTTGGAATAGTAATAATCTTAATGGCAATTCTGTTGCTAGCTAATTATTTAACTAGGGTATATGGTTACTATACTATTTCTGAACAAGCTATTCATTGGCACGCCCACTTAATCATCCGAGATAAGGGAGAATATGTGCCTATCCCACCGTCTGTTGGATTACTTGGGGATACAGCTCATCCGGAGAACTTACTTACTCACAGCGATGATAGTA
>ERZ1292623.3911-Hain-H51-01um-R1-3911-length-12490-cov-6_pt1 | contig 12490 bp, 11 predicted proteins | sample MGYA00564398_ERZ1292623 | MGnify/ENA primary metagenome ERZ1292623 (study PRJEB36523, sample SAMEA6512633) | groundwater metagenome | collected 2019-01-07 | study: AquaDiva: Metagenomics assemblies of 32 groundwater samples | reverse complement strand
CCGGCCCGGCTGGCACATCGAGTGTTCGGCAATGTCTATGAAGTATTTGGGCAAGACTTTCGACTTGCATGCAGGAGGGGTGGATTTGATATTCCCCCACCACGAAAATGAAATAGCCCAATCGGAAAGCGCGACAGGCAAAAAATTCGTAAACTATTTTTTAGAAGGAGAGCATCTTTTGGTTGAAGGGCAAAAAATGTCCAAATCTTTGGGAAATGTTTTTACTCTCCGCGATTTTGAAGCCAGAAAAATCAATCCCCTCGCCTACCGCTATTTTGTTTTGGGAGCGCATTACCGAAGCAAGCTTAATTTTACATGGGAGGCGTTGGGTGGAGCGGAAAGGGCGCTTGAAAAATTGTATGAGTTTATAAAAAATCTAAAGAGCCAAGAATTAGATAAAAAATCTAGTCCCCTGCCTGACCGGCAGGCAGGCTTGCCCCTAGCCCCCATACGCTCAAAGTTCAACTCTACCCTCTCCGATGACTTAAATACTCCCAAGGCGCTTGCTGTGGTTTGGAGTTTAGTCAACTCATATAATAAAAATCCAGATAAATACGATTCCAAAGAAGTTTTGAAAATTTTTTACGGATTTGATGAGGTTTTGGGGCTTGGATTTAAAAATATAAAACATTTCCCTATCCCGAACGCTGTTTTAGCGCTTGCGAAAGAGCGCGAGAAGTTCCGACAGCAGAAAAAATGGGCTGAAGCCGATAAAATCCGCAAGGAATTGAGAAAACAGGGTTTCGAAATCAAAGATACGCCAGAAGGGCCCCGACTATCCCCAGTTTCTGCACTTTAGAACTGATTTTTTGCGTTTGCTAAGGTTTTTTTTGCGTTCTAGAATCAAAATATACTATGGACCCGAAAACTTCCAAAATTATATCCCCTTTTGATACCACGAGGATGCCCCCGCAGAATATAGACGCCGAAATTTCGCTTTTGGGGTCAATAATGCTTGATGGCGACGCAATGCACAAAGTAGCTGATGTTCTCCGCCAAGAAGATTTTTATAAAAAAGAACACCAAAATATATATGGAGCGTTTGTTGGATTGTTTTCGGCTTCAAAACCGATTGATGTTCTTTCGGTATCCAATTTTTTAAAAGAACAAAATAGATTGGAGGATGTCGGCGGAAGCGCTTATCTTGTCAATTTGGTAAACAGCGTTCCTACCTCCTCAAATGCGGTCCATTACGCCGAAATAGTCCGCAAAAAAAAGGTTCTGCGCGATCTTATTTCCGCGTCTTTCCACATTTCCCAGCTCGGCTACCAAGAGAGCGGAGACGTTGGCCTGATGCTCGACGAAGCCGAAAAAAAGATTTTTGATATCTCCCAGCGCTCTTTTTTAAAAACATTTACATCCGTCGGCTCTTCGCTGGACGAAGCTTGGGAAAGAATCGATAAGCTCCACAAAGGCACGGGGGCTTTGCGGGGAGTGCCCACTGGTTTTAAAGAACTGGATAATATTTTATCGGGACTCCAAAATTCCGACCTTGTGATTTTAGCTGCACGCCCATCTTTGGGTAAAACATCATTTGCTATGGATATAGCCCGCCATGTTGCGGTAAATGAAAAAATACCTGTTGGAATTTTTTCTTTGGAAATGTCCAAAGGGCAAATTATCGATAAAATAATCGCGGCTCAAGCGAGGGTAAGCTTGTGGAATTTGCGCACCGGCAAGCTGTCGCAAGAAAACGGGGATTTCGAACGCATAAGAGATTCTCTCAACGAACTATCCTCTGCCCCGCTTTTCATAGACGACGAAGCGTCTTTGAATATTCTGCAGATGCGCGCCAAAGCCAGAAGGCTCAAAGCCGAAAAGGGCCTGGGGCTTTTGATAGTGGATTATTTGCAGCTGATGGTTCCCAGAAACGCGACCGACAACATGGTCCAGCAAATTACGGAAATCTCGAGGGCGCTCAAAATTTTGGCAAAAGAACTCGATGTGCCCGTGCTAGCGCTTTCCCAGCTTAACCGAGCAATAGAACACCGCACCGATAAAAAGCCCCAGCTTTCGGACCTGCGCGAATCCGGAGCGATTGAGCAGGATGCCGATGTGGTCATGTTTATTTACCGCGAGGACCGCGTCAAAGAAAATTCAGAACGCAAAAACCAGGCCGATATATTGATCCGCAAACACCGCAACGGCCCATTAGGCGAAACAAAATTTTATTTTAATGAGGAGCTTGCGAGCTTTACCCCACTGGACAGGCGTGATATATAAGTATCTATGATAGCAATTATAGAAACTGGGGGAAAACAGTATATCGTGTCCCCTGGGCAAAAAATACAGATTGAAAAAATTCCAGGAAAAGCTGGAGATAAATTTGATTTTGATAAGGTTTTGCTTATTTCCGAAAACAGCAACACCCAGACCGGTAAACCGTATTTGGAAGGCAAAAAAATATCCGCCGAAATTACGGAACAAAAAAGACTGCCTAAAGTTACTGTTTTCAAGTATCACTCAAAAACTCGCTACAAAAAAACCAAGGGCCACAGGCAGAATGTTACCGTAGTGAAAGTTGTATAACCATTCCCAGTATCGCGAAAATTGTGCCAATTACCCAAAAACGCATTGTAACTTTTTCCGGAGGCCACCCAAGAGCCTCAAAATGATGGTGTATGGGAGCGACTAAAAAAACTTTTCTTTTGAACAGTTTTTTTGATAAAAGCTGGATTTGCGTGGATGCGCTCGAAAGAACCAATGGGAAAGCGATTATTGGCAATACCGCCACGGCATCGGTCAAAAATGCCACCACCGTGAGCGCGCAGGTAAGGGCCATTGTGCCGGTTTCGGACATATAAAATCTAGCGGGCGGAATATTAAACCACAAAAATGCCAAAATTGCTCCCATTATGACAGCGCAAAAAGCAGCTATATCTATTTGATTTTGAAAAAAAGCAATGCCGGCATACGAAGCAAAAATTGATGCAAACACTCCTCCCGAAAGCCCGTCGATGCCGTCTATCACTCCCCCACTGAAAGTGGCGAGCATCACTCCTATAAAAAACGGCACAAATAAAATTCCAAGCTCCCAGTACCCAATGCCTGGCACAAAAATAGAGGTCATTTCCAATTTGGAATAAAACCAAAACGAGGAAAGGAGAGCTATCATAAAGATAAGAAAAAGCCTCCGGCCAAACGCCAATCCCCCGCCTTTGTATGTTCCTCTGCCGAAGACGGTCATAAAATCGTCCAATAGCCCCACAAGGGCCGCCGCGACCAAAACTCCCAGAGGCACCCATGTTTGAGAGCGCGAAAGAAAATTAAGTTTTTCAAAAATAGGATCAAACCCGGAATTTTTAAGTAAATAAAAAAGCATCGCAACCGCCAGCGTTGTGAACCATATCAATATCCCTCCCATTCTGGGGGCTTTTGTTTCGCGTTCTTTGTGGAGAGAGTTAAAAATCGGGGTTGGGGCGCCATCCGGAGCCGTAGTGCGGGCATCTTTGCGCCACATTTTATATTTGTATAAAAAATGAGTAAGAATCGGAGTTAGTCCGATTCCCAGAAAAAACGAAAAAGCCGAAAGCCCCAAAATTTTATATATATTTAATATAGAATCCGTCATTCTAATAGTTTAACAAGTTTTTTTGCTTCTTCAAATCTTCCATCAATAGTCGAACCAAGTATAATTATAAGCTTCGGTTTGCCGAGCGGGTGTTCAATTATAATAAGCAAGTTTCCTTCGGCGCTGTCGGTAAAACCAGTTTTTGCTCCTATGATTTTGGAAATTTCCCAGCGCAATATATTTGTGTGTTTTAGGCCATCTTTGTTTCCAACCTGCCAGATTATTGAATCCAGCGAATTCTTTGCAACCTGCGCCAAATCCCAAGCGGAACCGAAGTTGCTCGCAACCTCACCAAGGTCTAGTCCCGTCGGATTTAAAAAAATCATTGTTTTCGCGCCAAGCCCCAATGCTTTTTGGCGTATCAGCTGTAAAAACCACTTTTGGTCTCCAAAATGCTCAACAAGCGCCATCATTGCGTCGTTGGACGATTCTCCCATAGCCATAGCTAAAAGATCTTCGGCGCGGATATACTCGCCTACTTTTAAAACGCTGGGTTCCGGAGTTTCGACCGCGCTTTTAGTTATTTCTACATTATCGTTTAAGTTAATGTGGTCAGCTATAACCAGGGAGCTTACTATTTTTGTAAGTGAAGCAAGCGGCAAGGGTTCGTATATATTTTTTTCAAATAAAATTTCTCCGGTTAACAAATCGAGCGCTAGAGCGGAGCGAGCTTCGATAGTAACGCCACCCCCATCGCCTCCTCCTCTTAAATTAAGAGGAGAGGGTTTTGGGGAGGAGTTATTTGTCGGCAATATTAAGACTGCCGCCAATGCAATTATCGCTAATATAAATTTTTTATTTTTCATTATTTTTATAGTATCTCGCTGAAACAAAATAAAAAATTTTTTCTGTGGACAACTTAAGTATTAAGATTTGCATAATGCATAATACGTAATACATAATACGGATGTGGTTTTTGGAAAGACCTCGACAAAATACATGAAAAATACTATAAACAACAATATGATTCTCCAGAAAGAAAATAAAATTTTACGGGCCAAAACAGAGGAAATAAAAAAAATTAACTCTCAAGAAATTAAGTTACTAATTAAAAAAATGGTTGACGCGATGTTTGCTGAACCGGACGGTATTGGCATTGCCGCCCCGCAGATCGGTGAAAGCAAAAAAATATTCTTGGTGGCCGAAGATGTATTGCATCCGGAACGATTTGACAAAGAAAATAAAAGAACAAGAAATTTTCTTGTTTTTATAAATCCGATAATGAAAAAAAAATCGTCCAAAAAAACTGAAGATATTGAAGGATGCTTATCGGTAAGAGGTTTGTATGGCAGCGTTCCACGGCCTGAAAAAATTACCGTTGAATATTTTGATGAATCCGGAAACAAAAAATCGCGCGGGGCTTCCGGGCTTTTCTCCAGGGTAATTCAACATGAAATGGATCACTTGGAAGGAATATTATTTATAGACAAAGCGAAAAAAATTCAAAAAATTACTCCGCCACATTTATAATAGGTTTATGAATAAAAAAATAGCTTTTTTCGGAACTTTTGGGGAATTTTCAAGGCTTTATCTCGATTCTCTTAAAAACGCGGGCTTTAATATTGCGCTGGCAGTTGAAGACAAAAAAATAGATTTTAGAACTATAGAACAAAAATTGCTTGAAACCAAGCCTGATCTGGGAGTAATAGCGTATTTTGGAAAGATTATACCAAAAAATATTTTAAAAATTCCCGCGAAAGGTTTTATTAACGCGCATCCTTCGCTCCTGCCCAGGTGGCGGGGGCCTTCGCCTGTTCAAAATACTATTCTGGCAGGCGACACAAAAACCGGAATAACAATTCATATCACATCCGAAGAAATCGATGAGGGTGATATTTTAGCGCAAAAAGAAGTTCCGATTTTTTCAAATGACACTTGCGGAGTTCTTACGGAACGTTTAGCTAAAGAGGGAGCGAAGTTGTTGCCGGAAGTAATTGAGAGTTGGTTGAACAGAACAATAACTCCAACTTCCCAAAATCATTCTTTGGCCACTCACAGCAAAATGATTAAAAAAGAAGACGGTTTAATTGATTGGTCAAAAACTCCGGAATACATAGAACGGCAAGTCCGCGCCTATGATCCATGGCCAGGAACTTTCACAAAAATGAAAAACGGCAAAATTCTTAAAATCAAAAAAGTTGAAACAAAAAACGGAAAATTAAAAATTCTTGTTGTCCAGCCGGAAGGAAAAAAAGATATGCCGTATGAGGCATTTCTCCGCGGACATCCTGATTTTAAAATTTACAATGCTGCGGGGCTAGGATTCGAACCTAGATAAACGGCTTCAAAGGCCGCTGTCCTACCATTAGACGACCCCGCAATATAGTAATTTATACCAAAATTTAAGCTGTTTGTGTAGTAATTTTGATCAAAGCCAGCTCTAGCGGTATGTGGGCGGTATAATCGTCGGCCCTGTGCGACAAAGCAGTTAAAATCTCGCGCAGAGCGAAATCAAAAAATATAGAATTTTTTTTGGGCAAATTTTTCAAAAATTCCAATTCTTGCGCTGAAAGTTCCTCCGCTATTTCCCTATTTGTAGGGTCAAGATGCAAAAAAAGGCTTGCCCGAACATTTCGTAAAATCAATTTACCCAGCAGAGACGGGTTGATTCCGCTATTTATCGCGTAACTGAAGTTCTCGAGCATTGTTTTTGAATCTTTATTGAACATGGAAGAAACAATAGAATTTACCTGCTCTTCTTTGGGAGCGCCCAAAAGCAAGCGTACGTCTTTTTCCTCGATTGATTTGCTATTTAATCCGGATAGTTGGAAAAGAATATTTTCGGCGTCTCTCAAAGAACCGTCCGAAAAAAACGCCATAAGCCCTAGAGCATCGTCGCTTACCGCCATATCTTCTTTTTTTGATATTTTTTTGAGTTCTTTGATAGTTTCCGCAACGGGAATTTTGGCAAATTCAAAATGCTGAGTACGCGAGATTATAGTTTCTGGAACTTTTGAAATTTCCGTGGTTGCGAGCACAAACAGAACATGTTCCGGAGGCTCCTCGAGAGTTTTAAGCAAAGCATTGAAGGCCTCCCGCGTAAGCATATGGACTTCATCTATAATGTAGGCCTTTTTTGGGGATGAAAACGGCAATACCCTCACCCCCTCTCGAAGTTCGCGGGCTTCGTCTATACCCCTCTGCGAAGCGCCGTCTATTTCTATGGTGTCTTCCGGATTGCAACCAACGCTTTTGGCCAAAATGCGCGCCAGAGTGGTTTTTCCAGTGCCTCGCGGGCCGGAAAACAAATAAGCGTGCGCTATTTTATCTTGAGCGAGCGCGTTTTTTAACGCTTGGACAATACGGCTTTGCCCCGCCACTTCGTCGAATTTTTGAGGCCTGTATTTTCGATAAAAAACTTCAGACATTTTTTTTAAACGCAAAAAATTTATAACCAATAAAGTTCCAAGTCAATGCTAAAGCATTGGCCGCTACTTTTGAAATGTTTAGCCAAATTTGGCTGTTATACGCAACAGGAATGGAAGTAAGCGCTATAATTATTCCGCTGTTTACCGCGAGGCCTACCAAAGTTACTCCCAAAAATTTTGGAAAATCCGCAAAAAGGCCGGTATCGCCTTTTTTAAATACCCATAATTTATTCCAAAGATAATTATTGGTTACTGCCGCCAAAAACCCCGGAACGTTAATCCACCCCAGGGTGATTCCGGCAGTTATGCCAGTAAAAACACTGACCCAATTTAGAATTGAAAAATCTATCGCGGCTCCCAAAAATCCAACAACGGCGAATTTTCCAAATTGATTGAAAAACGGAAACCTGCCTCGACTGCCGTCGGGCAAGGCGGGCCACTGCGAAAGAAATCCCCCAAGCCACACTCCGGCCGCCCAAAAAATCGGCAGCGCAAAAAGTAAAATTTCTTTTTGAAATTTAAAATTTATATCTAAAGCCGAAAAAACTTTAAGAGCCAAAATGCCGGTAATAAATCCGGCGAGAGCCCCAATCAAATAATCTTTTTTAGTTATGTTTGAACCAATGTTCGACATGTTTTCGATACTTCCTATTTCCAATAAACTTTGAGACAACAAGCAAACAAACAACAAATGCGACAACAAAAAGCAAAATTGAATACAAAATAAGCGATTCCATTTATAACTTATGATACAATTTTAATATGAGAAAATCCAGCTTGCTAGCCATTTTTATCCTGGCAGGAATGATATTTGTGATGATTGAGTCTTCCAAAAACGACTCGGCAACATTTGACGAAATCGCCCATATTGGGGCCGGTTACTCCTACCTTCAAGAAAAGGACGGCCGGCTGAATCCGGAGCATCCGCCATTGATAAAAATGTTTTCCGCAATTCCGCTTTTGTTTTTAAGGCTGAATTTTTCCACAAACCAGCCTTTTTGGACCACAGAGAACGTCAACGACAGGCAATGGGCCGCGGGAAACTCTCTTTTGTACGAATCGGGCAATGATGCGGACAAAATTTTATTTTGGTCGCGTTTTCCCATAATGGCTCTTGCGGTACTTTTCGGATTTTTTATTTTTTGGTGGGCAAGAAAAAATTACGGAGCAAAAACCGCAATACTCTCTCTTTTGTTGTTTGCCCTATCCCCCACTTTTTTGGCGCATTCGCGGTTGGTTACAACAGACTTAGGAGCGGCATTCGCCTTTTTTGCAAGCGTTGTATTTTTTCTGAAATTTTTAGAAAACAACAGCAAGAAATCCGCGGTCTATTTTGGCCTGGTTTTCGGATTATCGCTTTTGGTAAAATTCTCATTGGTTATATTGATTCCGTTTTTTTTAATTTTAGTAATTTGGAAATTGATTGAAAATTGGAAATTGAAAATTGGAAATTTGGCGCTGGCTATGCTTATTGCTCTCTCCATCATCTGTATCTTTTACATTCCCCTAGTCTGGAACTATCCTCCGGAGCAAAACCTTGCAGACGCCCGATATACTTTGGGTAGCTATAAAACAGCTCAGTTCGCCTCAAAAATCGATTTTTGGCTTCTTTCAAACCAAATTACTAGGCCATTGGGCCAATACTTACATGGATTTTTAATGGCCGCCCAGCGAACAGCCGGCGGAAACAGCGCGTATTTTTTGGGAGAAATTTCTTCGGATGGGTGGACTTCGTATTTTCCTGTTCTATTTTTTACTAAAGAACAAATAGGGCTCTATATTTTGATGCTGATAGCTATCGTCTTTTCTTTTAAAAGACGCTTGGTGTCGCGCCAAAACGCTATTTTATTTTCTTTTATCGCCTACTACTGGGTCTGGAGCCTCTGGAGCCCTCTTAACATAGGCATTCGCCATATTTTGCCCACATTTCCGTTTATTTATATTCTAGTTTCGGGGGCAATAAACAAGGTGAGGCCTGTTTTCATTTTTGCTATTTTTTTGTGGATGGCAATTGAAATTGCGTTTGTATTTCCATATTTCATTTCGTACTATAACGAGTTCGCTGGAAGTTTTAAAAACGGCTATCGAGTTGCAACCGATTCAAATTACGATTGGGGACAAGACCTAAAGAGACTAAAGTTTTGGGTTGAAGAAAAAAATATTGATAAAATCTATCTGGACTATTTTGGCGGGGGCTCTCCCAAATACTATTTGGGCGACAAATACGAATTTTGGAGATACGAAAAAGGCTCTCCGCCCGCAGGGTCGTATTTCGCCGTATCGGCAAATTCGCTTGTGGGAGCGGAGAAGTTGTATTATTGGCTGGAGAATAAAAAACCGGTAGCAAGAGCAGGAAGTTCAATTTTCATATTCTCATTTTAGTTTATAAAACGCTTTATTCGGGAATCTCATATCTATATACTCAAGCGAAGAATTTTTAACTTTTTGCTCCAAAATAAGCTTTAATTTTTCTGCCAGTTCCGCCCCGCTGCGCGGTTCGTTTTTGAGCAAAATTATATGCCAATTTTGCTTTAAGAAAATCTTAAAATCGTTTTCAACGCTTATTGTTTCGGCGTTTAAATCCATTCTAGAAACTTCCGACAAAAAATCGGCCAAAAATTCCGCCTCTTTTAAGGATAATATATAATCTCCGATTTTTTTTACTTCCGAACCTGTTTCTATAAACGGAATAGGGTTTTCGGTAAAAGACGGGGCTAATTCGTACAAAAATCCGGTTTTATTGGCATAAAAACAATCTTCATTACAATAAATGAACTTCGGCTTTATTTCCAAAAACTCCAATTCTATTTTATTGGGGAATTTTTTATTCACTTTAGCCACTCCCAAATCGCTTTCCAAAATAATTTTTTCCGCTTTTTCAGAAGAGAATAAGAAAAAATTGCTCATTGGAGCAAAAAAATCATTTTTTTCTTCAAAAAAAGACGCAAACGCCAAGTTTACTTGCGATTGCCTTATTAGGGGATTGTTTATTTCGATGTTGGAAATTTTAAAATACGGTATCCAAAAAAACCCCCAAACAGCAGCGCCCCCCAACAAAACAAGCCAGCCGGTTTTTTTTGCTTGGCGGAAAAACCTTTCTTTTTTCTGGTGATAATAGTTGATCTTTATCATTTAAAGATATTTTTTCAATACTTCCGGAATATCCAATGAACCGCCGGGTTTTTGGTTGTTTTCCAGAAACGCTTCCAGAATTCTTGGAGTAGCTACGGCTGTGTTATTTAGAGAGTGGGCAAATTTTGTTTTCCCTTCGGAGTCTTTGTATTTGATTCCAAGCCTTCGGGTCTGAAAATCGTGAAAATACGAGCTTGAGTGCGTTTCGCGATATTTATTTTCCGATGGAATCCAGCCTTCAATATCATATTTTTTGACCTGCCCCAGTCCCAAATCGCCAGCGCAATTTACCACAACTCTATAAGGTATATTAAGCAAGCGCATCATTTCTTCTGAATTAGCCGTAAGTTCTTCGTGAATATTCACAGATTCCTGGTGCGAAGCCTTGCACAAAACAATTTGTTCTATTTTATAAAATTCGTGTACTCTAAATAATCCTCTTTGGTCTTTGCCGTAGCTTCCGGCTTCTCTGCGGAAGCAAGGCGAAAACGCCGAATATTTTTTAGGCAATTCTTCTTCGCGCAGAGTTTCGTCCCTGTGGTAGCCCATCATCGCCACTTCTGCCGTGCCCGAGAGATAAGTATTGTCCTGCGTTTTGTAAACATCCTCTTCGGATTGCGGAAACCATCCGGTGCCCAACATATTTTCTTTGCGCACTATCGAAGGAGCAATAAATGGAGTAAACCCTTTTTTTTGTAAAAACTCTAAAGCAAATTGCCAGATAGCAAGTGATAGCCTGGCGCCGTCATTTTTTAAAAAGTATCCTCGGAATCCGGAAACTTTCACTCCCCTTTCGAAATCGGCCATATCGCCGTCTTTTAAAATTTGCAAGTAATCGCGGCCCCCAAGTTCTTTGAGAGATTTTTTTTCGCCCCCGCTTTTTATTTCCTGATTATCTTTGTCGGACACGCCGTCCGGCACGGAAGGGTCGGGGATATTCGGCACTTCAAGCATAAGTTCTTCGAACTCCGATTCTATCGCGCGCAAATCGTATTCTTTGTTTGATAGTTTATTTTTTTCTTCTTTGAGCCTTACCGAAAAATTCTCGCGCTCTTCGCCCATGAGAGTCATGAGTTTATCTGAAGACTTTTTGTGGCTCGCGCGAAGTTCGTCGATTTCTTGGATAGCGGCGCGCCGTTTTTCGTCAATTGCTATAAGGCGGTCAATATCCGCCTTTACATGTTTTCTCTGGACCGCTTCTTTTACCAAATCCGGATTTTCTCTGATGAATTTTATGTCTAACATATGTTTTATTATACCAGTGGACCCGGGGAGAATTGAACTCCCGTCTGCCGGATGCAAACCGGCCGTTCTGCCACTTAACTACGGGCCCTTTTAGCTATTCTAGCCTAAACTAGCTTAATATGCTATACTGAGCATAAGCTCAATTTTGGGTCGAAATAGGGCTAAAATAGCTTTAAAAGCTAACAATTTTAATATGAATGAAGCTTATTGCGTAAAATGCCGTTCAAAGAGAATGATGAAAAACGCCCAGGAAGTTCCCATGAAAGGCAAAGGCGGAAAAACCCGCAGAGCCATGACCGGCAACTGCGAAGTTTGCGGTACCAAGATGTTTAAAATCTTGCCAAATAAATAATTGCTTTACGCAATTATCCCGACGTACGTCGGGATGAAAGCTAAAGCTTTCATTTTATTTGTCGACAAATAAAGCCCGAAACCCGCTCCAAAGGCGGGTTTTTGGTTTACCCCCACACCAAAGATTTTGGTGTGGGGGTTTATTCAATCACATTAACCACCCTCATAGCGCTCCCCATATTCCCCGCGCTATCAGTAGCCTTGTACTCAATACTATGAATAGTTGTAGTAGAAGTATCAAGCTGTATTTCAGTTACCAATACTCCATTCAAATAGGTTTGGTATCCTAAATTACTATCTATATTATCCGTTACTATTGCTCCGTTGTCCGAATAGATGAAGCCTACCAAAATCTCTGCTGGATTATTGCCTAGGATTTCTATGGTTGGAGGAATTATGTCTGACGAACTCGCAGTACTGCTCGCTACCTCACCCCCACCCTCTCCTTCGTAAGGAGAGGGTGAATTACAACTTCCTGATTCAGATTTTAAAATACTATTTTCTGAAAACACGCAAACCGGCTCGCCAGTAATTCTATCATATATAGTAATGCCATTTCCCTTAACGGTTAATTTCTCCGTCTCAATCTCTTTCACCACCAACTTCCCTTCCTCGCTGATACTCCAATTCCCGCTCTGCGAAAGTATATTCCTCACATTTACAATATCTTTGTTTTGCATATCGAAGTTGGCTCCCAGAATATTCTGCTGTCCGGAAGCCACTTGATTGATTTTGGCATCGAGTTCTTGTATGGCTCTTACAGCCGTAGCCACTATCCCTCTCACATCATAATTCTCAATCAGACCCACAGGGTTGCCGTTAT
>ERZ1292623.2163-Hain-H51-01um-R1-2163-length-18000-cov-6_pt2 | contig 12498 bp, 12 predicted proteins | sample MGYA00564398_ERZ1292623 | MGnify/ENA primary metagenome ERZ1292623 (study PRJEB36523, sample SAMEA6512633) | groundwater metagenome | collected 2019-01-07 | study: AquaDiva: Metagenomics assemblies of 32 groundwater samples | reverse complement strand
TCAGTTTTATATATCTCTTTGTGCTTGCTTTTCCTTTTGCCTCACTACCATCAATTGTCCAGTTGGTTCTACAAATTGCAGCCAATTCCGAACTAATCAATTGCTTTTGAAGTTCAATTATTTTGTCTTGCTCTACTCTGTATTCGTCCGACTTTTCAAATTCAAATATTGGTTCGTAAACTCCAAACTCAATCAGGTCAAGTTTGTTCTCAAACAAACTAATTTCCTTCCGAATTTTAGTGTATGTTTCAAGAGCAGTTTGATAGTCAGATTTTAGTTTGGTAAAATTGTCCTCAACGGTCTTTACTTCTGAGAGTTTAGCAGTTTTTAATTGCTCTAAACTATTTTTTTGTTTTTCCGTTTCCGCTTCTATGTCCGCGATTGGTTTGTAGCGGTCAAGTTGTGATTTGAGTTGTTTAATTTCCTCAAATTCATTTTTCTTTAAAAAGTCAAATAGTCCCATAGTCGTTTTTTTTAATTTGTTGTCGTGACTGTTAACATTACCGACAATTTATTGTTTAACATAATGTGCAATAAATAATTTAAATAAACAATTAAAACTTATTTGCATTTTGTAAAAAGTATACCAACAATGTTCATTAATAAATTCGCCTCCTAAAATTGTAAATATATAATTTAGAAATTGTGAATCAATTTTTTTATCGTGATTTAATAAAAAATTTGTAATTGAAAACTAAAAATTTATTTTCTCATCCGTTTCTGTGGCAAGTTGGGCAAGTACTTGTGCGAACCGTCGCAGTACGGCAACTTTTTGGATAGTCCACAAGTGCAATCATTTAATCCCTTTCCACTCAAAATCTGTTGCACATATTTTTCAATTCTTGACTCCCGAGTTTTGGATTGTTTGGGTGCAGAAAAATAAAGATTGTATGCTCTTTGTCGTCCCGGTGTCAAAGATTCAAAAGCAGTTTTAAATGGAAGATTTTTATTTAATTTATTTTGTAATTCTTTTGGAAATATGAGTTCTGTATTATTTATAAAATTTATTTTCAAACCGGCTTTTTCAATTTCAATGGCTTCATAAATATAAGTTTTCAAAATAGATTTCATCTTAACTATTTCTCGAACATTTGAGAAGCGAATCTGGCGTCCTGACTGAACATTCTCTGTTTGTTGGATTAGAATACCATTGGCATCATTTAACAAAGCACCTTTGAAAAACATTAGCGCACAGTATTCTTTAAATCCACCAATTATAACTATGTTGCTTTTCTCGAATGTGTAACAAGGTTGATGCCACTTTAATTCTTCGGTCAGCCCACAATCAAGAATTATCATTCTTAATTTCTCTAATTCATCTTTCCATTTTTTGGCTTTACTTAAAAATTCATCAACCTTAGGATTCATTTTATTCATCTATCGATAAACTGAAATTATTTTTCCAACCAATTTTTCCATCCATCAAAATTAAAATCTCTACCCAAAAAATCTTTTACTAAATCATTTGCAGGTTTCGATCCACCCGGAACAAGGATATTATCCTTATATTTCCTTGCGATTTCTGGATTTGACAAATTCTTTTCATCAAACTTAGTGAACAAATCTTTTGCAATTACGAGCGACCACATGTAAGTATAATAAATTGCCGAGTAGCCATCGAGGTGACCGAATGATGCTTGCATGTGAGTGCCTTCGACAAATTTATATGGCGTATATTTTTCTCGAAGAGTTTTTACCAAATCGCTTGTGTTGACATTTTTTGGATTTTGATCGTAACACGAAAGAGAAAGTTTTGCATAATACATTTGTTGACGAACTTGAAGACCTTTGCCAAACTCATCTGCGTTTTTCATTTGAGAAACGAGTTCGGTTGGAATTGGTTCGCCAGTTTCAAAATGTTTTGCAAAAGTTTGAAGAGTTTTTGCATCCCAAGCCCATTCTTCAAAAATTTGAGAAGGTGCTTCAACAAAATCCCATTCAGTTGTGATTCCACTTATGCCAATCCATTTTTGTTTTCCCGCAAAAAGATGATGAATCAAATGTCCGAATTCGTGAAAAAAAGTTTCAACATCTCCGTGCTCCATTAATCCAGGATCGTTTTTATCGCCGCCGGGAAAATTGCAAACAAGCGCACCTTCGGGAATTTGTTTATTTAAAATTCCATTTTTAATTCCGAATTGCGCGGCGTGATTATATTTATTTTCACGTGGATGCATATCGAGATAAAATCTTCCGGTTAGTTTTCCATCTTCAAACATTTCCCAACACTCAACCGACTCATGCCAAACTGGTGCAGTTTTATTTTGTCTGAAAGTAACTCCGAAAAGATTTGAAGTTACATCAAGAATTCCTTGCTTAACTTTTTGATATTGAAAATATGGTCGCGCTTTTTGAGCATCGAAATCGAAGGAAGTTTTTCTAACAAGTTCAGAATAATATCCAGACTCCCAAGCATTTATTTCGGTTGCAGATTGAATATCAATTTTTTTTCTATTTAAAAGTAATTCATAATCACTAATAGATTTTTGCAAAGAAGCCTCAGCAATTTTTTCAATAAACGCAGAAGCATTTTTATCGCTTGCTACCATTTTATCAGCAGTTACTAATTCAGCGTAATTTGCAAATCCTAAAATTTGCGCAAGCTCGCCTCGCTTTGCAATCATTCTATCAAGCACTTCCATATTTTTCGGAAAGGCACGATTGCTGTATTGCATGTACATTCGTTTTCGCAAATCCTCATTATGCGCGTAAGTAAAAATCGGTCCCGCATCGGGATAATTTATTGTCAAAGTAATTTTTCCATTTTCATCCTCAGTGTGTCGAGAAATATAATCCTGCGGAAGACCTTGTAATTCCGATGCATTTGTGGAAATTGTCCGAACATCCTCTCTGATATTTCGAGAAAATTCTTGACTGATTAAAACAAGCTCGTCTAAAAGTGATTTTACTTTTTTTCGAGTGTCGTCATCTTTATCGACACCAGCAAGACGAAATGCACGAAGAGTTTTTTGGAGATAAAATTTTGTTTGATTATCTGATTTAGATAAATCAATCGATTGAAGCGCATCGTAAATTTTTCGATTAAGTGAAAGTTCTGTTAAAAATGCCGAAGCTTTTTGTGTTAGTTTTTCGCAAGTTGATCGCATTGCGGAATCGGGATGAACATTTTCAAGTAGTGATGATTGACTTGCAACTGCGTCCAATAAAGTTAAAATCTCATCATAAGTTTTTAAAGTATTTGAAATTGTATTTTGAGTTTTAATATTTTCTAACTCATTTAATTTTAATTGAGCTAATGCTAATCTATCTTCTTGAATTTTTTGAAATTCCGAATGATTATTTATTCCGATTAAAAAGGGATTGTCATTTGAAAATATATCGAACGAATTCATTATTAATGCTCCAATTAAAAAAAATGATTTAAACATTTTGCCTCCAATTATTTATCGTGATTTAATAAAAAACTTTGCAACTGAAACTACAATTCTTCGTGGCGTAAATCTTGCACTAAAAACTAAAAATTTATTTGTAAATCCGTGAATTGCAATCGGCTTACCGCTCATTAAAAATTTGTAACCAAACTCTGCAACATCCAGCGAAGTTGGTATTTTTCTTTTATGAAAAATGCGCGAGTTACTCGAACCTGCAACTATTCTAAATTCCGACTCGGTTGCTCCCGGGCATAAAACAGAAACAGTTACGCAAGTTCCTTTTAGTTCGTTCGCCAATGCTTCGGAAAAAGAATTTACGAAAGCTTTTGTTGCGCAATACAAACTCATCAAAGGTCCCGGTTGAAAACCAGCAGTTGAGCCAATGTTTAATATTTTTCCGCTCGCTCTTTTTACCATTTCGTTTGCAATAAGTTTTGTTAATTTTGTCAATGTCAAAATATTTAAGTTTATCATCTCCTCGTCAACAAGAGTATCCTTTGAAAGGAATTCTCCATAATAGCCAAATCCGGCATTGTTGATTAAAACATCAATCACAAAATTATTTTTTATTAGTTTTGAAAATAATTCTTCCGATGATTTTGGCTCGGCAAGATTTAATGGAATTACGGAAACAGAAATGTTAAAATTGCTTTCGAGTTCTTTTTTTAATTCAAGTAACTTATTTTTTCGTCGTGCAACGAGCACCAAATTATTACCTTTGCTTGCAAAAACCCTTGCAAATTCAAACCCAATTCCGCTTGATGCGCCAGTGATTAAAACAGCATTTTTATTTTTCATTATTTTTCTCTTTTCTGATTTTGAAATCTTAAGTTTCCGTGACTATTGATATTTAATTCTTTCGAACTTCTAAAATATTTAATTTTTCAGGTAAAATTCTTTTTGCACAAATAAATGTTTTACGAAGTCGCTCGCTATAATTATCTGCTTGAGGAGATAGATTATTTATTTTCACAAGTCCACTTGCATGAATTACATTTCCACTATCTAAATAAATTCCAACATGAATAATTTTTTCCGGTTTATCTTTATTTGCTTTTCTACCAAAAAAAAGTAAATCACCTTTTCTAAGTTGAGAAAAATTTGTATCAGTTTTTATTTCGTTTCCTTCAAGCGCTTGTTGGTTTGCATCGCGACTAAGTTGAATTCCATTTAACATGTAAACAGTTTTCGTAAATCCCGAACAATCCATTCCTTTAATTGAAGTGCCGCCCCACAAATATGGCATTCCAATTAAAGATTTCGCAACACTTTCAATTGATGAAGCATTAGCAATTGTATTAAGTTTCCATTCATCAAAAAGTTTTCCAGAATTTATTGGAAGATAACCAGTTCTTCCATCGGGCAATTCAACAAAAACCCATTTGCCAAAATAATTTTTGATTGCGACAATTGAACCAGCCACAACATCCGAAATAGGAAAAGATTTTTCGTTCGGTTCTTCTCGAATTATTTCAAAAAGGGAAGTGATGAAAAATTTCTTTTGCTTATTCCACCTTTCAAGTGCGAGTGGAGAGAGTTGCACGAACGAATCATCCGAAAGCCATCCCAAATATTTTTCATTTGTCTGAACATAAAACCAATCATCTGAAATTTTTCTAATTACGATTGGCATTCCCATTAAAACTTGAGTCGAAAGTTCTGCTGACTCTTCTGGGTTTGAGCGAACATTTGCAACGCTAATTCTAATTATTCCGATAGAATTTATATTTTCAATTTTCGGTAAAAATTTAATGCTATCGTAAATTTTTAAATTTAAATATTTAAGCGAATTTATAATTTCTTTTTTTGAGTCTTTATGTTCGGTTTCGCCAAACAGAATAATCGAATTATTTTCTATTTTTGCCGAAACAGAATGGATAGTAATTCGAGTATCTTTTGCAAATTTATTTTTTACTTTTAAAAGCGATGAGTCAATCTTATTTTGAAGTTGGTCGTTATTTTGGCAGGAGACGAAAATCAAAGCCAAAGATAAAAATAATACTATTTGTCTTTTCATATCTAAATATAAATTATGATTCATTCTTAAACTAATTCTGAAATAAAAATTTCAATATCATTTATTTTTTCGCCACGCCTTAAAATTTTTGGTTTGTCGCCAGTTACATCTATTATAGTTGAAGGAGTTGTCGTGGCTAACAATCCGCCATCAATAATCAAATCAACTTCGTTTGAAAACTCTTCGATTATATTTTCAATTTTTGTGATTGGTTCTTTGCCATTTCTATTTACACTTGTCGAAGTGATTGGACTACCTAAAAATTTTATCAACTCGATGCAAAAATTATTTTGCGGAACACGGAATGCTATATTTTCATTTTGAGTTTTAAAAACGAAAGTAATTGGTCCTGGCCAAAATTTTTGCATCAAACTTTTTGCAATAAAATTTGGAGGCAAAATATATTCCAAAACCATTTTGATGCTTGAAGCGAGTAAAATCAATGCCTTTTTGTCGTCGCGTCCTTTAATTGTAAAAATCTTTTCTGTCCCAATTTCATTTTTATACGAAGAACCAAATCCATAAATTGTGTCGGTTGGATAAATTATTACGCCACCATTTTGCAAAATAGTTGCAGTTGTTTCAATAATTTCAGAAAAAGAATCGCTTTTAATTTTTAAAATATTTTTTATCATTGATTTAACAATTTCTTAACAAAGAATTATTTAATTTAGTTGTAGATTGTTTTTAAAAAATAAGGAAAATTCATGAGAAAAATTACAAAAACAATTTTATTTATTTTAACATTTTTATCAATCGCAAATTCGCAAATTCAATTAAATGGCGCGGGAGCAACTTTTCCGTATGTGATTTATTCGAAATGGTTTGATGTTTATAAAAATAAAACCGCAGTTCAATTTAATTATCAGTCAATTGGAAGTGGTGGAGGAATACGACAAGTTTCCGAAGGGACAGTAGATTTTGGCGCAACCGATGGACCGATGAATGACAAACAACTCGAAGTTGCAAAATTAAAACAAAATACAAATGTGTTACACATTCCAACTGTAATGGGTGCAGTTGCAGTTGCATATAATCTTCCGACTTTAAAAGAAAAAATAAAATTATCTTCGACTGTTTTGGCTGAAATATTTCTCGGAACAATTACAAAGTGGAATGACCCAAAAATTTCAAAAGATAATCCAAAATTAAATTTACCCGATATGCCAATTTTAGTTGTTCACAGAAGTGATGGAAGTGGCACAACATATATTTTTGTCGATTATCTTTCAAAAGTTAGTGAAGAATGGAAATCGAAAGTTGGACTTGGCACTTCGGTAAATTGGCCAGTTGGTTTGGGTGGAAAAGGAAACGAAGGAGTTGCTGGACAAGTTAAACAACTTGAAGGTACAATCGGTTATGTTGAGCTTGCTTACGCAATTAAAAATAATTTACAATATGCATCGGTTCAAAATAAATCTGGAAATTTTATTGAGCCATCATTAAAAGCAGTTACCGAAGCGGCAAACTCCGAAGTAAAAACTATGCCTGAAGATTTTAGAGTTTCAATTACAAATTCAGCAGGAAAAACATCTTATCCAATTAGCGGATTTACTTGGCTATTAGTTTTGGAAAATCAAAAAGATCAAACAAAAGGAAAAGAACTTGTGAAATTTTTAAAATGGGCAATGAAAGATGGACAAGCATTTGCCGAAGAACTTTATTACGCGCCACTTCCACCAAAAGTTATAAAACTTTGTTTGAAAAGCATCGACAAAATTAAAGTTCAAAAATAAAAATGAATTTGGTAGAAAAAAATTATAGCGATTTATTTTTTAAAAATCTTACAAAATTTTTCGCACTATTAATTTTAGTTGTCATTGCACTAATGGGTTATGAAATTTACATCAATGCAAAACCTGCAATAGAAAAATTTGGCTGGAAATTTATTACAGATGAAGTTTGGGATCCAGTTCAAGAAAATTATGGCGCGCTTCCATTTATTTATGGCACATTAGTTTCATCATTTCTTGCATTACTAATTGCGTTACCACTAAGTGTTTGCATCGCAATATTTTTAGTTGATATCGCGCCGAGTTGGATTGAAAAACCATTTTCATTTTTTATCGAACTACTTGCAGGAATTCCAAGTATCGTTTATGGAATATGGGGATTTTTTGTAATGGTTCCATGGGTTCGTACATCTGTTGAACCATTTCTTGCAAAATATTTTGGATTTTTACCTTTTTTCACCGGACCGTTGTATGGAGTTGGAATGCTTTCATCAGGATTAATTTTATCAATTATGATTCTTCCAATTATCGCATCAATCTCTCGCGATGTTTTAAAAGCCGTACCGATTTCGCAAAAAGAAGCATCGCTTGCACTTGGTTCAACAAGATGGGAAGCAACAAGAATTGCTTTGAGTTATTCGAGAAGCGGAATTCTTGGTGCAACAATTTTAGGACTTGGTCGCGCACTTGGAGAAACGATGGCTGTTACGATGGTAATTGGAAATCGTCCAACAATTTCTGCTTCACTATTTGAACCGGGTTATACTTTAGCAAGTGTAATCGCAAACGAATTTACCGAGGCAACTTCCGATTTATACATCAGCGTTTTAATTGAACTTGCATTAGTACTTTTCGTAATTGCAATTATTGTAAACTCAATTGCGCGACTTCTTGTTTGGTCTGTAACAAGAAAATATAGTTCTCAAATAAGTAATTAAAATATGAACTGGTATTTTTATTTTCGAAAATCAAAAGGAATTTTATTTTACACTTTGTGTGTGATTTCCGCGTTGATTGCAATTGTACCTTTAATTTTTATTTTTTATCACACTTTATCTTTAGGATTAAAAGCAATCAATTGGGATTTTTTTACTCAACTTCCAAAACCAGTTGGCGAGAGTGGCGGAGGAATGGGAAATGCAATTGTTGGAACAATGATTCTTGTCGGAATTGGTTCGTTAATTGGTTTGCCGATTGGAATTTTTAGCGGAATATATTTATCGGAATATGGAAATAATCCTTTGGGTACTTTAATAAGATTTTTCACCGAAGTTTTAAATGGAATTCCATCAATTGTAACTGGTGTTGTTGCATATTCACTTGTTGTAATTCCGATGAAACATTTTAGCGGATATGCCGGTGGAGTTGCGCTTGGAATTTTAATGATTCCGACAATCACTCGAACGACTGAAGAAATGTTAAAACTTGTTCCTCGATCATTAAGAGAAGCATCGCTTGCACTTGGAATTCCGGAATGGAGAACTATTTTATCGATAGTTTTAAAAACAGGACTTGGAGGAGTTGTAACGGGAATAATGCTTGCAATATCAAGGGTTGCGGGAGAAACTGCCCCACTACTTTTTACCTCACTTAATAATCGTTTCTGGCACACAACGCTCGATCAACCAATAGCATCGTTAACAGTTTTTATTTATAATTACGGAGTTTCGCCGTTTGATGATTGGATTGCACAAGCGTGGGGTGGCGCATTAGTTTTGATGTTATTGATAACTAGTTTAAGTTTGATTGTAAGAAACATTACTAAAAAGAAATTTTAAAAATGGAAAATAATAAAATAAAAATTGTAGCAAAAGATTTAAGCGCATATTTTGGAAAGACAAAAGCAATTGATAAAATTTCACTTTCAATTCCGGAAAAATCGGTAGTTGCAATTATTGGACCATCGGGTTGCGGAAAATCTACTTTTTTAAGATGTATAAATAGAATGCACGAAACAATTTCAAACACAAAAGTTGAAGGTGAAATTCTTCTTGATGATAAAAATATTTATTTGATGGATGCAGTTTCAGTTAGAAAAAAAATAGGAATGGTATTTCAAAAACCAAATCCATTTCCAACGATGTCAATTTTTGATAATGTTGCTGCAGGATTAAAATTAAATGGAATTAGAAATAAAAAATTTATCAGCGAAGTTGTTGAAAAAAGTTTGAAGCAAGCGGCGCTTTGGGAAGAAGTAAAAGATATTCTTTCAAAAAGTGGAATGAGTTTATCTGGTGGACAGCAACAAAGGTTGTGTATCGCGCGAACGCTTGCAGTAAATCCGGAAGTGATTTTGATGGATGAACCAGCAAGCGCACTTGATCCAATTTCAACTGCAAAGATAGAAGAATTAATTTATGACTTGAAAAAAAACTATTCTATTGTTATAGTTACACATAACATGCAACAGGCGGCGAGAGTTAGCGACAACACAGCATTTTTTTACATTGGCGAGCTTGTTGAATATGATTTAACAAAAGAAATGTTCACTTCGCCAAAAAATAAAAAAACTGAAGATTATATAACTGGAAGATTTGGTTAAAGGAAAAAAAATAATGATTAGACATTTTGAAGAAAAAATAAAAGAATTAAAAACCAAAATTATTAAAATGGGTTCATTGGTTGAAGAGTCGATTGACTTATCGATTAAAGCAGTTTTGAATAAAGATCACGAACTTGCAAATAAAATTATTTTTGATGATGGCAAAATAAATATTTATGAAAATGAAATTGAAAAAGATATCATTGAAATATTAGCTTTGCAAACTCCGGTAGCGTCGGATTTAAGATTTGTATTATCAGCAGTGAAAATAAATAATGAGCTTGAGAGAATTGGAGACCATGCGGTAAATATTGCAGAGTCCGCAATTTATTTTTCTAATAAACAAATTTCCATTTCCTTTACAAACGATTTGCAAAATATTTCTATATTAGCTAGAGGAATGTTGAAAGACACACTTGATAGTTTTATTCATTTAGATTTGGAAAAAAGTGAAGAAATTTTAACGAAAGATGACGCAGTTGACCAATACAATAAAAAAATATTTAAAGATTGTGTTGAGTTGATAAAAGATAATCCTGAAAAAACTGAAGAAGCGATGGGATTAATTCGTATCAGTAAAAATTTAGAAAGAGTTGCAGATTTAACAACAAACATTGCAGAAGAGGTAATTTACATAGTCAAAGCTAAAACAGTAAAACACCACAACAGTGATTTAGACTCAACCACCAAAAAATCTTAAGGAGTATAAAATGAAATTTGATACAATTATTCAAGCTATGCTTCCACACGATGAAAAGTTTTACATCTATTTCGAAGAAGCGGCACAAACTTTATTTGATGCTTCGTTACTGATGAAGAAATTTCCTTTTTCAACTGAGGAAGAAAGAAAGATTCTCAGCATACAAATTTCTGTGCTTGAACATGAAGCTGATACAATTGCACACAAAATTTTCGCAGAACTCAGCGCATCATTTTTAACACCATTCGATCGAGAAGATATCCATTTGCTAACATCCGCAGTAGACGATGTTATGGATTATCTTGATGGCAGTTCTCATCGTTTTGTACTTTATAAAATTCAAGAATTCCCAAAAGAAATGGCAAATCTAATTGATATTCTTCATGAATCAATTACAGAACTTAAACGAGGAATTTTCTTGCTCCGCGATTTCAGAAAACCCGAACCACTTCAAAAAATTATCCACAAAATCAACGACTACGAAAACCAAGCGGATAAAATTTTTGAAGAAGCAATCGCAAAACTTTTTGAAGAAGAGACAAATGCAATTCAAGTTATAAAACTCAAAGATGTTTATGTCTCATTAGAAACTGCGACTGATAAATGTGAAGATGCAGCAAATGTTTTAGAAACGATTCTTATTAAACACTCCTAAGAGAATTTTTTATGATTGAACTTACAATCTTTATAATTTTTCTCGCACTGCTTTTTGATTTTCTAAATGGAATGAATGACTCTGCGAATTCCATTGCAACGGTCGTTTCAACTCGCGTTCTTTCTCCTCGCAATGCAGTTATTTGGGCTGCATTTTTTAATTTTATTGCGGCATTCGGTTTTGGCGTACATGTAGCAACATCAATTGGAAAAGGAATCGTTCATACTGCAATCGTAAATGATTGGATGATTCTTTCTGCTTTGGTTGGCGCAATAATTTGGACACATTTATGCACAAAATATGGTATGCCTATAAGCGTTTCTCATGCTTTGATTGGTGGATTAGTTGGTTCAGGAATTGCAAAAGCAGGATTTGGCGCATTAGTTTCAACTGGAATAATTAAAGTAATAATTTTTATTTTTCTTTCACCAATAATTGGATTTGTGCTTGGTTTATTTTTGATGATTGCTGTGAATTGGATTTTTCGTCGATATTCAAATCAGAAAGTAGAAAAATTTTTTCGCATTGGTCAACTTGTTTCATCTGCAGCATTTAGTTTGGGACATGGTACAAACGATGCACAAAAAACAATGGGGATAATTGCAATACTTCTTTACTCGGGTGGTTATCTTGGAGAGACTTTTTATGTTCCATTTTGGGTAATTATAGCTGCGCATTCTGCAATCGGTTTGGGTACACTTGCAGGTGGTTGGAGAGTAATTAAAACAATGGGAATGAAACTTACACATTTGAAACCAGTTGGAGGATTTTGCGCAGAAACTGCAGGTGCTGTTGTTTTGATGGGAACAGCAATGGCTGGTATTCCAGTTAGTACAACTCATACAATCACAGGAGCGATTATGGGAGTTGGCACAACAAGAAGATTTTCAGCTGTGCGATGGGGTGTTGCAGGTAATATAATTGTTGCTTGGGTTTTGACAATCCCAGTTTCTGCTTTAGTTGGAGCTGTTACATTTTGGATTATAGAATTTATTAGAAAATATTAATTTAACTTTACTAATTTACCAAAAGCAACCGAATCATCATTATCAGTTTTGCAGATTACAGAAAATAAATAAACCCCATTTCCAATTTCATCTCCATCAGAATCTTTTCCATCCCAAAATATTTTTTGGAATCCGATTTTTGGATTTTCAATTTTCAATGTTTTGATTAATCTTCCAGCGACAGTATAAATTTTAATTGCAACTTCATCGGGGTTGTTACTCCCCAAAAGTTTAAATGAGATGTAAGTAGAATTTGAAAATGGATTTGGAATTGGAAACAAATCCTGAATTGAATTATTATTTGAAACAATTAAATTAATTTGTAAAGTGTCAGAAATATTTCCTGCGGCATTTTGCATGTAAAATTGAATTATATTTTCTCCCAGTTCCAAAACAGGATTCCATTTTATTTCGCCACCAAAATTTTGACTTGACGGAATAAAAATGATGTC
>ERZ1292623.3907-Hain-H51-01um-R1-3907-length-12501-cov-12_pt1 | contig 12501 bp, 14 predicted proteins | sample MGYA00564398_ERZ1292623 | MGnify/ENA primary metagenome ERZ1292623 (study PRJEB36523, sample SAMEA6512633) | groundwater metagenome | collected 2019-01-07 | study: AquaDiva: Metagenomics assemblies of 32 groundwater samples | reverse complement strand
AGTGCTAGCTTTTCGTACCGTCACTTATTGCACTGAAAACGAGGAGACCCCGATATCCGCACTGTGGGCGACATGGGTGAGTTGCCCAGCAGCCTGCCGGTCTTTCTGTTGCCCGACGTGCCGCTGAACCTGGACACGCTCAAGATCATCTTTCCCTATTCGATGACCTTGGCTGTGGTGGGTTTGCTGGAATCGATGATGACAGCCTCCATCGTGGACGACCTCACCGACACCCCCAGCAACAAGAACCGCGAGTGCATGGGCCAGGGCGTCGCCAACATTGCCACGGGCTTTATCGGCGGTATGGCGGGTTGCGCCATGATTGGCCAGTCGGTCATCAACGTGAAGTCGGGAGGACGCGGGCGCCTGTCGGCATTAGCCGCTGGCGTGCTGCTGCTGGTGATGGTGGTGTTCCTGGGCCGCTGGGTAAGCCAGATTCCGATGGCCGCCTTGGTGGCAGTGATGATCATGGTCAGCATCGGCACCTTCAGCTGGAATTCAGTGCGCAAGCTGCGTGAGCATCCGCCCAGTTCGTCTATCGTGATGATTGCCACAGTGGTGGTGACGGTCTCGACGCACGATTTGGCCAAAGGGGTGTTTGTAGGTGTGCTGCTCTCGGGCATTTTCTTTGCGCACAAGGTGGGCCGGGTACTGCGGGTGGACCGCAGCAGCGAGGACCAGGGCCGCACGCGGGTGTACAGAGTCGTGGGGCAGGTGTTCTTCGCGTCATCTGAATCCTTCCTCTCGGCTTTCGACTTCAAGGAGGTCGTTCCCCATGTCCGTATCGACGTCTCGCGCGCGCACTTCTGGGACATTACCGCCGTCGGCGCACTGGACAAAGTGGTGCTCAAGTTCCGTCGCGAGGGTACGGAGGTGGAAGTCATCGGCATGGACGAAGCCAGCAGCACGCTGGTAGACCGATTCGCCATCCACGACAAGCCCGGCGCTGTCGAACAACTCATGCACTGAGGAGACACCAATGAAGAAGGTTTATGCTTATATCGATGGCCTGACGACGACGCCCGCAGTGATTGACTGGGCCGCCTGGTCGGCGCGGCGCCTTGGGGTTCCACTGGAGCTGTTGCATGTGCTGGAGCGCGATCCCGATGCGGCCGCTGTCTCGGATTTCAGCGGCGCTATCGGCCTGGGCGCGCAGGAGGAACTGCTCAGCCAGTTGAGCGAGCTTGACGCCCAGCGCGGCAGGCTATCGCAACAGGCTGGCCGCCAGATGCTGGACCGCGCGCAGGAACGAGCCCGGTCTGCAGGGGTCGAGCAGGTAGCTGCCCTCATGCGCCAAGGCGAATTGGTGGACACCGTGCTGGAGATGGAACCCGATGCGCGCTTGGTTGTGCTGGGCGAGCACCATCGCCCCGGCAAGACAGGAATGTTGCATCTAGACCACCATGTGGAACGCGTCGTGCGGGCAGCAAAGTGCCCGGTGTTGGTTGCGACGAAGGAGGATTTTGCAGAGCCTGCGCACTTCGCTATCGCCGATGACGGCAGTACCACTGCCATCAAGATGGTCGCAGCGGTGGCGCGCAGCCCCATGCTGGCTGGCCTGCCGTGCAGCGTCGTCAGGTGCGGCACGGACGACGGCGAGGCGCGTCGGTCGCTGGATGAAGCCCAGCAGGTTTTGCAGGCCGCTGGTTTCGAGGTGAATGTGGCGATGCTGCGGGGCGATGCGCATGAGGCAATACCCGACTGGCTTGCCTCCCAAGGAACCTCGCTTCTGGTGATGGGCGCCTATGGCCACTCCCGAATTCGCCACCTTGTTGTTGGAAGCACTACGACCACCTTGCTAAGGGTGAGTCCATGCCCGGTTTTGATACTTCGATAAATCAGCCACAGGTAGCGGCTGCAACCCTACCTGCCGAAGTGTTCGAGCGTGGGAGAAGGGCTGTGTTGGCGATGTCCCCGAGGGACGCAAGATGACTTCCCTAGACACTTACGTTGGAACGACGCCAAGTTCCATGGATCGTCTCCATGGACATGCCTGTGGTGAAGTGCCACCAATGAATCGCGCGCGCAGTTGCCCATGCATACAGAGGGGGCCAAGCTTACCCCTGTGATGCTTGATGCAAGGGCAGCGGCTAGGGGGCGCCGACCGCTTGGTTTTTCAGCTCAAACTAGTGTCAGGTACGGGCCTTCTTCCGCGAGTTCTCTGTGCGCCCAGCGGCTGAGCGTCGCCGCTGGTCAGCGCGGACGCGCAACGTGGAGGCGCAGCGGCCAAGCTGTGCCCTGGCAAAATGCCGAACGCCCATAAACACTCGGCGCGCCACAGCGGTCGGACTTTGATTTTTCACGTCCTTGCAAGCTATGCGGCATTGAACTTTAGAGAGATGCGCCACTAGACGTTAGTTTGTGCCCCCATGACAGTGTGAGGAGCGAGCTATCGGCCGAGGCGCAAGCGCTTCGGGCCGATGGGGGGACGGCGTCGCGACCTGCCAAGGGCCCGCGTGTGGCTTCGATCGATCCAAGGCATTCATTCTCAATCAGCGCAATTGAGCTATCAGTCTTTTCGCTATGTACTGAGCATCTGGCCCCACACCTCGCAATGTGGCAGATGCAAAGCTGCGCTGCTTGGGCAACCCTACGAAGTATAGGCCCGGCACCGTAGTTGAGACACCATTTCTATGAGCTACCCGATTTTGTTGGTCGAGCACTGGCAGCTGCCCGAGTGCGTCCAGGTTCGGGCGAAATCCTGTGGCAAAGATGATGCTTTCAACCGGCTCATATGTCCCGTCTTGCCAGACCACACCATCACGCGTCACTTGATGGAACATGTCTTTGTGCCTAATCAGCCCAGAGTGCAGCGCACGCCGATAGGTCCCACGATCGAGCACAGGGGTGCTTTGGTCGTTGAGCCATCTGGTCTTCTCTAAACCAGTCCATTTCAGCCAAGCGTGGAAGTCGATGCCCAAAGGTCGCTGGGGAAAGAAGCGCACAGGTTCCCGGGTCGCTAACGTTACATTCGCGAGTTGAGCCAGCTCATGCGCTATCTGTACAGCAGAGTTCGCAGCGCCCACCACGATGACACGCTCTCCAGAGTACTCTTGGGCTCTTCCATAACTTGCGCTGTGGAGCACGCGGCCCTCAAAGTCCTGCAGGCCTGTTATTTCGGGGATGTAGGGGTGGCTGAATGCTCCCGTGGCCACCACGACGGCCTTGGAAAAAAAGATCTGTTCATCTGCTGTTGCGACGCGAAAGCCTGTCCCCTCTCGCTCCACCAGGACAACCTGCGCTTTTTGTTTGATGGGCAACTGGAAGTGCTCACTGTATTGCTCCAAGTACCCAACCACCTCATCGCGCAGGGGGTAGCGACCTGGATCTCCCGGAAATGCCATGCCAGGCAACCCCGAGTACCGTGCCGGCGAAAACAGCGTGAGGCTGTCGTAGTAGTTGCGCCAATTTCCTCCAGGCCTGTCTTGCGCATCCAGGATTACAAAGTCACGCCCTTGGCGTTGTAGGTGCCACCCGCACGCCATGCCAGCCTGGCCGCCACCGATCACGATCACTTCGAAGTTATTTATGTTCGTTTGTGCGCACATATACACATATAAGATGAAAAAAACTACCGCTGATTGCCAGGACAGCAGTGAGCTGCAATGCCCTTGGTGTGTGAAAGCATGTCCTCCAGCCGCTGGATGATTGAGGGACCGTCCACCTCATAAAACATCTGTCGGCCTGACTTCTGCGCGCGCACGATGCCAGCCTCAGACAGTATCTGCAGATGGCGAGAAACCACAGAGCGCTCCTGGGGCAACTCGGCAGCGATCTCCGTTACATCAGCGCTCCCTAGTTGCATCACGCGCTTGAGCACTGCAATCCGGGCAGGCTCGCAAAGCGCCTTGAAAAAGCTGCTTTCCAAGGACCCGATGGCGGCGTCAATGGCATGCGTGCGGTTGAGAGGCGAGGTAGTCATGTGCCGAATAATACGTGTATTTACATGCACATGTAAACCGACGCACCCAGCGGTGCCTACGCTGGCACTTGGGCAGCAAGGTACTGGTCAATCTCGGTTGCAGTGGAGCGCGCGGTGCGCATGACACCTATGAGAGTGGCAGATGCGGGCCCGGTCCATTCGCCGTAGCCGACCAGCCAGAGGCCTGGCACATCGCGCGCACGTGTCCCGTCTACGGTGACTTTGTTATCGGCCACCACGCCAAGAGACTCCAGATGTTGGAGTGCGGGCTTAAACCCGGTACACCACAAGATGGCGTCAAACGTGCGGCTGGTGCCGTCCGCCCACTGTGCGCCTTCAGCTGTCAGCCTCCCAAATGCTCCTACGGCATGAAGCACGCCACGTGCGCGGGCATCCACGACAGGGGGTACCATGACGACATCACCAAATCCCCCTGGCAAGTCTGTCGGGTCACGGCCTTCTTGGATTGCCAGCCACCGTGCAGTTGCGCGTTCAAAGAGTACTCTTCCATCCACATCGTCTGCCAGAAAGGCAGGCGGGCTCAAGGTGGCCCAGGTAGTGGACGCAGCAACCTGCGAAACCTCGGCCAAGATCTGCGCACCCGAGTTGCCACCGCCGACCACCATGACTCGCAGTCCTTGAAATGCGCTGGGCGATACGTAATGTGCGGAGTGAACCTGGAGACCGCCAAACGTGGACCGACCTTCGAGTTCCGGAATAAACGGGTTGCGCCAAGTCCCTGTGGCACTCACCACCACGCGCGCATCCCACGACCGGTCACCTGCCTTTACGGCAAATCCGTGGTCTCTACGCTCCACCGCCGTCACCAGCACAGGCCGCTGTACCGAGAGGTTGTAGCGGGCTTCGTACTGCCGCAGGTAGCAAATAACCTGGTTGCGGCTTGGGTACTGCTCCCCGGAGCTAGGCATGGGCCAGCCAGCAATGGAGCTCCAATTTGCAGGAGAGAACAGGCGCAGAGAGTCCCAGCCATGCTGCCAGGCTCCTCCACCTGCATCCTCGGCGTCCAAGATCAGCACTGAGCGGTTTGTGCGCCTCAGGAAGTAGGCAACGGACAGTGCAGCCTGGCCTCCTCCAACAATGATCACGTCATACAGTGTCACGCTCACATCGACCTCCAAATTCATTGCGCACTGGCAGTGCGGTGCTGAATGCGCATGGCCCACAGCGCAAAGAACGCGGTGATGCCGAGCATTGAGGAAAGCCACAATGCTCCCAGCGCCCAATGGGATACAGCCATTCCGAAGAGAAACGGGGACCCCGCCTGCACGATGCGCGCGGGCACCATCAACCAGCCTTGCCGCTGTCCATAGCCCTGTGCACCAAACACCTTGAGCGGCAACGTGCCCACGGCAATCGTCAAAATTCCGTTCCCAAGCCCGTGCAAGACTGCAAACAGACTCACTGCAGGCGCTCCAATCAGATACAGACACAGTGCTGCAGCGGGATGCGCCAAGATGGCCAGCGGGTGGGCGTTTTTCAAGAACCCGTATTCCACCAACCGCCCCGCCACCTGCGCGGGCCCCACCAGCGCAGCGGCTCCGATGGCAACGCCAATTGCTGCTCCAGTCGTCTGCAGAAGCTGCGGCAGGTGCGCCGCCATCGCCGTGCTGATGAACCACGAAACCGCAAACACATAGGCCATCAGATAGGCTGTGGATCTGTGAGGCTTGCCAGCTGCGCTTGAATGCTCGTGGGGGCTGGCCGCAGGTTGTTCATCACCTTGTCCCGGTTCAGCTACTGCAGCAGCTGCGCGCGGCAGCAACAGGTTGAGCGGAAGCCCCAAAAGAAGGTGTAGCAGTGCCCACGCCAGACATGCCTCACGCCAGCCAAACTCATGCGCGAGATAGCTGGAAAGCGGCCAGCCTACAGTACTGGCGAAGCCGGCAAACAGCGTGATGCCAGTGATGGCACGCCTCGCGTCCTGACCATACAGGCGAACGACAGTGGCAAAGGCGGCTTCGTACAGGCCGCTGCCCATGGCTATGCCCATGACGGCCCAGGCCAGGAACACATGGCTGGCCTGCGTGGCTAGACTAAGGATCACCAGTCCAGCAGCGAACACCAGGTTGCTGGCGACCAATACTGGACGGCCACCGAAGCGGTCAATGAACCGTCCTGCAATGGGTCCCATGGCAGCGGAAACCAATAGGGCCACCGAGAAGGCCGCGAATACCGTGGAGTACGCCATGCCGACCGCACTGCTGATCGGCTCCGCTAAAACAGCAGGAAGGTAGTACGACGAAGCCCACGACAGCGTTTGGGCCACGCCCAGCATGGCAGTGATCCGGATGCGGCGTTGCATCGTCTCGGCGCTTTAGATGCTTCGCTGATTAACGCGTTGCGAGAGTGCTTGTGCAGACTCACGTCGCTCGCTGTAGCGGTCCACAAGGTAATCTGCGCTGTCGCGGGTCAGCAGCGTGAACTTGACCAGCTCTTCCATCACATCGACCACCCGCTCATAGTAGGCAGAGGGCTTCATGCGGCCGGCTTCATCGAACTCCAAGAATGCCTTGGCCACCGACGACTGGTTGGGGATGGTGATCAGACGCATCCAGCGTCCCAGCACGCGCATCTGGTTGAGTGCGTTGAATGACTGCGAACCCCCACTGACCTGCATCACCGCCAGGGTCTTGCCTTGGGTCGGCCGCACAGCGCCCACGGCCAGCGGAATCCAGTCAATCTGGGCTTTGAGGATGCTGGTCATTGCGCCATGGCGCTCGGGTGAAGTCCACACCATGCCTTCGGACCACTGAACCAGATCGCGCAGCTCCTGGACCTTGGGATGGCTCTCCGGCGCATCGTCTGGCAGCGGCAGCCCACGTGGATCGAAGATCCGAGGCTCTGCCCCTAGTTTGCGAAGCAGTCGAGCAGCTTCCTCCGTCAGCAGTCGGCTGTAGGAGCGCTCACGGGCCGATCCATAAAGCAGCAAGATGCGAGGTGCATGCGTAGCGCGCTGGGCAGGCAGCAACCGATTCAGGTCCGCAGTCTCGAAGGACTGTTCGTCGAGGTTGGGTAAATCAGTGCTTTGCAACACGTTGTCCTTTCGCGTCGATGACGGCCTCTCCGTCTTCTTTGGTGAATGCACCCAACTGAGGGCGGGGCAAGATGTCCAGCACGGCCTCAGACGGCCGGCACAGACGAGTACCCAGCGGCGTCACCACGATGGGTCGATTGATCAGAATTGGATGCTCAAGCATGAAGTCGATCAGCTGCTGGTCGGTCCACTTGGGATCGCTCAGACCGAGTTCATCGAACGGCGTGCCTTTTTGCCTCAGGACCTCGCGCACCGGCACGCCCATTTCGGCCAGCAAGCGCTCCAATGTGGGCCGATCAGGAGGCGTCTTGAGGTATTCGATGACCGTGGGCTCTTCGCCGCTGTTGCGGATCAAAGCCAGTACGTTGCGGGAGGTGCCGCAGGCGGGGTTGTGATAGATGGTGATAGTGCTCATACCGGCTCCAGGACAGAGGGTGTGTTCAGGCAAAGATGCTCAGGCGCAATGCCAGGGCAGCCAAAGTGGCAAGCAGTACGGGTACGGTCAGCACCGAGCCAACCTTGAAGTAGTAGCCCCAGCTGATCGTGGTGCCCTTCTTTGCCAGCACATGCAGCCACAGCAGCGTGGCCAAGCTACCGATGGGGGTGATCTTGGGACCCAGGTCACAACCGATTACGTTGGCATAGACCATCGCCTCTTTAACGATGCCGCTGGCACTGGAGGCGTCGATGGACAAAGCGCCCACCAGCACTGTTGGCATGTTGTTCATTACGGATGACAGCAAGGCAGACAGCAGTCCCGTGCCAATGGCTGCGCCCCATACACCGCCATGTGCAAAACGCTCCAGCATCGCAGCCAGATAGTCCGTCAGGCCTGCATTGCGCAGCCCGTAGACCACCAGATACATGCCCAGCGAGAAGATCACGATCTGCCAGGGGGCACCATGCAGCACCTTCTTGGTACTGATGACCGACCCACGGCCTGCCACGGCCAGCAAGATGACCGCGCCCGCTGCCGCCACGGCGCTCACAGGCACTCCCAATGGCTCCAGGCCAAAGAAGCCAATCAGCAGCAACGCAAGTACTACCCAGCCAGCGCGGAATGTAGCTGGGTCTTTGATGGCATCGGCTGGGCGCTTGAGCTGGCCAAGGTCGTAGGAGGCTGGAATATCCCGGCGAAAGAACAGCATCAGCATGGCCAAGCTGGCGAGCACCGAGACCATATTGACCGGCACCATGACAGAGGCGTACTCGTTGAAGCCGATCTTGAAGAAGTCGGCAGAGACGATGTTGACCAAGTTGGAGACGATCAGCGGCAGGCTGGCCGTGTCCGCAATGAAGCCTGCCGCCATCACAAAAGCCAAGGTCGTTGCCGGCGAAAAGCCCAGCGCCACGAGCATGGCCATGACGATGGGAGTGAGGATCAGCGCGGCCCCATCGTTGGCGAACAGTGCCGACACGGCGGCGCCCAGCAGCACGATAAAGGCAAACAGCTTGGAGCCTTTGCCGCCGCCCCAACGCGCGAAGTGCAGCGCTGCCCACTCGAAGAACCCGGCCTCATCCAGCAGCAAGCTGATGATGATCACAGCGACAAAGGTTGCGGTGGCGTTCCAGACGATGTGCCATACCACGGGAATGTCGGCCAGATGCACCACCCCCAGCAGCAAAGCGATACCGGCCCCCAGAGAGGCACTCCATCCGATTCCCAGGCCTCGTGGTTGCCAGATGACCAAAACCAGGGTGAAAAAAAAGATCAGTACAGCCGAAAGCATCGTGATGGAGACCGTGGGTAAGTGATGGGCGTGCGTTGGTGAGGCAGTGGATCAGTGCGCGGACAGCTCGCGGGCCGTGCCCTGCAGTCGTGCTTTCTCCAGCTTGTCTGCGGGCAGATTCACCAGCAGCTCCAGACGGCGGCGAATCATGTGCATGGTCTGGCGGAAAGCTTCGAGCTTGGCGCCGTCATCAGCATCGCTTTCAGAAGGATCGGGGTAGCCCCAGTGCGCAGTAGCGGGGTGTCCGGGCCAGATGGGGCAGACTTCGCCTGCGGCGTTGTCGCAGACGGTGATGATCAGATCCATCTTCGGCGCATCGGCCACGGCAAACTCGTCCCAGCTCTTGCTGCGCAGGCCCTCTACGGACACGCCTGCGCGTTGCAGCACTTGCAAGCCCAGAGGGTTGGGCTGCTGGTTGGCTCGTGGGCTGCTTCCAGCCGAATAGGCCTTAAAGCGCCCCTGGCCCATATCGTTGAGCAAGGCTTCCGCCAGGATGCTGCGCGCCGAGTTGTGGGTGCACAGAAACAGAACATTCAAGGGTGTTGTAGTGTTAGTCATAAAGCCTCAGCAGCAAGACTTGGAGTTGGAAGTTTTGGAGTGGGGTGCACAGCATGAAGACGCCGTGGTTGTCGCCGCTGCGGCAGGACTGCAGCAGGCGCTGAACTTGGGCGCCGTCTGCGCCGCTTCATTGAACACAGGGATGTTTTCAAGGGAATGAAAGTGCTCCCAGGCGATGCCTTGGGGGTCGGTGATCCAGTGCTTGTCGCTGCGGGCGTAGCAGCAGGTGGTAGTGCCCTCATCCAGCAGTGCCATGTCAGCAGACTCGGCGCGCGCCTTGAGCTCTGCCAGTTCCACTGCTTCATCCACCTGGAAGCCAAGATGGTCCAGCCCAGGCTTGTTGCCCCGGGTCGAGATGGCGAAGTTCACCCGGGGTTCATCGAGCATCCACTTGGCGTAATCGGTTTCCACGCGGGCAGGTTCTGCGCCAAAGAGCTGGGAGTAGAAGGTGATGTTCTTGGCCAGATCATCAACATGCATGTGGACGTGGAAGCGTTTCATCGTGTGCTCCGTTAGCAGTTGCAGGTAGAGGCATCTGCCGGGGTGCACACAGCGCCCTGGCAGCAGTTTTCGGTGAGGTAGGCCAAGAGGTCGGTCATCGCAGGGAACGCAGCCCGGTACAGCACGTTGCGCCCCTGACGTTCCTGGCTGACCAGCTCAGCATGGGACAACTCTTTGAGATGGAAGGACAGTGCATTGGGAGCGATGCCCAACTGCTCGGCCAAGACACTGGGTGTCAGCCCGTCGGGGCCTGCGACCACCAGGGCGCGAAAAACGCGCAGGCGGGCTTCATGGGCCAGGGCGGAGAGGGAGCGGATGACTTGGGCTTCTTGCATTTATCAATAATACATCAACTGTTGAATAAATGAATTGATTTGAGAGTGTGACATCAGCGGATGACTGCTTATTGCCGACAGCTGTCTTTGCGCGAGCGCAAGCCGTTTCCGTCCCGACTGCCGCACCCAAGGGCCGTAGGCGTCTTGTATAGGCATGGCTGTAGTCGTTGGCGTGGCGCATGCTAGGCTTCCTGCGGGTTCGTCACTCGGCCTCGAATTCGAGGACCCAAACGATGCTCGTCCCTCATCACGTCAGGACGGCAGAGCACCTGAAAATCTGACCTTCGCTCCTCATCCGCGTACGACCTAGCCAAGCCACCTTGCAGGACTAGCTCTTCATTGGGGCAAGACGGTGGAGCTTTTTCACCCTTGACCCCGCAGAGATCACCGGCCGAGGCTGCGCTCCTCGTTCGCACCCGACTCAGCCCAGTCACCCTGCACGGTTGGCTCAGCGTGGGTGCGCTCAACCGGAGGGCTTGGGACGGTCTCGATGCAACGTGAATACCCAGGCCGGAGGGCTGCCTGGTGTTTCATCTCGAACCTTCCGCCCTAAGTTCTGTGTGCGCCAGCGGGCCGCTTGTCGCGTGCTGGCCAGCCTGGCTGCGCTTCGCAAAAACTCAAGATCAGTGGCGTAAAAGCTTATGTGCAGTGTCGTTCCGCATGTCTACCGGTTGCCTGCGGCTTGGAGGGGAGGTATGTGGCATGGAGGTGGACGTTATGATTGAGCTATTGCGATAACTATTCTTATCAAAATAGCTTCTTGCTTTTCGTAAACTGGCAGGATGAAAAGTACTCAGGCCACCTTGATGCCTCTTGCGCAAAGCGCAGCGGACTTCCCAAGCACCGATGAGCTGGCTGCTTTGCGTGCTTGGTATGAGGGCCTGCAGGCGCGTGCTGCGGTATCGAAGTACCTCAGGCACAACAAGGCTGATGGCCAGTCTTCTCGCGCCATGCTCGGGGCGATCCGCAGTAAGTTGGCTGCGTATGCAAAAGTGCGTCAGCGCCAAGACCTGGCCAGCGTGTTCGAGCACTCCGCCCAGGAGCGACACCATCGTCGTCGTGCGGTCCTTGCCACGATTGAAACCTTGCGTCATCTGCCGGCGCCTGAGCCGTCTGTGACGGACGAAGTGGAGCGCTGGCTTCCAACTCGCGCCGCTAACGCGCTGCGGAAGCATGGACTCAGAACGTTGGCAGACCTCACCGTCCGCGTACCCCGCCGCCGCCGCTGGTGGACTGTTGTGCCTGGCCTTGGGGCTACGAATGCCAAGGTGATAGAGAAGTTCTTTGCGGCTTATCCGTTGTTGACAGAGCAGGCGAGGGCGCTGCTACCAGAGCAGTTCGTACAAGATGTCGTGCCGTGGGAGCGCCTGGCTGTGCCGGCTGAGCTCGATGGCTCGCGTGGTGCCTTCAGGGCTCCAAAGGCGACCTGCACGCTCAGCGCAAGCACCGACTACCAAGCGATCCAATCATGGTTGTCTCTTCATGAATCAGAGTCGACGCAACGAGCTTACAAAAAGGAGGCAGAGCGACTCTTGTTGTGGGCTGTACTTGAGCGTCGCAAGCCACTTTCTTCATTGACTGCGGATGATGCGATCGCGTACCGAGGATTTCTACGCCGCCCGGCTCCAGCCATCCGGTGGATTGGTCCTGCAAGGCCCCGTACTGCCAATGACTGGAAGCCCTTTGCTGGGTCGCTGTCGCCTCGTTCGGTCGGCTACTCGCTGTCTGTGATTGGAGCCATGTTTCGCTGGTTGATCCAGCAGCGCTATACCCTGGCCAACCCTTTCGCAGGAGTCAAAGTTCGTGGCGCATCTCGAACCGAACCTTCAGCCGCCTCAAGAGTGTTCAGTGAAGGGGAGTGGGCCTTGATCCAGGCTGCCGCACAAGGTCTGGAATGGCGCAACGGTTGGACAGCTCCTGCAGCACAACGCTTGCAATTTGTACTCAGCTTCAGCTTCGGCACGGGACTGCGTATCGGGGAAATGGTCAGTGCAAAGCTTGGTCAGATCGAAGTTGATGGTCGGGGAGACCATTGGCTCCATGTGATGGGAAAGGGCGGTAAGGCGGGCAAGGTTGCACTGCCGCCGTTGGCGCGTTCGGCGCTAGAGCGGTACTTGGCCTACAGGCAGTTGCCTCTGACATACAGTAGATGGAACCCTGAAACTGCGCTTGTGGGGTGTCTGGGCACGGACGACGTTTGCGGTGTGACAACCGCTCGGTTGTGGGCAGTTCTGCGCCGGTTCTTTCACCAAGTGGCGGAAGTGGTCCAGACGGACCATCCGGGCACGGCCAAGAAGCTACGTGCTGCAAGCGCGCATTGGATGCGCCACACCCATGCCACGCATTGGGCTGCTGCCGGTTTCGATGACACCTTGTTAAGGTGGCAGATGAAACCGGAGG
>ERZ1292623.3903-Hain-H51-01um-R1-3903-length-12507-cov-6_pt1 | contig 12507 bp, 24 predicted proteins | sample MGYA00564398_ERZ1292623 | MGnify/ENA primary metagenome ERZ1292623 (study PRJEB36523, sample SAMEA6512633) | groundwater metagenome | collected 2019-01-07 | study: AquaDiva: Metagenomics assemblies of 32 groundwater samples | reverse complement strand
AATAAATATTTAATCGAGAGGAGACATAAATAATGGCAAGAAGTTCTAAAAAAGGTCCCTACATCGACCAAAAACTTTTGGCCAAGGTTATTGCGGCTAAAAATACTGGAGATAAAACAGCAATAAAAACTTGGGCTAGAGCCTGTCAAATTCCCCCAGAGTTTGTTGGCGTTACCATTGGTGTTCATAACGGCAGAATCCATATTCCGGTATTTATAACCGAAGCCATGGTGGGGCATCGATTAGGAGAGTTTTCTCCTACTCGGACTTTTAGGTCTCACGGTAGAATTGTGGCTCGGGTTTTAACTAAGACATAAAAATATGCAATTTTTCGCTATAGCCAAGTCTGTGAGAATGAGTCCGCGCAAAGTTCGGGTTGTGGCCGATGCGATCAAAAAACTAAAGCTTAGTGAGGCCAGCGAAAAATTAAAATTTTTGTCAAAATCTGCGGCGGAACCAATTTACAAAGCTTTGCGATCGGCTGTTGCCAATGCGACCCAGAGCGGAAAAATCCAAGAAAGCGATCTGAAAATAGAGAATATCATAATTGATGAAGGAACAAGAATGAAGCGTCGTGATACAAGTCATCGGGCAAGCAGGGACTCTGGCACAATTCACAAAAGAACCAGTCATATAACAGTAATTCTCACAAATAACAAATAAGTTAAAAGTCAAAAATTAAAAGTTAAAAGTTCAAGTTAAAATTAAAAAGCTTTTAACTTTTGCATTGTAATTTTGCATTTTGATTTTTAAATTTTAAATTCTAGATTATGGGTAACAAAATACATCCAATAGCTTTTCGTTTGGGCCCAGTTTATACCTGGACCTCCCGTTGGTTTTCTAACAAAAAACTTTACAAAAGTCTTGTTTTAGATGATGTCAAATTACGTAGGTCTTTAATGGTTAAACTTAAAAGCGCGGGGATAGCCAGAGTGGAGATCGAAAGGTCTATTAATCGTATCGGGCTGACGATTTATGTAGCTCGTCCTGGGGTTGTCATCGGTCGTGGCGGAACCGGGACAGAAGATCTGAAAAAATATGTAGAAACTTCCCTTCTAAAGATCAAACCCGAAGATAAAAATGCTCCTAAACTAGATATTCGCGTCGAACAAGTCAAAGAGCCAAATCTTGATGCCCATCTTGTGGCCACGGGAATTGCCGACCAATTGGCTAAAAGATTGCCGAGTAAGCGGATAATGAAACAGACGATCGAAAGAGTGATGACTGCAGGAGCTAGAGGGGTTAAAGTCAGACTTGGTGGCCGGATTAATGGGGCCGAAATTGCCAGGGTGGAACATTTACAACAAGGCGTTATTCCTTTAAGTTCTATCAAGGAAAAAATTGATTTTGCCGCTGTCCCTGCTTATACCAGGTCCGGATATATTGGGGTTAAAGTTTGGATATGTCTGCAATAGCACCAAAACGAGTTAAATATCGCAAAATGTTTAAAGGGCAACGCCCGGGATTAGCTAGTCGTGGGAGCACAATTTCATTTGGCGAATTTGGAATCTTAGCTGAAACTAGGGGTTGGGTAAGTGCCAGACAAATCGAATCAGCAAGGAAAACTTTAACCCATTTTACTGCTAAAGGGGGCCGGGTATGGATTAGAATCTTTCCTGACAAGCCAATCTCTAAACAACCCTTGGACCACCGTGGTGGTGGGGGAAAAGGAGAAGTCGCTGAATATGTGGCTGTAATTCGCCCCGGACAAATTCTTTTTGAAATGGGGGGATTAACTGTAGATCTTGCCAAAGAGGCCATCCGTCGTGCTGGTCACAAATTATCAGTTCAAACAAGATTTATATCTAAAGACTAACCATGAAAGCAAAAGATATATCAGATTTAAGAAATAAGACTGTAGTCGAACTCACTAAAATGGCAGCTGATCTTGGTATGGAAATAAATAAAGTCCAAATGGAAAAGACTACTCACAAAAACAAAAATACCAATATCGTCTCAAACCTAAAACAAAAATTAGCAGTTATACTAAGTATTTCCAAAGAAATTAAACTTTATGCCAAATCTTAAGGGAACAATTAGTTCAGTGAAAATGGCCGATACTGTGGTAGTTTCTATTGCCTATACTATGCGTCATAAAAAATATGGCAAGATTCTAAAAAGAACTACCAAATTATCGGCCCATAATGAACTTCCTGGGCTATCTGTTGGTGATGTAGTGGAAATTACACAAACAAGGCCGTATAGCAAATCTGTCTATTTTAAAGTTGAAAAGAAATCATGATTCAAAGACACACCGTTCTTAAGGCGGCAGACAACACCGGAGCCAGAAAACTGCGGGTAATCCATCTTTATGGTGGGTCAACCAGAAAATTTTCCTATCTTGGGGATATCGTTCGCTGTGTCGTTGACGGAGCTGATCCCAACGGAATGGTAAAGGATTCGCAAATGGTTTTTGTGGTAGTTGCCAGAGTTCACAAAGAAACAAAGAGAGAAGACGGGTCGTATATTCGTTTTGACGATAATGCCGGGGTAGTGATCAATGCCCGCGATAACAAGGATCCAATTGGAACAAGAATTTTTGGTCCGATAGCCAGAGAACTTAAAAACAAAGGGTTTTCAAAGGTTATTTCTATGGCGTCGGAAGTACTCTAAATATGAAATTTAAAAAAGGTGATCAAATAAAAGTTATGGCAGGTAAAGATCGGGGTAAAACCGGGGCTGTAGAAAAAGTCTTTGCTACTCTAAACCGAGTAGCTGTTCCCGGAATTAACATTTATAAACGCCATACGAAACCACGGTCTGAGGGGCAAAAGGGGGGAATCGTTGATTTTGTAAGACCAATCCAGGTTTCAAATATTGCCTTAATTTGCCCAAAATGCAAACAAACTACAAGAGTGGGTTATAAAATTACTGCTAAGGGTAAAGTAAGAATTTGTCGCAAATGCGACCAAGAAATATGAAATTAATACAAAATATCATGGCTTTGCCAAGGTTGACAAAAATTACAGTTAATGTTGGTGTCAAAGAGGCGCTTGACGACAAGAAAGTTCTTGAAGCCGTGAGTGCACAAATTTCTGCCATTACGGGGCAAAAACCAACTATCCGTATCGCCAAAAAATCAGTAGCTGCATTTAAACTGCGCGAAGGCCAGCCAATCGGTTTATCTGTTACCCTGCGAGGACAAAGAATGTATGACTTTTTAGAAAAGTTAATCGCTATTGTCTTTCCGCGCGTCAGAGATTTCCATGGTCTATCAAAAAAGAGTTTTGATGGTCAAGGTAACTATTCATTTGGTTTTATCGAACAGATCGTTTTCCCAGAGATCGAATATTCACAAATTGATAAAATACGAGGCTTAGAAGTGACGATAACAACTACTGCTAAAAACGATACCGAGGGTCTTAGTTTACTTACTGCTCTGGGGATACCGTTTGTTAAAAAATAAAATATGGCTAAAAAATCTGACGTTATAAAATTTACAAAAAAACCGCAGAAATTTGCGGTTAGATTTAAAAATCGTTGTAATTTATGTGGCCGAAGCAGAGCCTATATGCGCCGCTTTGGTCTTTGTCGGTTATGTTTCCGCGAACTTGCCCACAAAGGCGAGTTGCCCGGAGTAACCAGATCATCATGGTAACAACAGATCCTATTTCAGATATGTTAGCCCGGATCCATAATGGCTATATGGCTGGGAAAAAAGCCGTTGTTTTGCCATGGTCAAAAGTTAAAGAATCTTTAGCAAATGTTTTGGCACAAAACCATTATCTTTCCAAAGTGGAAACAACAACTGATGACGGCAAAAAGAATTTACAATTAGAATTAAAATACAATGGTAAAATTGCCGCTATGCAGTCAGTAAAAAGAATTAGTAAACCAAGCGTTAGGGTCTATGCAAATAAGCACCAATTACCAAAAGTTTTGGGGGGAATGGGAATAGCTATTATTTCAACGCCGCAAGGATTATTAACCGATAAAGAAGCTCGTAAAAAGGGTTTAGGCGGGGAAGTAATTTGCGAAGTATCATAAAAATATGTCAAGAATAGGCAAAAAACCAATAAAAATTCCCGATGGCGTCACAGTCAAGGTTGACGGTGGAGCTGTTAGTGTTGTTGGCCCAAAAGGAACATTAAACTTTAATTTTCGTCCAGAAATTAAAATCTCTGTGGCGGACAACGTCATTAATGTTGATCGGGTTTCGGAAACAAACAAGGCGAAATCTTTACATGGTTTGTGCCGTACTCTTGTAGAAAATATGATTATGGGCGTGACTACCGGCTGGAATAAGGGTCTGGAAATGGTTGGGGTTGGTTACCGCGGTGCCCTGGAGGGGACAACCCTGGTTTTAAATGTTGGTTTTTCTCACCCTGTTAAATTCGAAGCCCCAGAAGGGATTACTTTCACGGTTTTGGATAATACCAAAATTAACGTTTCCGGAATTGACAAGCAACTGGTAGGAGAAACATCAGCAAAAATTCGTCGGATTCGCCCACCGGAACCGTATAAAGGCAAAGGTATTCGCTACATCGGTGAAGTTATTCGTCGCAAAGCCGGTAAAGCCGCGGCCAAAGCAGTTGGCGGACCAGCAAAATAGAAAAACATATGAAATTATTAAAACCAAGAGATAAAAGAAGGGCAAAAATTAAAAAAACCATTCGTGGGAGCGCGGTTCTTCCCAGGTTTGTAGTTTTTCGCTCAAACAAATATTTGTACGGACAGCTTATCGACGATGCTGCTGGGAAAACTATGGCATCAGTTAACAAAATAAAAAGCCCAGAAGAAGCCGGGGAAAAAATTGCTGACGAGGCTACTAAATTAAAAATTTCTAGTGTAGTTTTTGACAGAGCGGGATATAAATATCATGGTAATATAAAAAAGCTTGCCGACGCCGCCCGACAATCTGGTCTTAAATTTTAACTTATGATGTATAACCAAGAACCAAAAGAGTTTGAGGAAAAAGTTGTCCAAGTGCACCGAGTTTCTAAAAAAACTTCTGGTGGTAATAAAATTGGCTTTTCTGTAGTTATGGTCATAGGCGATAAAAAGGGTAGAGTCGGCGTAGGTTTGGGTCAAGCACCAGACGTTCAAAGCGCTATTCGCAAAGGCGTGGCTTATGCCAAAAAACACTTGATTACCGTCCCTATGAGGGGGACGACTATTCCACACGAAGTTTTGGTAAAAGTGGGCGCGGCAAAAATTTTACTACGCCCCGCACCAGCGGGGTCAGGAGTTATCGCGGGGGGCGCTGTTCGGGCCGTTGTTAATGCTGCAGGAATTTTGGACATCAGTAGTAAAGTTTTGGGGACTAACAATCAGGCCAATAACGTGTATGCTACTTTAGAAGCGCTTAAGCGTCTTAGGCCACTTAAGTAACTTAAGAAACTTATGAAATTATCAGAAATGCCAAAAATTGTCAAGAAATCGCAAAAAAGACTTGGTCGGGGTCATGGTTCTGGTCGTGTCAAAACATCGGGTAGAGGGACAAAGGGCCAAAAGGCCCGAGAAAACATTAAATTGACTTTTGCTGGATCTTCTCTTCAGGCTTCTTGGTTAAAGAGGCTTCCGTTAATGCGGGGGAAAGGCAAAAACAAATCTTTTAAAAAGGATATAACCGTCGTTAATCTCAAATATCTCAATTCGCTTAAGGCTCAAACAGAAGTGACATTAGACACCCTCAAAAAAGCTAAAATAATAGACAAAGGTGTCAACCAGGTTAAAATTTTAGGCGACGGTGATTTAAAAGTTGCCCTAATCTTTAAACTCCCAGTTTCCCAAAACGCCCTCAAAAAAATTGAAAAAGCTGGGGGAAAGGTCCTGTCAGTCACGCCGCCATTACCCCAAACCCCGCCTTCGAAACTAAAAAAGGTTTAACTTTTTTCCCTCAACTTTTCTTCATATACGCTACATGAATCATGTCCAAATCCCTATTTTCCAAACGCCCTTTTCGCGAAAAGCGGGGATAGTTTGCCGTGCGGCCATATTTAAAACAACCGGCGCTGGCTTACCAACCATTTTTACGTATTCCGTTAAAGGCACTATTTTCTTGCTTTCTAGGTATGCGATCCTTTTGTGCAGGCTTTCAAAAACCGCCAAAACTAGCACTTTTTCCATTACGGTAGTGTCCTTTTTGCTTTCGTAATGAACAAAGGCCGAATAATAGGCGCTTTTTTCTTTACTTCGAATCGTAACTGTCGGCAGGCCGTACTGTTGGAGTTGAAAATTCAGCAAAACTCGCCCAATTCGGCCGTTTCCGTCACCGAAGGGATGAATTAACTCAAATTCCAAGTGAAATTTAGCAATTTTATCAATCGGGAAGGTGGTAATGTTGCTGGAGTAATCCACCAAAAGTGAATTTATTTCGTTGTCAACATGTTCCGGGGCACTGGCAATATACGTTCCTACCCGAACGAATTCGTTTTTCTGTCGAAAATGTCCGGCAATTTTGTCATCGATATTACCCAAGAGCATTTGGTGCAATGTCAAGATAAAATCACGATCCAGTTGAGTTTGGTTAGTTTTTTCTCGCAAGTATTGCATTACTCGGTCGAGGTTTTTGGCTTCTAAAACCTCTCGTAGGCTGACATGGCGGGAAACCTCCATTTCCAAAAGAATTTTCTCTGTTTCGGCCAGAGTCAAAGTCGAGTTTTCGATAGCGTTGGAATTATAGACACTTTCTGGAATTTCCGCTTCGTCAAGAAGGCGTAAAAGAGGCTCTTTTCCGATCTTTAATCGGTCGTAGTGTTTTTTTAATTTCTCGATTCTATTTTTTATCGGTTTCGAAATCACAAGTGAATAATAGCATATTCACGTAAAAATGTCAATATGGCGTGAATTCGGACCCATTTACGTCCCAAATTCACGGCAAAATCCTAAAAGTTTAAGTTTGTGTTAATATAAAACCTGTGAATAAAATTTTAGACCCTATCATTAATGCTTGGCATACGCCGGAGTTGCGAAAGAGAATTATCTTCACGGCCATGATCTTTTTTGTCTTTCGCCTTTTTGCCCATATTCCTGTCCCCGGAATAGATTTGGTGGCTTTAAAACAACTTTTTTCTCAAAATCAATTTTTGGGCCTTCTGGACATTTTCTCTGGCGGCACTCTTGCCAATTTTTCTGTCATGGCCCTTGGCCTTAATCCCTATATTAATGCCACAATTATTCTCCAACTTTTACAAATGGTGTTTCCCAAACTTGAAGCCTTAGCCAAAGAGGGGGAGTCCGGCCGAATGCAGATTAACCAGTATGCCCGAATGATAACTGTTCCATTAGCGGCTCTTCAGGGGCTAGGAACATATGCGCTTTTAAAAAATCAAAATATCATTACTAACCTTGACCCTTTAACGCTGGCTTCGCTAATTCTTACCTTAACTGCTGGAACCATTCTTTTAATGTGGCTTGGAGAATTAATTACGGAATACGGAATCGGTAACGGAATTTCCATGATTATCTTTGGCGGTATCGTGGGGCAGATGCCAGTGATTATTGGGCAAACCATAACAGTCATATCCGGAGATCAGCTGGTAAACATTATTGCTTTTATCGCTGTTGGTCTTGCTGTAATTGCTGGGATTGTGATGGTCAATGAGGCTACCAGGCAAATCCCCATTGTCTATGCTCGGCGTGTCCGGGGCAACAAAATGTATGGAGGGCAATCGACTTTTTTGCCTTTGCGGGTTAATCAGGCTGGCGTAATTCCCATTATTTTTGCTGTCTCCCTTGTTTTAATTCCTTCCCTTTTGGGGCAATATTTGGGTCAAATTCCGAACCCAGCGATTTCTCGTTTTGCCCAAGGGGTATCAGACATTTTTCGCCCTACAAGTGTAACTTATAACCTTGTCTACTTTATTCTTGTCATGGGTTTTACTTATTTTTATACAGCCGTTATTTTCAATCCCACTAAGATTTCAGGAGAAATTCAAAAATATGGAGGTTTTATTCCGGGTATCCGGCCAGGGGTGTCAACAGCAAATTATCTCAACTATATTCTTACCAGAATCACTCTGGCCGGAGCCGTTTTCTTGGCACTTATTGCAGTTTTGCCATCCCTGGTCCAAAACGTCAGCAACGTGGCTACTCTGACAATTGGGGGAACAGGGATATTGATCGTAGTCTCAGTTGTTTTGGAAACTACTAAACAATTTGAAACAATGTTGGTTACCAAAAACTACGATAAATATAGCCAATGAACATTGTAATTATGGGTCCTCAGGGATCCGGAAAATCTACTCAAGCAGAACTCCTAGCTAAAAAATTAAACACCGTCCATATTTCCACCGGTGATATTTATCGCTCAATTGCCAATCAAAACTCAGACTTAGGAAGAAAAATTAAGGAGTATATAGAGAAGGGTGAGTTAATTGATGATGAAACTACTTTTACAGTTGTCGATAAACATTTGGCAGAAATAAAAAGTGGCTTTGTTGTCGAAGGTTTTCCGCGGACAATTGGCCAAGCAGAGAGAGAAATAGTGCCCGTAGACAAAGTAATTTATTTACGTCTCGATGATAACGAAGCCACAAAAAGACTTCTCAGTCGCGGTCGGACAGATGACACCCCAGAGCTAATTGCCCAGAGGTTAAAACTTTATTATTTAGATACCGTTCCGGTACTTAATTATTATCGCCAGCAAGGTAAACTTCTTGAAATTGATGGCAGTAAAACAATTCCGGAGGTTCATAATTTGATTCTCCAAAGTTTAGGTATCTAATGATCAACATTTATACTCCATCAGAAATTGAAAAAATTCGCCAGGGCGGGAAAATTTTGGGCGATGTTTTGCAAAAGGTTTTAGCAAGAGCTACCCCGGGTATTACCACGTTAGATCTCGACAAATACGCTGATGAGTTAATTGTAAAAAATGGGGCCAGCCCTTCTTTTAAAATGGAAGAAGGCTATAAATTTGCGACCTGCATGAATGTGAACGACATGGTTGTCCACGGAATTCCTACCAATTATAAACTGCAAGATGGCGATACTCTTGGGGTTGATATTGGCGCGTATTATCAGGGTTTTCATACAGATACTTCTTGGTCCGTGGAAATAGGAAAGGATAGTAGTATTTTTCTTGAAGTTGGTAAAAAAGCTTTAAATCTGGCAATTCAAAAATGTATCGTTGGGAATCACACTGGCGATATTTCCCAAGCCATTCAGGAAACTATCGAGGCGGCCGGATACAGTTGTGTTAAGCAACTTGTTGGTCACGGAGTGGGAAGATCTCTCCACGAAGATCCAGAAATACCATGCTATCTTCGCGGCAAAATTGAAAATACGCCCATTCTTAAAGAGGGAATGGTTTTAGCAGTAGAGGCAATTTACAACATGGGGGAGTCCAAAATTGTTTATGCCAATGACGACGGTTGGACCATAGTTACCAAAGATGGTTTCCCTTCTGGTCTTTTTGAGCATACTGTCGTTGTGACCAAAAACGGCCCAGAAATTCTCACTATTGCATCTGGAAGCTAACCTCGCTATAATTATCAATGCCTAAGGAATGTAATACTTGGGGTAATTTTTGTCATGACGCATCAAGGAGCAACGGAATTTGAGGGGCAAGTCCTAGAAAACCTGCCCAACACAATGTTTAAGGTGGAACTTTCGGATGGAAGAATAGTCCTTTGTACATTGTCTGGCAAAATGCGCTTGCACTATATAAAAATTTTGCCTGGGGATAAAGTAAAAGTGGAAATGACAGAATATGACGATGCCAGAGGAAGAATAGTCTACCGTTCGAAATAATTTAAAATTCAAAAGTCAAAATGCAAAATTGCAATTCAAAAATAAACAAAGTTTTTCGTTGAATAAAAATTTTTAATTTTAACTTGAAATTTTAACTTTTAATTTTTGATTTTTAACTTTTTTATGAAAGTTCAAGCCAGCGTTAAACCAAGATGTGTCAAGTGTAAAATTATTCGCCGAAAAGGTTGTCTTTATGTAATTTGCGAGAACCCCCGCCACAAACAAAGGCAGGGATAAAAATGTCAAGAATTGCCGGAATTGACCTAGATAATAATAAAAGAGTTGACATTGCCCTGACAAAACTTTATGGGGTGGGCAGGTCTAATGTAGTGGGAATATTAAAAAAAGCCGGAGTAGAAGCGTCAAAACGAGTCAAGGATTTAATTGAGGATGAACTTAATAAAATTCAAAAGATAATCGATACGATGAAAGTAGAGGGGGACTTGCGAGGGGAAGTTCATGGAAATATTGCGTCGTTAAAGCAAATCGGAAGTTATAGAGGGTCAAGACATTCACACAATTTGCCATCTCGAGGTCAAAGAACAAGATCAAATGCCCGCACCAAAAGAGGCAAAAGAGTAACAATCGGCGCTATCAAAAAAGAAATGGCCGAAAAAATGGGGATTGTTTCTAAAGAAGAACCGAAGAAAGAAGAAAAGAAATGAAAAAAACAGTAAAAAAAGTTTCGAAAAATGTGGCATCTGGACGTGTTTATGTCACTGCTACTTTTAATAATACAATTGTCACTGTTACCGATAGCGCTGGAAGCACACTTTATGCTAGTAGTTCTGGAGCGTCAGGTTTCAAAGGGGCCCGCAAAGCTACGCCGTATGCTGCTTCGGCCGCCGTTGAAAATGTGGGACGAAAAGCCTGGGAAACTGGCTTGCGGGACGTAGAGGTTTTTATAAAAGGGCCAGGAGCAGGTCGAGATGCTGCTCTTAGAGCCCTAAAGACTATTGGATTTAATATAACTTTAATCGCAGATGTAACGCCCATTCCTCATAATGGACCAAGGGCAAAAAAGAAACGACGCGTATAATTCAAAATTCAAAAATCAAAATGCAGAATTACAATTCAAAAATAAACAAAGTTTTTCTTTGAATAAAAATTTTTAATTTTAACTTGAAATTTTAACTTTTAAATTTTGATTTTTAACTTTTTATGAGTAGATATACTGGTCCAAAACATAGGCTAGCTAGAAGAGAAAAACAAAACTTGCAAGACAAGGGCGGGGCTTCTTTGGCCAGAAGACTCAATGTTCCCCCAGGTATGCATGGTCCAAAAGGGAGTCGGGCCAAAGTATCCGACTATGGTTTACAGCTAAGAGAAAAGCAAAAAGCCAAGCGGATTTATCAAATCATGGAAAAACAGTTCCGCAAATATTACCAAGCGGCAACTGTGGTAAGGGGCAAAACAGGGGAAGCTTTGCTCCAGTCACTCGAAAAAAGACTGGATAATGCTGTTTATCGTTTGGGGTTTGCTCCTTCAAGATCGATGGCTCGGCAAATTGTGTCCCATGGGCACGTGCAGGTTGATGGAAAAAAAGTTAATATCCCTTCGTATGATCTTGGAGTAGGACAGGTTGTTACCATGACTGCTAAAATTATGTCGAGTCCAGCAATCAAAAAAATTCTTGAAAATAATGAATTAAAAATTCCCGACTATTTTGAAAAAAAAGCGGCTGTAGGAAGGCTTGTTAGGATTCCAACTCGAGATGAAATCTCTACCGATGTAAAAGAACAGTTAATTATTGAGTATTACTCAAGGTAAGAAAATAATACGTTCTTACCGATTTTGTTATGTTCGATCCAAATTTCAAGACCAAGGTAGAGGACCAAAACGATACTTATGGCCGGTTCGTTATTGAACCATTGGAAACTGGATATGCCCACACCTTGGGTAATGCTCTTCGTCGTGTGTTGCTCTCGTCTTTGCCGGGAGCCGCTGTTACCAGCGTGACAATCGATGGGGTTAAGCATCAATTTCAGTCCTTGGAAGGGTTGAAAGAGGATATTGTTGAGTTTATCCTCAACCTAAAAAAGTTACGTGTCAAGCTGTCTGACGGGCAGAAGGCCGTAATTCGGCTTGATGTCGTCGGTCCAAAAGAAGTTACGGCTTCGGATATCGACTTACCGTCAGGTGTCGAAATCGCTAACCCAGAGTTGTATCTGGGGACATTGGCCGATAAAAAGTCCAAACTTTCGGCCCAAATTACTGTGGAGAATGGCTATGGCTATTCTCTTGCTGATGAAAGGTCCACAGGGGTGATTGGTGTCATACCAGTTGATGCAACTTTTACCCCGGTTGTTCGGGTGAATTATCGCCAGGAGGCAACTCGTGTTGGGCGCCAAACCAACTTTGACCGGTTGGTTCTTGAAATTTGGACCGATGGAACAGTGTCTCCATCAGACGCCCTAAAAACAGGAGCCAAAGTTTTGGTTTCCTATTTCCTGCAGCTCTATGAGCCAAAGGCAGAACCAGAACAGGCAAACGTGGCGGTAACGCCAACAGTGTCTGATGACGTCTTAAAGATGCTCATCGAAGAGTTGGATTTGCCAACTCGGCTGGAAAATGCTCTTAAAAACGGGAGCATTGAAACAGTTGGGCAACTTTTGGGAACACCCAGGAAGGAGCTTTTAAAAATCAAAAATCTTGGGGGTAAATCCCTGGGAATTGTTGAAAGTAAGCTCCGGGAAAAAGGGGTAGCCTTGACAGTTTAGTTATTATGCGACATAGAGTTTTTGGAAACCAGCTTGGAAGAAATACCAAACAGGCAAAAGCCTTGTATCGTGGCTTGACCAAGTCCCTTTT
>ERZ1292623.3902-Hain-H51-01um-R1-3902-length-12507-cov-8_pt1 | contig 12507 bp, 11 predicted proteins | sample MGYA00564398_ERZ1292623 | MGnify/ENA primary metagenome ERZ1292623 (study PRJEB36523, sample SAMEA6512633) | groundwater metagenome | collected 2019-01-07 | study: AquaDiva: Metagenomics assemblies of 32 groundwater samples | reverse complement strand
GACCTTGAGAAGATCCTCGGTCAGAAACGCACGGTATACCTGGGCGTCGACCCTTCGTCCGACTCGATGCAGGCAGGGAACCTGCTCGTTCTTCTGTTCATGCGCCGTCTCGCTGCATCGGGGCATAAGATAATGCTGCTGGTTGGCGGGGGAACGGGGATGATAGGGGATCCCAGGGAGTCCGGTGAGCGAGTTCTTTCGGACGCCAAGGTGGTGGAGAAGCACAAGAAGGCGCTCCGCGCGCAGATGCAGTCGATAGTGGGGGCGAAGATAACGGTCGTCGATAACGCTGATTGGCTCTTGAAGGTGAAGTTGGTTGATTTCCTTCGTGATATCGGGAAGCACTTCACCGTGAATGAGCTCGTGAAGCGCGATATTATCCGTCGTCGCCTTGAGAACCCGGACGACAGCATCTCGTATACCGAGTTCGCATACTCACTCCTCCAGGGCTATGACTATCTCGTACTGAACCAGAAGCACGGGGTGGATCTGCAGATAGGAGCGTCCGATCAGTGGACGAACATACTCTCAGGCGTTGAGCTTATCCGTCGCAAGCTCGGGAAGGAGGCGTTTGCGCTCGTGACACCGCTCGTGACCGACGCAAATGGCAAGAAGTTCGGTAAGTCTGAAGGGAACGCCGTCTGGCTCGATGCCAAGAAGACCTCTCCGTACCAGTTCTACCAGTTCTGGCTCAACCAGCCTGATGAGGTAGTGGAGCGCTACCTTAAGTTCTATAGCTTCATCCCACTGGATGATATCGAGGAGATGATGACGAAGCATCGGGAGAACCCAGGAGCCCGTGAAGCACAGGAGACGCTCGCACGCGTAGTGACTGAGCTCGTGCATGGTCCGGCTGCGGCTGCGACCGCAGCAGCAGCTTCAAGCGCGCTCTTCGGAGGCTCGCTCGCTGACTTACCGCGCGAGGCGCACGCAGTCATTCTGAATGAAGCTCCTACTCTAAAGATTGCGAAGTCCGACCTGGGTAAGGAGCAGGGCGTGCTTGAGGCGCTGGTAGAGAGCAGTCTTACGACCTCTAAGTCCGATGCTCGTCGATTGATTGAAGGGAAGGGCATAAGTCTCGACGGTGTTACTGTCGAGTCTGTCGATCAGAAGCTTTCTGAGAGCGACTTCACGAATGGTCTAGCACTGCTGAAGAAAGGGAAGAGGGATATCGTTGTCCTGGTGCTCAAATAGTTTACTAAGCATAATAAAAAGGGCTCTCGCCGGGACAGAACCCGTAGAGAACCCTTTTCGTCGTGATAGAAGAAGTATAGCAAGTAGAACCCTACACTCAAGCAAATAACAAAAAGGAGTGATTTTATATTTCCATCATCTTTCTTCGCCATACTGTTCTGTATGGCAGCACTTTCAGATGAAGAACGAATTCAAGCAGCTCGCCTCTATGAGAGCGGTCTAAGTGCGCAGCAGGTAGCTGATCAGCTAGGCGCGAGCCTTGATGCTGTGTTTTATGCGTTACGCAAAGTAAATGTCGCTCGCCGCACCAAGCAAGAGTCAAATCGCTTACGCTTCGAATCAAAGCCGCTCTCTTACTCGATTAAGCCGAACCTGACCGCACACGACGAGCGCCTTAAGCTTGCGGCCGTGATGCTGTACTGGGCAGAGGGATACAAAATTAGTAAGTGTACGATTGATTTCGCTAATTCTGATCCCGTTATGGCCCGCCTGTTCATCGACTTCATGCGCAAGATCTGCGGTGTTGATGAGAGTAAGCTTCGTTGCTTTATCTATGCATTTGATACCCAAGACATCGAAGAGTTGAAGCGTTTCTGGATGAATACCCTCGACGTGAGCGGTTCACAGTTTACGAAGCCCTATATCAAAACAGCTATTGCGAGTAAACAGGGACATCGAATGATCCACGGACTTGTACATGTCCGATATTGTGATAAAAAGTTATTGAAGCAGATACTCGACTGGATTGAAGAATATCAGGCTGAATGCGTCGGTACTCAAGTGGTCAACGAGGTCGCGCTGTAAACGCGATGGCACTGCCTTCGAAGGTTCGAATCCTTCCCGGCGCACAACACCTTGGAAATCCCCAGAAATGGGGATTTCCTGTTTTGCCTGTACGAGCGAAAGCCATTGATTCTGGGGGATGCCGCGCGCTTCGCGTGCGTGGAGGGTGAGGTTCGAGCCAAAGAGTTTCTGGGGGAGTCTTTGCTTTTGGGCTATAGAGCCTAGGGCTTGGGCTTCCTGTATCCACTCCTGCATGGGTTCGAGCCAAACGGCGGCGTCTCGTTTAAGAAGCAGGAATTGTTCCTGCAACGACAGCTTCTTGCTCATGACTGCCACCGTATCCTGTTCGATGAAAGGATCGGTCAGGCGAGCATTTCTGGCCACTAGGGAGCCAATCTTTGCCCGGATGTCGTGGACAGACACCGACTACGCCCGCGAGCGCCACAAATAGTTCGAGAGATGCAAAAGGAAAATCTCTACCACAAGCCGTCAGAGGTGGGCATTCTCCACGGAAGCCCTACAAGGGGGTTGCTGGATTGTTTGAGTAGCCGTACCGGTATACACTACATTCGCAGGCCAGCAACTTTGAAGGCGATATTTGCTAAATCATACTAATTCTTATTATGGTCACCTTTCTTCGCCTAGGTCTGCTCATCGTTTTCGTTGACTTCTTTAGTTACTTCTTTCCTTATTCATTTATAGTAATCTGCTCGATGGTTGGTCTTGGATTCATCCTTTTGTCATTGGCTGGCGTATTGAGGCAACCGGGGACGTATCGTTTGGCTAGGTGATCATAGCAACTATTCAACGCCTGTGATTTTCTACTTTGTGCGACACGGTACGACTGAGGGGAACGAGACAAACCAATTTCAACTCCCCACCATAAGCTTGTCCGAGAGCGGGATTCGGGAAGCATACATTTTGGCAAAAAGGTTTGCGGCAATTCCAATTGATGCGGTGTTCAGTAGCTCTATGACCAGAGCATCTGAAACGGCACGCATAATTAGTGAACATATTAATCTGCCGGTAACAGAAAGTGCGCTACTTGAAGAGACGAAACGTCCTTCTGTCATTCGAGGCAAAAGCAAGGACGACCCTGAAGTAAAATCCGTCAGGGGGGAGATTAAGGCTCATTTTGCAGACCCACTGTGGCGACATTCCGATGAAGAGAATTACGTTCTTCTAAGAGACCGTGCAGAAATGGCTCTAGAGTTCCTGCGTGCGAGTGGGAAAAAGCACGTGCTTGTGGTGACGCATGGAGAGATTCTGAGAATGATGCTCGCAACTATGATCTGTGGCGAGGAGCTTACGCCCGCAATTGCGAGTAGCGTGAGGTCGAAGTTTGCGACGTCTAACGGAGGGATAACCAAAATCCAGTATAGCGATGCGGGTTGGTATGTACTTGCCTGGAACGATTGTACTCATCTGGACGAGATACGAGCAAATGAATAACGAACATTTGATTCAACTATGTGTTGATTTTGATTTGGGAACACCTATCCAAATCGATACCAATCGAGAAGGCGTTTCAAATACAAGTCACAACCTGACGACAGATAAAGGGAAATTCTTTGTCAAAATGGTGCGTGAAAAGAAGAAAAAATATATCCACTATATCGCTGAGGCGGAGGCATTCATGCGGTCGCGTGATATACCCGCCGTAGGCATGCTGGCTACGAAACGAGGCGAAACGTTTGTCACCTATGACGCAAACATGTATACCATGTACCCGTTCATTGAAAGCATTAGGACACACCGATACGACTTCGATGAATTTCAAGAGATGGGGAAGATGTTAGGCCGTATACACCGAGCCGGGAGTAGCAATGTCCCCGCTACATTGCGTGAGCACCTCTTTTCAGAAAAGCCCACCGCACGCGTTACTGCTGAATTGCATTCCTATCGCAGCCTGATTGCAGCGAAGTCGCATCCAGATGAACCGGATGAGCTCTTCCGTACCTATATAGATCTGAAGCTTAAAATGCTAGATGAGACGTTGCAGATCAATCCGCTCCCGCTCGACACGTTAACCCATGGCGATTACCACGCGCGCAATCTGCTTATGGACAGTAATCACGCAATCGTAGGCATATGCGACTGGGAACAAGCCGCTATGAATGCCCGATCGTATGAACTGGCACGCGCCATTCTGTATACCTGCTACGCTGGCGAGGGCGAAGAGGAACCGCACAGATACGACAACACGACCGCTGAGGGATTTGCACAAGCGTTTCTATCAGGGTATGCATCAGTATATCCAATACTAGCCACGGAGCTGGCGCATGGCATCAAACTCAGGTGGAAGCGGTTAATCCAAAGTTTCTGGATTGAGGAGCAATATTACACAAACGGCGATACTCGCTCATACAAATTTATACCCCATGAAATCCGGCTCATTCAGGACTTTGCTGAGCCGGAAATAATCGAGCGGATTTGTCAGTATGCACGTGTAGCGGAGGCATGATACATACATCGACGTCGGTATTTTATTTACTATCGCTACGATAGTGATACTCCTTTCTGAATGATTTCTTCAGTTAGAGCAGGGATACGTCGAAGGTTTTCCTCGACAATGAATTCGATCTTTTGATGCTGTTCCTGCGACGCGTCTTCACCCACCTGAACAACCGCAACCCACGGATCGAACAAATCATGCCCGCTCTGACTTGAAAGAAATACTTCATTTTTCAAATTGAGCAGAGCAAATATTTCATCAGAAATTCGCTGTGCAGTGATGTAGTAGAGCTTTCCTATATGATAGACAGGATTCTTGCCCGCAGCTCCTTCCATGCTCATGGGACGGACCGGCGTAATGAGCCGGTGAATGCGATTTCCACGGCCAACCAACCCTTCATCGCCACTCTCGATTGATGAACCGGTCGCGGTTAGATACAGCTCACTGACATCAAATTTGTCACGCGTGTTGATAGAGAGCTCGCAGTTCTCGGCATCTATACCAAACTGCGCAAGAGTATCCATAACTATGCCACGGGAAATCTCCAGGTTACGCTTGTATGCTTCAACATCAGGAACGTGATTGGCGATCTGTGGTATGCACATCGTAATTAGAAAACGGGACTTGATCCGGTGTGCGAGGATTTTTACGTCGGTCCCCATCCATGGGTAGCGGTTTCGCATATCTGGAGAGGTAAGGCGTTGTTCGATTTCGAGGACAACCTGTTCCAAATTAGTTCGGGGTGCAGAACCGACCCCGAGGGACGTGTCGTTGGCGACGAGACGCTTGAGCTCACCAATATCGTCTAGTGACCGTGGCTCAAACCAGTATTGACGCGTCCCGTGCACAGCTTTCTCTTCGTCTGTTTTGCCGGGACTGCTGGCGTTGCTCAAATTAAAATGAATGTCGATGTCCCTTTCCGGATTGATCTGCGGAAGTGCGTTAATAAGAAACTCTCGAACCCATTCGGTGAGTAGCTCATTGAGTGGAATCGGTTTTCCTGCAAAGGATATGGACGCTCTGCCGTTAATGAGAACCCGTATCGGTGCAGTCATATGTCCGTCACCAAACGTAACGTGCGATGCTCCTCCGAGCAGGCCTACTTTGTCAAAGTTATGGTGCAGGACGGCTCCAAATTGCGAAAGAGTATATTGTGAGTATGCAGATGAAAGACGCTCCGCGAGGGCGTCCGCGAGCGTATCGGGATGACCGACACCCTTACGTTCAACTACCTCAAAGTCATTCTCAGCGAGGTTCTTTTGAAGAATGTGAATGTTCATATAGTTGTTAGTTATCGTTTGTTTCGGCAATAAACTCATCCAACTTGGCGAGAGCGTCTGTGTCTCTGTACTGATATCGGGGCGACTTAAATGACACCGCACTGACTGCGGGCAGGTACCCAGTGAGCCCTCGATCCCTTGCAACTCGCATACAACGGATCACATCTACCATGATGCCGGCACTATTCGGACTATCTTCGACCGACAACTTCATATCGAGCTGGAAGGAGGCTCCGCCGAACTGTTGCCCATTGAAATTCAAGTAGGCCACTTTATTGTCCTTGAGCTGTGGAACGAAGTCAGATGGCCCGATACGCACGGTGATTTGTTCTGCCTCATCAAGAATGGACGTAACAGCCTGAGTCTTAGAAATACGCTTGCTTACCAGACGCTCTTCATCCAGCATATTCATAAAGTCAGTATTCCCACCAACGTTGAGTTGATAGGTGTTGTTGAGAACTGCTCCACGATCCTGAATCAACCGACCAATGACACGATGCAATATGGTGGCGCCAATCTGTGATTTGATGTCGTCACCCGCGCATAGTAGTCCCTTGGACTCAAATCGTTGTATCCATGTATCATCTGAACAGATAAATTCTGGAATGGCATTTACAAATCCAATGTTTGCCTCAAGCGCCGCTTCGGCATAAAACCGACTGGCACGAGCGCTTCCAACTGGGAGGTAACAAATAAGCATTTCAGCTCCTGATTCTCGCAGTACTTCACCCACATCTGAAATAGGCTGCTTCTCATCAACACGGAATGCCTCGTGCATGTGTGGTGCAACGCCATCAAGCACCGGTCCCTTATGCACGACAACGCCAGTGTGTTCAACATCCATAAATCGCAGCGTGCAGTTTGGCTCGGAGAAAATAGCTTCGCTCAAATCCTTTCCAACCTTGCGCTGATCAACATCAAAAGCGGCAACAATACTAATATTGGAAACGTTGTACCGTCCGACTTTCGGACGGGCAAGACCATCAATTGTTGCCTCGTTCGCGTAGTAGCGAATTCCTTGCACCAGAGAGCTGGCGCAATTACCGACCCCCACTAGTGCGACACGAATTTCGGATTTCGTCATAGTATGAGGAGAGTTTCAAGTCTCATAGCGAGCATACGCAGGCGGAAGTTTTATTGCAATAGATGCTCGAGGACCAGGTGACAATACTGTCTGTCAGTATCCTTATAAATCAATCCTTCAAGTGCATTGCGCATATACTCCACCCGGAGGATATTCTCTTCATCTATGCTCGCTTGAGTCCCAAGATACGTAGAGAGAATTTGATCCCGCTTGTCATCATCGAGATTCCATTTGTACGCAAAGATAATACGAGCAATGTCTGCGAGAGGAGTAGTGAACTCTGCGTTGTCCCAATCAATAAGGAGAAGGGTGTCGTCTGATTGCAGAAGGACATTTGATTTCGTGGCATCACGATGCACCAATACGGGTGACAGATCCCTTCCCCAAGTGATAGTGCCTATAAAAGAAGTCAGTGGTATCTCTAGACTTGCATCCAGAAGTTTGTCCTTCTTACATTGATTGAGGCGTGCACGCAGTACAGCAGTAATGAATTCAGGATACGACTCCGTTCGCAAGCCTAAGTCTATGTTTTCATAGTACGGAACCTGAATGGCGTGAATCGCTTTCAGTGTCCCAGCAACTCTCGGCAAGAGATCCTCATACTCACTGAGATCTACAATCTTCCTTGCTTCCTTCCATTCGAAAAGAACAGCCCCAAGAGGAAAGTTTGGATGGTGGGGAATGGTCTCCACGATTGGTGTATAGGGGACACCGTGAGCAGCCAGCAGTTCATTAACACACTGAAGTTTCTTGAAACTCGGGAATCCATCATGCTGACGAACTTTTAGATGAAAATCCTTCCCGTGTACGGTAAGTCGGTAGTTCTTGTTCGTCTTTCCCTCAAGCGGCGTGCGGGCCGATTGTCTCAATGTTTGGGGATCACTGAACCAATTGGCTGCGCTGTGCATCATGACCTAGACGAAAAGGCCTCGCGCGGAAAGTCGCGTCCATTTCTCGCTATTCCACTGTTTCCAACTATCGATAATGACATTCCTCAGTACGTCAGGAATGACTTCTGGAATACGGCCATTCTCAATAGCAAACGCGGAAGCAAGTCCTTCGTCCTCAAGTATTTTCCATTTACTGTAGCCTCCCATCATCGGCGAGCGCAGCCCGAAAACGACACGTCCGACGTTCAGTTTGCGAAGTGCGAACGAGCACATAGCACACGGTTCTATCGAAGAATACAGCGTGCATCGAGATACCTCGTCCGCAGAGAGCGTCTTCTCCGCTTCTATGAGCGCCAGTAATTCAGCATGACGATGTAACTCATGAGCTTGAACCGTCTCGTTATGGTGTTCACTTACCATTTTTCCATCAAGGGTTACGACCGCGCCGATGGGTAAATCAGTTCCGCTTCGCTCGGTTAGCTCAACACATCTCCTCATCCATCGTTCGTCTTCTTGATTCCCCATGTCCCGTATCGTTATGGGTAGCGTTATGTCTAAAGGTACCTCGGCAAATCGTTAGTCGCAAGGAAGGAGTACGCAATATTTCCAACATACGGTACCATTCCGGATATGTCTTCGAATGCAGAAACCTATACGCTGGAAGCTATTCTCCAGAGTCTCCGCAACGCAACCGTAAGCCGACAGTCACTTGTGCCTCGAGCTTATGCATTTGCTGCTCGCGCTCACGACTCTCAGAAGCGCCTTTCTGGAGCAAACTATTTGAGTCATCCTGCAGCTGCGGCACTCTATCTAGCGCAAGCGGGAGCAGATCCGACGACCGTAGCTGCCGCTCTACTGCATGACACACTCGAGGATACGACGGTTACTGCTGAGGAACTTGAAGCTGAATTCGGTCCAGATATACTTTTTTTAGTGCAAGGAGTTACTAAAGTCGGAAGCTATAAGTACCTGGGTTCAGAGGGCGCAGAGAAAAACCTTCGAAGATTAGTGGAAGCAGCAGCTCAAGATGTGCGAGTCATGGCCATTAAGATATATGACCGTCTCCATAATATGGAAACGAATTCATTTCATAGTCCTGAACGCTCCCTTCGAAAAGCGAAAGAGACACTCGATACATATGCACCGCTGGCCGAACGACTTGGCATGGGACACGCGCAACGATTACTCGAAGATCTAGCCTTTCGGTATGTGGATGAAAAGTCGTATACCCACATGTGTGAACTTGTTGCAGAAGAGAGACAGAATAAACAGGTCAATCTGGAAAAGGTCATGCAGGTATTGTCCGAAGCGCTTCAATTGCGACACCAAGTCGTGTCCAGAATTGAGATTCGTGAGAAAGGCCTCTGGAGTCTACATCGAAAGATAGAACGGAAGGGGGGAGACATCCACGACATCCACGACATCCTATCCATTCGAATCGTCGTTCCGAGCCAAGACGAATGCTACACAACGCTTGGAATCGTGCACTCCTGTTTTAAACCTATACCCGGTCAGTTCAAGGATTACATCGGCTTTCCAAAGCCAAACGGATACCAATCCCTTCACACTACAGTCATCACTCCACAAGCGGGAATAGCAGAGGTACAGATACGAAGCCAGGACATGCATGCCAAAGCAAAATACGGCACCTTAAGTAAGAGTAAGTAGTGCGCACAGAGCCTTGCGGTAACCACCAGAGCTCGGGCGACTTTCATTACACTGGTATTCGAGAGCAAAGTACCACATACTATTCCCACTGCTATGAAGAAGCTGATGGGACGCTGTCTAGCCGTTTTCGTCATCCTCGGACTATCGTTCGGGCCGTTTTCCGTCATTGCTGACGAGGAACCTGCCTTCATTCCTCCTGTGGAAGAAAGTGAGTTGGAGGGGGTACCGCCCGTGGAGGCGACGACCACACCCCCAGTTGTGGCCGACGAGCCTGAGCCTGTTGCGCCAATAAGTGTTGAGGAGGTGGAACCGGCGCCAGAACCCATAGAGCTAATCGCTCCTATCGACCCGGATACCTATGTGCCGGGCGAAGTCATCGTTAAGTTTAAGGAGCGGCATATTGATCTTGAAGAAGAGCAGGGAGTCGAGGAGAGCGAAGCGCTTGTAGAGAAGCTCGACCTTACGACCGACGAACTTATCGAGGGCCAGAATATAGCTGTTCTGGGAACTGAAGCCTCCATAGAAAGCACGATCGCTCTTCTGGAAGCGAACCCAGGAGTCGAATATGCGGAGCCGAATTACATTCGCACCATCGAAGCCACGACGACGGATGCGCATTTCGCACGGCAGTGGGCCCTAGAGAATACGGGTCAAATACTCGCCTCTACAACTTCCTCAGGAACCACAGAAGCAGACATAGACGCGCCCGAGGCATGGACCTTATCCAAGGGCACAGGAGTGGTTGTGGCAGTGATAGATACTGGCATCGATTACACGCATCCTGATTTAGCAGACAATATGTGGGACGGAAGCTCCTGCACGATAGCTTCTTCAACACCGCTTGGTGGATGCACTCACGGATACGATTTCTATGAGAACGATGGCAATCCCGCGCCTTCAAATAGCTCGGAGCGCCACGGAACCCATGTGTCAGGTATTATCGCTGCGGAAATGAATAATGGGATCGGAATAGCGGGTGTAGCACCAGAAGCGAAGATTATGGCGCTTCGAGTGGGCTCCACCACACTTAGCTCATTGGCCATCGTGCGAGCCATCGACTTCGCTAGCGAGAATGGAGCTCGCATCATAAATGCTAGCTTCAGTGGCCCATCGGCATCAGATGCTGAGCGCGATGCGATTGCGAACTTTGGGAGTAGGGGCGGCCTCTTCATAGCTGCTGCTGCTAATTACTCGGAGAGTATTGAGGATGTACGAGCATATCCCGCAAGCTACGATTTGGAGAACATCATTAGTGTAGCTGCTACCGATGAGAACGACATGCTCGCTGACTTCTCAAACCATGGTGAGGTATCGGTCGATCTGGGTGCACCGGGAAATCTTGTCTACAGCACCACACCTACCGGATATGCGTATTTAGACGGCACCTCTATGGCTGCTCCGCACGTCGCAGGCGTGACAGCGCTTCTGAAGGCTTATCACCCTACCTCATTTACTGCCGTACAAATAAAAGCTGCACTTCTTGCTAGTGGCGAGCCGCTCGATGGGCTTTGTGAAAGAACAGTCTCAGGGAAGCGTTTGAACGCATACAACGCTCTGCTTGGATCTACGACACCAGCATGCGATATTCAACCACCGGATATTTCCCTTAATGGCGCGAATCCATTTACTCTCTCGGTCGGAGATTCATTCGCCGACCCGGGTGTAACCGTTACCGATAATGTTGACCCATCTCCGGTACTCACGGTCACAGGAAACGTTGATACCTCGGCCGCGACGACAACCACGCTCATCTACACGGCAACCGACGCGAACGGTAATTCTGCTTCTGCGACACGAACCGTCGTTGTGAGCACTGTTACCCCGCCACCATCCTCCGGAGGAGGCGGGGGCGGAGGAGGTGGTAGCACCACCACCAAGAAGAAGACCGAGCCTGCGAAGACTGTCGCAAAGCCCACAGTGATACCAAAACCGGTGCCCGTTCCAGAACAATCCGTACCTCGATTCCCCCAGTCGCAAGTCCTCGGTGCTTCTACCTCATACACATTCACACTCACGCTTTCTCTCGGCTCAACCGGGCAGGAGGTCACCGAGCTCCAGAAGAAGCTCAAGGAGCTCGGATTCTTTGCAGGAGAAGCGACTGGATACTTCGGTCCTGTGACCGAGACCGCAGTGAAGACATTCCAGTCCTCAAAGGGACTCGCGCTGGTGGGTGTCGTGGGTCCGCAGACGCGCGCTGCGCTTAACGGAGGCATGTCCAGCGCCACTACCGACACCGCTTCGCTCCAGGCGCAGATAGCGATGCTGCAGGCACAATTGGCGCTTCTTCTCGCGCAGTTGAACGCTGCACAGTGATTGATTTTAACTAAGACTATGGTATAGTTGACAACGGCCTGTTTTAGGTCTTTTGTTTTTGGGGAGAATACTGTGCTGTACTACCTCACCGCGCAAGGACAGCGGGATTTGCTCGAACGTAAGAGGAGATTGGCTGATCGGGAAGTTCAGCTGCGCAAGCTGCGACGAACTGTCGACCGCCGCTCTGTGGGCACCGACCGGGACGACGCAAGGGAGCCAGACAATCACGAGAACGAGGAATTCGTCCATCTGCAACAAACCTTGCAGATTGACGCGATTATCGCCAACGCCGTGGTCGCCGAGGAACCCACGGACGTTGAGCGCCTCAGAGTCGGCAACCTCGCAACCGTTCAGCGGCGCGACCAGAACGACAATCCGATTGGGAAACCTGAGCGGTATCGGGTCGTGGGCTATCAGGAGACGGATTTGAAGACGAATCCTCCTTCTCTCAGCTACGATTCGCCGCTGCTCGCGCAACTGATGGGTCGCCGCGTCGATCCTAACCGAGATCCTGCGAAGGTGGTGATCGGCGGCAAATCGATCGGTGTCGAGCTGATCGAAATCGACCTCGATACGAGCAAGAAGCTCAAGGCTGCGAACGCGGCCTGAACCCTTCGGACAACTACCGGCGCCACGGACCCAGGTCCGTGGCGCTCCTTTTTACCCATACAGGCCGTGGTATGGTATTCCCATGAACCAGAAGCCCATCCTCCTCTCCGGCATGAAGCCGACCGGTATCGCACATATCGGTAATTATTTCGGTGCGCTTAAGCAGTGGGTGGACCTCCAGGAAGCGGGGGAGCACGAATGCTTCCTGATGATAGCTGACTATCACGCCCT
>ERZ1292623.3901-Hain-H51-01um-R1-3901-length-12507-cov-8_pt1 | contig 12507 bp, 11 predicted proteins | sample MGYA00564398_ERZ1292623 | MGnify/ENA primary metagenome ERZ1292623 (study PRJEB36523, sample SAMEA6512633) | groundwater metagenome | collected 2019-01-07 | study: AquaDiva: Metagenomics assemblies of 32 groundwater samples | reverse complement strand
TTGATTTTAATAAATTATTATAGGCAGGAAAATGTTATATATAAGATTTTCTTTTTTCTGAGCGTGTCTAATAATTAGTTTTAAGGTCTGATAGTTTCATATTTAGAGACTTCTTACCTTTTTATTTTTAATATTAATAATTAGAAAATCTTTAAAATGTTTGATATTCAGTATTTCTGGGCCTATAATGATAAAATGTGTTTTTTATTTTTTAGACACGCTCCTTTTTTCTTTTAGAATAATCTTATAAACAAATTTATAAACATTAAAAATTTTAATGTGATATGGAAAAGAGGTCGCAAGTTTCTGCATTTGTAATAATAGCTATCATTGTAATTGTTGCACTATCAAGCTTTTTATTTGTCCGCACTGTAAACAAAGAAATTTCTTTCAATTTTCTTTCCTTTAACAAGCAATCATCATTCTTAAGAGAAGAAATAAGCAATTGTATGAAAACAATGTATGAACAAGAGCTTGAACTGAACGGCGCACAAGGAGGGTATTCTAACCCTCCATTAACTCCTTATTTAGATGCTGGTTTTTACGATATTCCTTTTTACTATTTCGGAGAATTAAATTATGTTCCAGATATCGGACTTATTGAAGAAGAATTAGCTAGTGCAGTAGAATTAAGAATTATTGAATGTTTTGATATCATAGAGGAAAAAAATATAGATTATAACTTTAATTATAAATCAACAAATGTATCAATTCAAGAAGACAAGGTAGTTTTCTTATCTAATTTATTATTAACCTTAAGAAAAGGAGAGAATTCAATAGAACTGGATTTTATAAATTATCCTGTAGAAATTAATTCAGCTCTTAAAGAAATGAATAGTTTTGCATCTTATATAGCTTATGACTATGAAATTAACGATGAGGGATTATGCATGAGTTGTTATCTTGATATATCTAATAAAAATGGACTAATTGTGGATATTTCTACTGATATAGATTCTGTTTTAATAGTTTCTCTTATTGATAATAGAACTGATTATCACCCTCAAGTCTACTCTTTTGCTCTCACACATTTAACTGAATTTAATAATACAGAATTTTTAATTCCTATTTTAGATTCAGAAAATTTAGAGCAAGAGATTCAGGAAGAAACAATTCCTGAACCGCCAGATGTATAATGAATAAAGAAATAATAAAAAATTTTGCATTTATTATATATTTAGTAATACTTTCTTCTATGATTCTTGCTCAATCTGCTCAAACTTTAGATAACGAAGATTTTCAGAAAAAATTAGAAGAATTTAAGCAAAATGGAGATTTGAGAGTGTTTTCAGATAATTTTAATTTTTTAATTGATCAACAAAAATCTGAAATCATTGATAGCATTAATAATAACCGGCAAAAGTTCTGGAATAATTGGAAATCTTTAGATGCAAAAACCAAAACAACTTTCACGGGGTTATTAAACTCTGAGGACAGGGAAAAATTTAATCAAGAATTCAGCAAATACTATGGAATATCTTTTAAAGGATTTGATAAAAATACAGGGTTTGGTGTGAGGGGAGTAATTGGAAACCCTAAAGTATATTTAGATGCTGAAAAAATTAAAGCATACAATCAAAGAACTAATGATAAGATAAAATTTGTTGAATATAAAGGAGATGAAGATAAAGATATCTTAAAAATAACTAAGGAGAGTGGAGATTCTGCAGAAATTATTGTAGGTAAGGACAATAATGGTTTTTATTTTGATCCGAATACTAATAAATTTACTAGAATTATTAAATCTGAAGATGGAAAATATTCTGTTGATACCAAAGACCTTTTTTCAGGACAGTGGAATGGAAAAGGCCATTTAACTTTGGATTTCTCTGAAGATGATATAATGATTAGCGCTGAAAGAAATAACAAAAAATCTGATGAAAGTTCTGCAACATTCAAAACAAGCGATGGAAATGAATACTCTGCCCTAAAGAAACCAATTAAAAATAATGAAGGCAAATCTAGTGGATATGAATATCCTAAAGCAGAAATAACTTTTGATAAAAATGGGAAGTTAAAAGAATTGCATAATGTTTATGTGAAAGGATCAAAATTTAATGGCCTTTTTGGAGCTAATACTAATGTTTTTCATAGTAAAAATGATTACGATAGCTTATCTCTAGAAGCAAAAGATAATTTAGGTGCTTATCTCATTATTGATGAAGAAAAAGGATTTGTTGGAGGAGATGTTGCTAGAGAAAAATTAAGTGTTGCTCAAACTTCAGAGAGTTTAAGAAAATGGGTTGAAAGTTATAAGGATAATTTTAATAATATATTAGACGCGGCAAAACGTTTAAGTGATGAGGACTTTATAGAAGCTTATGCAGAAGGAGCTGGCTTAAGTAAAGATAATCCTTTACTAAGAGAAAATCCTGATGATATGAGAAGAATTTTAGAGGGTTCTTTAAGATTTGGAAGAGATTCCACAGCAGTTGCTGAAAGCATTGCCTCTGCAGTTCATAAAGAAACAGCGTTACCTATTTACAATAAACCTTTAGAAGGATCTTTCCTAGATCTTCAATTAAAAAATAATTTTGCAAAAAATCTGAAAAACATTGATTTACGGGGAGGAAGCTTAAGCATTGAAGATAATTCTGGGAAAATGATTAATGTTGTAAGAGAAGCAACTCCTTATAATTATATATTGAACGCAGATTTTAATAAAAAAAATCCTAGTTTTTCAGGAATTAACTTTAATTTAATTAATAGAAATATTCCAGAGCATAAAGTACAGATATATTCTGACGGGTACGGAGGATTAAATGCAAAAGGCATCGGTACAACAACATTGCAAACAATAGGGGGAAGAACTTATTCTGTTGCAGGAAATGTAAATGTGCAAGGGCGATTATTTGGAATTGTTAATATAAATAATCCTTTTTATGATAGATTGTTCTCAATGCAATATAAAGTAAGTCCTGAAACTTTAAAAGAAGCTCAAGATTATTTATACAGGTCAGAAGATAGTAAAGATTATCTTAAATTATATAACTCCTACAAGCAGGGAGGATTTACTCAAGCAGAAATAAAGGAACTAAGAAAAAAAGCAGGAGATATAACAATAAAATATAATAATATTTTAGGCAAAGGAGATTCAAGTTTTTCAATAGATTTTTTATCAAGACAACAACCACGAAAATTTTCACAAGCCCTTTATGATCTATCAGGAACACTAATTAAAGCTTCTAAAACAAAAACTTCAACAACTCAATTGAGCGATGATTTACTTCAGACAGCATTTTCTGTATCCACAGATAGAATTTTTTCAGACCCAAAATTAAGAGACGCGCTTATACAGAGAGGTTATACAAACCAGAAAGCATTTATAAATGCAGGAAAAAAACAAATTGAGGATATTGGCTATTTTTTAAGGGATAATTATTATGCAGGTAATTCTTTTACATTTGTTGAAGACTCAAAAAATAATCTTTATCAAATAAAAATTGGCTCTAAAACTATGAATCTTGATCCTGCTCTTGGTTCGCTTACAAGTGAAGTTCTTCCACTTATAGTAGGTCAAGGAGGAGTTGATGCCCAAGGTAATTTTTACGTTAATCCCAATGCATGGGGAAGAAATAGATTAATTGGCAATAAAGAGGTTACATCAACTGTGTATCGTGGCTATAGTCTTAGAGGAGCAATGCAAGCAGGGGGGAAAAGCGGCATAACAAAATCAGTTCAAAATGAATTAGAAAAAAAAGTTCCAAATGCTATAAAAACTCCGAGGTAGTTTACTTAAAAGTAGATTCTAAAGCAGATTCGAATATAAATAACAAATTATCCACAAATTCTCCCATCCAGCTAAAGCAAGAAGCACGCTTTGCTGGTTTGATGTCGATCATAATAAATATTTAATATCCCAAATAAATTATTCATTTAACTGAAATATATCTATACCATACTTATCTAAAATTCTATCCCTATAATTTTTATCATTTAACTGACCAAATCTAGTACTTCTTCCAAGTTTATCTTCCCACAAACTTTTCCACTAAATTAGGATCAATATTAATCTCTTCTAATAATCCTTGATAATATTTTTCAAAGTGCTTTGGATTTTCGCTTCTTATTTTCTCTAAAGGTTTATTGGCAAGCTTTAAAGTTAAATCTTTATCAGTTCCAATTAATTTTTTCCATAATGCATTCTTTATATTATCATCTAATAAAAACTCTCCATTTTTTCTGCCAAACCAAGTCTCAAATAGTTTATCCCGATTTCCTGGATTTTCTTTAAGTCCTCTTAAAAATTCGTTAAAATATATTTCATCTTCTATAAGAACAAGTCTAATTGCATGATCTTCATTTAAAAATACTTTAACATCTTTTCCAGAATTATAAGCTAGTTGTTTGAATTTTTCCTACCCTTCTCCTATATTAATTGATCCTTGACTAAAAACACTTCCAGTTAAAACCAGTAATATAAAAATAAAAAATAACTTATTTACACTTTTTTTCATCTATAAAATTGGGAAATATAGTATATAAGGTTTTTTTGCTTTCTGATAAATAATTATTTTGGGTTAAATAAGTTTTTAGATAACATGAATCAATTAAAACAAAAATTTCTAAAATAACAGAGCTAAAAACAAGCTTCAAGAAGAATAGTTGAAATAGCTATCTACAATTTGGGCATACATAAACTCTTGTCCTCTTTTCTCCAGTTCCTTTAGGAGATGGTTTTGTTACACTTACATCAGGATTTCCCCTAATTGTTGTGCCTGGAGAAACTTCGCTAGAACTTTCTCTAAATTTCTCTAATAGTTTTTTGTAATGCTCTGCCGCCTCCTTACTTATAGGTCCTGTTCCTCCTCCCACTCTTCCTGGTGTAACGGTCCCACCACCTCCCACACCAATATCCTGAATATCAGCTATCCCTCCATATCGAGGAACAAAACCTTTTGCTACCCCTTTCTGGGTTACATATTGAAAGATAGTTCTATCAACAAACTGCTTATCCTTCTCTAAAACATTAAAAACAACATACTTCTCCAAATTTTTATTAACATCATTAATAGTCAAACTTCCATCACTTCCTCTAACAACACTAAGAACTTTTTCATCTGGTTTAGCTTGATATTTTCCAGTAAAGTCAAATATTATTCCATTAATATCATTATAACCATAACCACCAAATCCAGGACTTTTAATATTTCCGTAAACTTGCAGCACGTTATTTTTTCCAACTGTATTTTCTATAGGTTTAGCAGCTATATAATGTAAACCAGATGATTTATCAATAGGACCATCAGGATGTGGAAAAACTTTTCTAATATTTCCATCTTCATTAAACAATCTTATCTCTGCTCCATTTTTATCTCCAAGATGTCCTTTAGCCCATATCTGATACTTGCCGCTATTATCTGCTAAAAACTTTGACACTTTTGCCTCTCCAAAATGAGCTTTATACATAAACTCGCCTTTTGAATTATAAACATCATATGATTCACTAATATCACTAGGAGAAGGGGAGCTGGAGGCTACACTTACAACATAAGTCCCATCTCTCAGAAAAACCTCTCCTTTTATTCCCTCTTTATCATATGAAACATAAGCACCAATTTTACCACCAGCTTTCCTTATTTCATATCCTCCAATATTATGAAGGTTATTTGTGTTTAAAGGAATTGTTTCTGTCCCTTTTTCATTATCTGTGACAATTACTCTTTCTACCTCTATTATTTTACCATCATTATCTACTTCGTCAGCCTTATATATTATATCTCCAGGATTGGTATATTTTTCTAAGCCTTTTATTTCAACCCCAGAAACCGAGCTTAACAATCTTTCTTGTTGTTCACCAGTAAGCAGATTAAGCCAATCAGTTCTCTCTTTTTGTATTTTCTTAAGATCAACAACATGATTAAGAGCATTTACAGTCCAAATCTTTTCCCATTTTTCAATTATTTGATTATTATCCATAAGATCAAACTTTTGCTGTTCTGAAAGAGAACCTCCATTTACTAATCCAGGGTCTGGTATAGATACAGAAGGATCTTGAGCATAAACCAAAACAGAACCTACTATAATTATAATTAAATTTAAGATTATAAACAAAGATTTTTTTTGTTTAGCTTTTGTTAATTCACTTTTCTTGTTTTGATTTTTGTCCATTTTAATTATCTAACTTCCTTCCACCAAAGCTTCTGGAATTTCTATATCATCCTCGACAACTAAATCAGTAGTTATTTCATTACCAGTATATTTATTCAAAAATTCAAATGAATAACTTTCAGATGCAGTATGATTTTCAGAAATTATGATTAAACTTAAAACATCTGTTATAGGAATCAAGTCAAAATACAAATCATCTTCTTCAGCCATTTCATTAATGCAGTCAATGCAGTACATAGAACTGTCTTCTTTATGGCTTTGAGTATAATATTCAGCCAAATCTAAAATAGAACTTAATTCAGAATCTATAGTAATAGGAAAATCTTTTAACTCAAAAGTTGTTTTATGAATATCTTTAGAAATTTTTATAAGAAGATTAATTTCAAAATCAACTCTCTTATCTTTGATAAAAACTTCTGTTCTAGGATTTTTGAAATTCAATTCAAAATTATTTACATTGATTTTCTTTAAACAATTTCCAATATTATCATCTAAATAATGGGCAAGTTCCATTTCAATTTTTTGCTTTGATGGATAAAAAATCTCTCTTTCGTAATAATAATAAGGAATAAATATTCCTTCTAAGTTAAAATTTTTTTCTGGCTTGTTGTAATAGCCGCCTTGCAATCCAATAGTTTCTAATGAATTTTTAGAAACTTCTTCCCCGCATTCTAAAATCAAAGATTTTATCTGATTTAAGTCCGATTTAATATCATTTCTTTCAAAAAACTCTTTGTCAAGGTTAATCTTATAATATGCCCCTATAATAACAACAATAAAAACCGCTAAAATGACAAATATCGTTGTCTGCCCTGTTTTTGATCTGTTTTCTTTAGAATTTCTCACTAAAGAAACACCTTTTTTCATCTATAAAATTAGGAAATATAGTATATAAATTTTGCTGAATTTTTTGTGCAAATAATTCTTTTCTTAGTAAATTAAAGATTTTATTTTATTGATTTTATAAATTTAAATCAAAATCTATTAAATACAGATTGATCTATTTTTGTTTTTAAAGAAGATTCTGATTGCAAAAAGCTCTATTATTTTTTCAATAAATCAAAAGAAATATTATCAAAAATCAATGAAGGATATATAAAAGAATTAAGAGAAAGGTTTGAAGATTTTTAAATTTTTAAAATCGCCATACATATTGATTTAGAAAAATTAAAGCTTTAATCATAAGCCTTTTCTCTTTTGTCAATATCAGAAACAAAAATGGTATTTTTATCATAAAAAACACTATATTGGATTCTATAGCTTCCAACTCTTACTCTAAATATTTTTTCTTTCTTTCCAACTATTCTTTTAACATCAGAAGGAAATGGCTCAATTTTTAGTTTTTCTATTTTTTCAACAATTCTTTTGGATATTTCCTTATCTGCTTTCTTAAGGAATTTCTTAGCATCAGTGCCAAATTCCACAGAAAACATTTTATAGCTCAAGTTCTTTTTTTAAATCCTCAAGAGAAATTGTTTTGCCTTCCTTGTATTCTTTCATTGCCCTTTCAAATTTTTCTTCTTCTTCAGTCGTCATGATAGTATCAGGATCAAACATATGTGTTTTTATAAATTGTACTTCCTTTTTCAGAGCCAAAAGCTCCCTATACATTTTTTCCATATCTATTGTTTTCGGCATAAATTATAGATATTTCTTAGCTATATAAAATTTTCTAAATCGCAAATCGCATGTATCAAAGGCGGAAGCGTTTTGTGTTATACTTTCTTAAACTTGGGAGATATAATGCATATGGAACTCGTTAATTATAGTCAAAATTTCTTAACAAACTCTCCATAATTCTGATATAAAAATTTTTAAATTATTAGGAACATACTTTTGAATTATTAGTTTATCGTCTCAAGAGAAACTTAAATGCTGGAACTATGAAGACAGTTTTTTTATTTATTTTTTTCTTCATTTCTTTTTCAAAAGAGATTATATATCCGTTATTAATATTAAATTTTCTCATAAATACTAGCAAGTTTTTTGTATCTAACTTGCCATATTTAATTTCTATTGGAATAATCTCTTTATTGTAAATAACCACATCTACTTCATTTTTATAAGAATCTCTCCAAAAAAACTCTGCGTTTAATTGATTAACAATTAGCCATTCAAATATCTTAGACTTAGAAAGACTATCTTCTTTGAATAAGAGATCTGTAGATACAATAACTGGATAATACTTTTTTAATTTTCTTTCTACTTTTCTTTTGCTTCTTGAAAAATTGTATAACTTTCTAATAAGGAATGATTTCTCCAGATAATTTAGATAATTTGAAAGAGATTGTCTTGAAATTTTCAATTCTTTCGATAATTCTGATATCTCTATTAGCTGTCCTGGATCTTCCATAAACAAATTTAATATAGATTCAAGTATTGAAATATCTTTTATCTTGAATAATCTTGGTATATCTTTATAAATAATTTTCTCTACTATACTTTCTTGGATATATTTTTTTATGATTTCTTTCTCTTTAATATTAACTAATTCTGGAAAACCCTGAATTAAAATAAATTCTTCGAATAATTTAATCAATTCTTTTTCATAAATATTTATTGGTTTAAACATAACTTCTTTAAAAATTAAAAATTCTTTAAATGAAAGAAGATCTATCTTAAACTCAAATATTCTCCCTGCAAGTGTCTCTTTTGATTTTCTTTTTATAAATAAAGATTCAGATCCGGAAATTATTATTTTTAAATTTTTCCAGTATGCATCATATATACTCTTCAATTGATTTTCCCAATCATTTAGTTTTTGAATCTCATCAAATAAAATGATATATTTCTCTTTCCTGATGTCTTTCTTCATTAATCTTTCATATTCTTTTATAATACTTTTTATCTCTATCTCTCTAAATTCATCAAAAGAGAAAAATAGTATGTTTTTAGGATCCATGCCTTTTTTTATGCTATCTTCAATAATTTTCATCATCAAAGTTGTTTTTCCTACTCTTCTTAATCCAGTAAAGGCAAGTATCTGCTTTTGAGAGATAAATTTTTTGATTTTTTCATAGATTAATCTATCTTTAAACTCTATTTTGAATTCTTCCTTCCACCAAGCATTGAAATCAATTAACGCTTCACTAATCTCCGCCATGTGTAATTAACATATAATCTATTTTATGTTAATTATAATTAACGTAGATTTATAAGTCTTTTGGTTTTTTGTACTTGGCTCTTTCACTCGAAAAACTTATATATCTATAAAGGTTTTCAAAATGACACTAATTAACAAAAATGAAAAATTTATCATCAATAATAGCTTTAACAGCAGGATTAGCTTTAGCTGTTAATGGCTGTTCAAGAACAATTGAAAGAGATTTGAACTCTAATCAAACAAATAAACAAGTTGTTAGATATGAAAATGATCCATTAAAAAGAGACCAATTTAAGAGAGGGTATATCCAAGATTATTAGAATCCTAAAACTCTTTGAGTCCATTGACTCCCAAAAGTGTCCATAGCAAACTGCCTTAATGCAATTGTCTTGCTGTCTTGCCCTCTTTGCAAATAATTTAAAAACTCTTTCTGTTCAATTTCTCCTAATTCTCCAGTTTTTGTAGAACCCAGTTATCTTTTCTTTTCACTTCACTTAACTGTCATCCCACGAAATCTTAATCCTGCATCACCAAAGTAAAGCTTAAATAGAATATTTTATTAAATTATTTATGAATAAAGAAGAAGAAAATTGGATTAATAGATCTAAAAAGGATTTAAAATCTGCAGAAGATAGTTTTAACTCTAAAAATTATGAATGGTCTTGTTTTCAAGCTCAACAAGCTGTTGAAAAAGCATTTAAAGCTCTGTTAATCAAAAGAACTGGAGAGTTTCCAAAAATTCATGATCTTGTGAGATTAGGTAAAGATGTTGAGATTCCCGAAACTTTTAGGGATGGGATTAAAGAGCTGACACTGGCATATACTTATACTAGATATCCTGATGTAGGAGATGTCTCTAATTTAGAACAAAAGGCTGCAAATTTCTTAAGATTGTCCAAGGAGATTCTAAAATGGGTGGAAAAAAACCTATAAAAGAAATAAAAAACTTTATAAATAATGCAAGTAAAGATTTCAATATAATTAGAGTTATTTTTTTTGGCAGCAGGGCCTTAGGGAAATCAAGCAAGGATAGTGATATTGATTTAATAATAGTATCAGATGATTTTGAGGGATTGGATTTTTTTCAAAGGGGAGCAAGAATGTATAATTACTGGGATTCGGATTATCCCGTTGATTTTCTATGCTACACTCAAGATGAATACAAAAAACTCTCAAAAATGATAACCATTGTTAGAGAAGCTAATAAAAATGGGATAGTTATTAATTGAATAAGATTTTCACAACCACTAAACAGTATTTCTTAGCATCAGTGCCAAATTCCACAGAAAACATTTTATAGCTCAAGTTCTTTTTTCAAATTCTCAAGAGAAATTATTTTGCCTTTGATGCTTCTCTAATCTCTGCCATGTACGATTAACATATAATCTATTTTATGTTAATTACAATTAACATAGATTTATAAGTCTTGGTAGGACTGCAATTTCACTCGAAAAACTTATATATCTATAATGCTTCAAAATAACATTAATTAACAAATGAAAAATTTAACATCAATATTAGCTTTAACAACAGGACTAGTTTTAGCTGGTTGCTCATCAACAAGAACAATTGAAAGAAATTTGGCTAATCAACCAAAAAATCAAAATGTTGTTAGATATGAAAATGTCAATCCCTTTGAAGGAAATCCAACTAGAAGAGAGGATATTACTTTGGCTAAAAAAATAAGTCCAAATGATTTTGATAAGAATTTAAAAGTGAAATACCCTGCTATTGAATTAGAAAATATTGAGAAATCGAAGGAAGATTTTAATTTTGAATCTATTGGTCAATATCATAAGGAGATTAATTTATTTGGAGAAGGCTTTGGCATTGAGAGGATTATAAATGATAACTTTTCTGAAGAATCTGGATTTTTAAAATTTCAAGAAGATAGAGTGCTTTTAAGTTACGCATTAGATAAAATAGATGAGAAGAATAAAAAAAGAAATAGAATGGGTTACACTTGTGAAGAATTTAAGCTAGTTATTGGAGATGAAAGATTGAAATATTCAGATGACAAAGAATTTAGTATATTTTGTAAATGCAATCCTTTAATGAAAGAATTTTTATTTCAAGCTTATAATAGCAAAGATGAATTTTATGATTTTCTTCCTCCTAATTATAAAGATAAATTTAATAAGTTTAATCTCGATAAAGTTAATAAAAATGAAATAAAGTATTTTGAAGAGATGGTACCATGGAGTTTTAAAAAAGAAGGGGGCAGTTTTTCTGAAGAAGACAAACGGGCTATTTTCTTTTTAATGGAAGTTTATCCTAAGTTATATTGATTTATTTTATTTTAATTCATCATAGCTGAATTTTTGTTTTTAGAACCATCAACATAGCTAAAACCGAAAACTTGTTGTGTCCATTGAATGCCATAATTTTTAATGGCGGTTTCTCTTAAATGACGGGCGTCTTGATTGGTCCTTAAGTTATTTAGTCTTCCGATGACGCTGGAAGGTTCATCATTAACTATCGTCTCTTTTCTAAATGCAGAAAGTCTATTGTCAGTATAACCATTATTAATTATTTTCATTCCTTCCTCAAAACTATACTTTAATATACCTCTAAACTGAGAACCATCTTGGCTGCTGTAGTATTTTGGATTTAATTTTTCTAATTGTTGTAAATGGACAAGGTTAATAATCATAAAATCCATAGTATTGCTAAGACCATCTGCCTCTCCAATACTTAATCTAGCCTTCGCTCTATTAAATCCTGCCTTTGTATCTATTTGATATGCAAATGTTTCTTCTAAGATATGGGTACTGTCTCTGTTACTATATGTAGAACTAGGAATGATTTTTCCATTTCTATCTAATATATAGAAATAAGTTTTCATTGTACTCCTAAAACTGCCATCTAATAAACTTCTGGGAACGCTAATTCCAATAAATGGCTGACTAATCCCAGTTTTTTTTACTAATGCAAATCTCCCATCACCTAAATATAATACATAATATCCTGGTTTTCCATAATCACTATTTAAATCTGAATGGAGGAAATGAATTCCCTCATGTATACCAAGCGTATAGTCAGACGAACTAAATTTAATCTGTTGAGTGTCATGTATTTTTAAACTTCCAAGATATTTTATATCAGCATTACTGTTAGGAAGAAGATTATCCAGCTCATAAATAATCTCGCTTAAAGGCCTTTTTAATAATTGAGTTGCTTTTTGTGGGTCATATGAAGATAATTCTGCCCATTTATTCTTGTACTCTTGGCTTAAGCTGTTATACTTCACCTTGCTCTCAAAATCAGTGCTTTTGAATTCATCTTTACTCATA